>PDWI01008960.1_pt1 | contig 11612 bp, 6 predicted proteins | sample 1430891 | NCBI WGS metagenome assembly PDWI01 (sample SAMN01162508, study PRJNA174530) | Oral metagenome, whole genome shotgun sequencing project. | biome: Marine environment; feature: Marine mammal; material: Swab sample of the gingival sulcus; isolation source: swab sample of gingival sulcus...
CAAACTTAGGAACATTGTCAGTACCTTTATTCCTTAAATATTATGTAAGTCCAAGTTTTTCACTTCATATAGGTCCAAGTTTTGGATTTAACCTTTACAAAAAAGCATCAGTTGACGGTGGTAAAGATTATGATTTAGATAATGTTAAGACATTCAACTTTGCAGGTCTTCTTGGATTTGAGTACGCTTTGGATAGTGGTTTATTCTTTGACGCAAGATATACAGTTGGAGCAAACAACCTTTCAAAAACAAAAGGTGTTACAATGAGAAACAACCTTTTAACATTTGGTTTAGGATATAAATTCTAAAATCCTATTTTAGATTTATAAAAATATGATAGCCCTCGCAGTTGCGAGGGTTATTTTTTTGTTTAAAATTTACAGTAGAAAACAAAAAAAGTGTTCTACTATAATCGTTTTATTAGCAAATATCCTTTTAAAAATTTGGCCCTCAAAAAATATCAAAAACAAATAGTATGATTTAAAAAAAACACTACATTTGTGTTTATTTTTAAATTATCTTAACAATGGCAAAAGGAGGTAAATTCGGAACTATGGGAGGCGTATTTACGCCATCTATTTTGACTATTTTGGGCGTAATAATGTATATGCGTCTGAGTTGGATTATTGGTAACGCTGGAACGCTAACCGCTATGATTGTCATTATATTAATGGCTCATATCGTGTCGGTTACAACAGGATTAAGTGTATCATCAGTTGCTACCGACAAAAAAATAAAAGGAGGAGGAATTTACTTTATGCTCTCTCGAAGTTTAGGCTTTCCTATTGGAGGAGCGATTGGAGTAACCATTTTCGTAGCGACAGCACTTAGTATTTCGCTGTACTTAATCGGTTTTGCTGAAAGTGCTTTGGTGGTAACCAAAGGTTGGTTTGGAATAGAGGAAATTACCACCAATCATTTGCGAATATTTGGCTCTATTGCTTTACTTGTCATTGTAACAATTGCTTATATCAGCACGAGTGTTGCCATTAAAACACAGTACATTATATTGGGCTTAATTGCCTTGTCATTGGTTTCTGTCTTTATGGGAACAACCGACGGAAAAGGCTTTGACTTTTCGCCTGTGGCAGAGGGAGCGAAAGACGTTAATTTTGCGACCTTATTCGGAATATTTTTCCCTGCAGTAACAGGATTTACCGCTGGAGTAGCGATGTCTGGCGACCTAAAAGACCCTAAGAAATCAATCCCTTGGGGAACGATGTTAGCCATCGGAACAGGACTTGTGGTATATTTGTCCTTATCACTTTTCATATATTATCGTATTCCTATGGCGGAATTGCGAACTAACACCAATGTATTGGTAGAATTTAGTTGGATTCCACAAGCCGTTATCGCTGGAATTTGGGGAGCGACCTTGTCCTCTGCTTTGGGAGGTATTCTCGGAGGACCTCGTATCTTACAAGCGATGTCTTTGGACGGAATTACCCCTCGATTTTTCGCCAAAGGCGTAGGCAAAGACAACGAGCCACGAAGAGCCTTATTACTCACTTTTATCCTTGCCGAAGTTGGTATTTTGATTGGGGAATTAGACGCCATTGCTGGAATTGTGTCGATGTTCTATATGGCAGCGTATATGTTTATCAACTTGACTTGTTTCTTAGAGCAATGGGCTAGTCCAGATTTTAGACCTACATTCCGTATTCCGTTGGTTATTTCATTGGTAGGTGCAGTTGCTACTTTCTTGTTAATGATACAATTAGACATCGTATCAGCCTTACTATCGGTTGTTGTGATGACTTTTATTTTCCTATGGCTCACGAGAAAACAATTGGAATTAGGCTCAGGCGATGTATGGCAAAGTGTGTGGAGTTCTGTCGTAAAATTAGGACTTAAAAACTTGAACAAAAAAGAAACGCATCAACGAAATTGGGAACCTAATATATTGCTTTTCAGTGGAGGCACAAATTTTAGACCTCACCTATTGCAATTTAGTAAATCGATTGCAGGACGAAATGGTATGATTTCTAATTTTGATTTGATTAAAAATACGACTGCCGATACGCTTTTCCCAAAACACCAGCAGTCTTTAAGCGTTGAAAATGAAACAGATGATTCGATTTTCTACCGCAAACAGGAATGTAAAAATAATTATGACGGCATCGAGGCAATTGCTCAGACTTACGGATTTTCAGGAATTGAGCCAAACACCGTGCTTATGGGCTGGAGTCATAACACCGAAAATGCTGAGAAATTTACGCATATGACCAATGCGTTGCATCAGTTGGATTACAATATTATGTTCTTAGACTACGACGAGCAAAGAGGTTTTGGCGAAAAGAAAAAAATCGATATTTGGTGGCGTGATTTGTCGCAAGTGAGTTACTTGACGGTGCAATTGAGTAAATTCTTGCTCAACTCAAAAGATTGGGGCGGTGCCGAAGTTCGTTTTATCTATTTGAACAACGAAAATAGTGCTCAACATTCTATCAAAAAAGCCATAGAACGCATCACTTCCGAACTGAAAGATGTAATTTCTATTGAAATCATTAACAATGAATTAGAACAAAAATCTTTCTACGAGGCGGTAAAAGTATTGTCCTACGATGCGGATTTAATTATCGTTGATTTACCGAATTTATCCATTGAAAAAGGGGAAGAATTTATACAAGAAACCAACCAATTATTAAAGGTTTTAGGCACAACGCTTATCGTAAAAGCATCTTCGCATTTTAACAAAGGTAAAATTCTGAATTTGAACTTTGAGAAACGCTATAACAAGGCGAAAAGTGAAAATGAACGCTTATCAAATGAGGCTCTACCGAACTTAATAACAAGCCGTTGCAATAATTTACAAAATGAAATTTCGGAACTTGACACGCGTTTGCAAGATAGCGGAAAAGCGTTTGTAGATAGCGTTTATGAGCCTATTTATAAATCATACGAATTGCTCAGTCAGACGTTGATTGCCAACGAAAAAATGACGCCCTCTTTCTACAAAGAGGTAGCAGAAGTGCTTGCTGATATTCAAAATAATCGCTTATCGCAGGTAAGACGTGAATTGAAAAATGCCATTCAAAACCACCTTGAAGAAATCGAAAAAGGCATCAAAAAACTGCCGAAAAAAGTAGTGCATTCATTTTCTTTTAACGAATTGGAAATTAAGGTAGAAGACCCAAAACACATTCGTTTACTAAAAGAAAAATTACAGAAAAAAAGAAATCCTAAACGGACTGTTTCGCTACAAAAAGTGGCAGAAAAAATATATATGGACACTTTCAATGCTTATTTTCTGCAGTTCTTAAATGGCATTGGAAATAATATATATGAACTTGATTTTGCGATTAAAAATTGGCTGTTATCACAAGAAAACAAATCGGAAAATGCTATAAAAATTGAAGAATTAGCAGAGGGCATTCGAAAACAGTTTTCAACGAATAAAGAGCACTTTTTCAATGAATTAACAACTATTACACGAAAGTTCTCAAACACCATTCTTCAAAATACAGATGAACTGCTTTCGCCTGAAGTATCCTTAGTTTTAGACAAGGATAAATATGCTTTAAAAAACAAAACAGAATTGTTACAATATCCTGATAATTTCAAGGCAAATTCAGTAGTATTGTTAAATCAAACTAAAGTGAATTTTGATTTATTCAGATTGCGACAGACATTACTTCCGCAAATTTCTAAAATTCATAATCACTTAAACAACAAAGATTTAAAACCTTTACATCAAATTATTAATGATTTATTGAACGATATAGAACACTTAAAAGAAGAGGATTTTGAGAAGTTCGAAAATCAATTAGAAGAACTGAATATCAAGCAACAACAACGGCTTGCCATTCAGAAAGTGAAAGATGTTTTGAATGAGTATGTTCCTATTTTCCCAACTTCTGTGGAAATAATACCGTCTTTGCGAAAATTCGCCAACGAGCAAATGGATTTATCCTTTGAGAAAATCAATGCTCAAAAGGTTGTAAAATATCTGACAGAACAAGAAGTGGTTTATGAAATCAATTCGTTGCTCAATCTTGTTGGAAATGAAATTTCTTCTGAAAGAGTTTTGGTCGAAAACAACCTTAAACTATTGCAAATAATGACTTTAGAAGAAGATACTTCTCTTAAAAATGAGAGTGAAGTCATTTCAAAAGCAACTAAGGAATTGAAAAAATGCCAACAGCGATTGGAGGAAATTACGATTCGTTTGGAGCAAGGCGTACAACGAATTAACTCCCAATGTTCTGAGTTGCTTTCCGATGAAGTGATATGGCTACGAGCGGAGCAGTTGAACGGAATTATCCGTAAAGAAAAAACGAAAAAAGGAATTAACAAATACCTTAAAAAAATCAAACATCTTCCTGAAAATGTGAGAGATAAAACAGATGAATTGATTGTAAAAGGAATTGATGCGATTACCAAATCAAAGCAAGAACACCGATTCCAAGAGGTGGAAAATCCTCATTCGAAATGGCGAAATTTCGTTGATTCTGTGAGTTTAACCAAGTCCAAAGAAACGATGTTGCCGTTCTATTATCATCAACTTTTCACAGGAAAACAAACACCTCCTGCCGAACCGTTGAAAAATAGAGCCGTTGAGATTGATTTATTCGAAAAATCGCATTACAGATTTATACACGGAAGTTCTGGTGCTGTGTTGTTCTTAGGCGAAAGATACTCAGGAAAAACGTATTTGATTGAGCATCTATTACAGGCACATTCGTTTAAAAATGTTTATAAAATAACACCGCCAGCAAAAATGTTGGTTGATGCTGAAAAAACATTGAATCGAACTTTTGCCAACTCATTAAACAGCACAGAAACCGCTGACGATATTTTACGTAATATGCCTATCAATTCAATTGTCGTTATCGAGGATTTAGAAAAATGGTGGCGAAGAGCAACAAACGGCAATGAATTATTGGAACTTTTAGTGAATTTGCTAATGAAATACGGCAAAAAAATACTTTTTGTATTGAGTTGTAACATTCATTCATATCAAATTTTGAGAAAAGTAGTAGCGATTGACACTTGCCTACAAGAGAGTATTCGTTTGAATCCGTTGAAAGTAACGGACATCAAAGAGGCAATTCTGACACGACATAAAACCAGTGGAATGCAGTACATTTGGAACGGAAAGGAAGAGAAAAATATGAGTTTCAGAAATGAAAATCAATTGATGCAACGCATTACTTCTATCAGTTCTGGAAATATTGGTTTTTCATTCCGATTGTGGTTGTCTGCCATTGAAGATGTACGTCATAATCAACTCATATTAAAGCCTTTTACAGAAAGGGATTTACCAGAAGTGTCACTTCCGAAATGGGAAAATATGATATTGCAGATTTTCTTGCATAAAGAATTGCCAATAAAGGGATTGTATAGAATTTATCATAACGTTCCTAAGGAGGAAATACAACAAACATTACAAAGTTTATTGAGAACGCAAATCGTCGTTGAAAACGATACGAGAAGTTATGAAATCAATCCGTTTGCACTATTGTATGTCGTTGACTTTTTACGCAAAAAAAATCGTATTAACTAATTGAAAATTAGAATTTATGGAAACGTTTTTCACACCTATACCGCTATCATTATTGTTGTTGCTAACCCTACAATTCGTCGCAACAGTCGTTTTTGTATGGCTTATCAGTAAATTTACAGTTCTTTTCATAAAGAACCCCAAATGGAAAAAGCAAACGGAGTTTTACATTCCTATTTTACGAAATTTCATAGGGCTTGGCTATGTCGTTTATGCTATTTATAAATTGCTCCCTTACCAACCTGTTTTTGTGTTATTTATAGTGATTTCATTGCTATTGCTCAATTGGGAATTGGTTAAAAATTTCATACAAGGAACAACGTATCGTTTGGTAAGAGGCGACCTAACTGGTACGCCAATGCAGGTCAAAAACTATCAAGGGAAAGTGATTGCGATGAAAGATTTACACCTTAGTATTCAGACTTCTTTAGGGCAAGTGATACAAATTCCTTACTCTAAATTGTCTCACTCTTTTGTGGTAAAAACCACAGAAAAAGAGGAAACAGAGGTGCAAAATTTAGTGGTAACCATATCCAGCCCTAAAATGTCGGCACAAAATTTGATGAATAAAATTGTTGAAAAATTAGTTTCATTTCCGTGGATCGTGGCACATCAGCCTATTGAGGTTACTTTTGAAGAAAAAGATAATGAAAATACCTCTGTGAAAATGTCGTATATTTTGGAAGACAACACAAAGGCAGATGATATTGCGAGAGAAATGGAGGAATTTTTAAAAAATATTGGGATATAATTAAAAAATAATGAAATATCGATTTTGGCACTTTTTGAGTATTATTTTATATACTTCTTTGGCTTTTTCTCAAGAGGGAAAAGTTTTAGATAGTGTCAAATTAGATAGCATCAAAAGTCGCATTTTAGTAGAAAATGAAGACTATATCATTTACGAAGGCGATACTTTGACGATAAATTTGCCTGAAGTTAGATTACTTGCCAAATTACATTTCAAGACGAATTACGACAAACGTTATTACTATTGGTATCGAAGAAAAACGCTCAAAGCCTATCCTTATGCTAAAATGGCATCTGAACGATTGCAAACACTTAACGAGCGTCTGTCAAAAATGAAATCAAAACGTCAGCGTAAAAAATATATTAAGATTGTTCATCGGTATTTAGACGATCAATTTTCGGAACAACTGAAAAAACTCACTCGCACCGAGGGACGTATTTTATTAAAATTAATTCATCGTCAAACTGGAGAAACGGCTTATGATTTGGTAAAGAAATTACGAAGTGGCTGGAAAGCCTTTTGGTATAATACTACCGCCAGTTTTTTCAAATTATCCCTGAAATCAACTTATGACCCTATTCATAAAATGGAAGATTATATGATTGAAGACATTCTTCAAAGAGCCTTTTCTGACGGCGTTTTGGAAGAGCAAAAACCGAAAAATCCTATCAACTTATTAGAGGCTGATTTTAAGGAAATAGATGTTTATCAGTTTGTTGAGAAGAAATAAAATTATTAGTGTATATTTGTAGTATTAAAAATTCTAAAATTTAAAAAAAATGATTATTACAACAACACCAACCGTACCAAATAAAGAGATTATTGAGGCCTTAGGAATTGCAAGAGGAAGTACTGTAAGAGCCAAAAGTGTAGCAAGTGATTTTGTCGCAGGACTTAAAAACTTTGTAGGTGGGGAAATTAGCGAATACACCAAATTACAAGGGCACTCCAGAGAACAAGCATTACAAAGAATGATAGAAGATGGGCAAAGAATGGGTGCTGATGCTATTGTAAATGTACGTATCTCTACTTCTACAATTACACAAGGAGCATCAGAAATTCTTGCTTACGGAACTGCTGTGAAATTTAAATAATGATGATATTAGGTAGTATCATATTATTTCTTTACGGAGTGTTTATATTCGTATCTATTGTTCTGATTATCTATCTTATTTTCAAAAGAATTTCAGATAGAGATAAAGAGAATTTCGAGCATAGGGATAATTAAATATCGTTTATTTTCTTATTTCTATTTTAGTCTTTTCTAATGTATTAGGATAGATAAGGGGAGAAAGTGTATCACGTATAAAAATAAATCATTAACAAATGAACATTATTTTATCTATTGGTTTTTTTCTACCCTTATTCTATTTTGTATTACTCATAAGCAAGAAAAACAGTATTTTACCTGATAAAATATTGGCTTTTCTAATTTTGACAATCGGACTACATCTTGTTAGTTTTTATTTAAAGTATAACGGCTGGTGGGAGCTGTATCCTCATTTGGTAGGCTTGACTGTACCTTTGGTATTCTTGTATGCTCCCTTAATGTATTTGTATATTTATAGTTCAACAAGTAACTTACAGTCTCTTAACACAAAAGAATATCTTCACTTTTTACCTTTTGCTCTTGTAACTCTTTATATGTCAAAATTTTATTTTTTCTATTCGGAAGAAGAAAAAAGGCTGGTAGATGAGGGCTTAAATCACGATTTTGACGTTTTTACAAGCATTATATATATGCTGTTTGTAGTCTCGACTGTTTTTTATGTTATCAAGGCTGTTATACTTTTGCAAAATTATAAACGAATGCTTGACAATAACTATTCTAATGTAAGATTGGTTGATTTAAAATGGATTAGGAGTTTCTTAGTGGGCTTTGTTGTTGTCTTTCTACCATTTGTGTTGATTGCTATTACAAGGGGGCTAATGAAATTAGACTATTCTTGGAATATGGAATTAATCTCTGATTTTATATTGGTTGTGGTATTTATTTTATTTGGTTTTTATGGAATACGACACCAAACTATTTTTACAGATACCAATGATAGTATTCAATTAGAAGTTAAAAACAACCCTACTTATGAAAATTCGGGCTTAAAAGAGGGTTTTGCCAAACAAAAACACGCAGAGTTACTCAACTATATGGAAAACGAAAAACCTTATTTACAACCCAAACTATCATTAAGTACCTTAGCAGAAAGTTTAAATATTTCGCCTAATCATCTATCTCAAATTATTAATCAATACGAAAAACAAAATTTTAATGATTTTGTAAATAAGTATCGAATAAATGAATTTATAATGAAAGCTCAAGAGAATACACAGTTTAGTTTATTGGCTTTGGCTTTGAATTCGGGATTTAATTCTAAATCCACTTTCAATACGGTCTTTAAAAAACACAAAGGACAAACTCCCTCTCAATATCTTTCCTCGAAAAATTCATAAGATTGTTTTTTTTGTAATCTACTTATTATAAGTAAAATAAAAGTTCTGTATTATAATATTGAACCTGTAAATCGTCCTTAATTATAAGATTGAGCGACTGATTTTCATCTATTTTTTTTATTTGCAACTGTTTAATCAATGAAATGTGTAAATAAAATAATTTTGAAAATGAAAAGGTTTGTTTTTAGTTTATTTTTGATGTTATATAGTTGGGGAGTATTTGCCCAAACAATAACACAAGCAGTTAAAGGAACTGTAAAAGATATAATTACCCAAGAGCCGCTTATTGGTGCTACTATCGAGTGGTTAAATTCTAATCCTTTGCAAGGTACAAGCACAAATATTGATGGAAAGTTCGTGTTAGAAAATATACCTATCGGACGGCAAAGTTTTAAAATATCAATGTTGGGGTACGAACCTTATTTTGTCAAAGAGGTAATGGTTTCCTCTTCAAAAGAGATAGTTCTTGATATTACATTGGAACAGTCTAATATTGCTTTAAATGAGGTAGTTATTACAAACAAAACACCCAAAAATAAGGCAATAAATGCTATGGCAACAGTAAGCAGTCGGCAGTTTACAGTAGAAGAAACTCAAAAATACGCAGGCGGACTGGACGACCCTGCCCGTTTGGTGAGTTCTTTTGCGGGAGTAGCCTCTCCATCGGTAAACAATAATGGTATTTCTGTTAGAGGAAATAATCCTTCTGGCTTGTTGTGGCGAATAGATGGTGTAGAAGTACCCTCTCCCAACCATTTTGCAGATTTAATGATAGCAGGTTCAGGGTTATTAACCGTTTTAAGCAGTCAGATGCTTGGTAACAGCGATTTTTTCACAGGTGCATTTCCTGCCGAATATGGCAATGCAACTTCGGGTGTGTTTGATATTCATTTAAGAACGGGAAATAACACCAAACGAGAATATACTTTGGGTGCTGGTTTATTGGGGTTGGATTTTGCTACCGAGGGATATTTTAAAAAAGGCAAACAAGCCTCTTATTTATTGAATTACAGATATTCTACACTTGGTTTAGTTGGTCATTTATTTCCCTCAGATGAACATATTAAGTATCAAGATATGGCATTTAAGATAAGTATTCCTACTCAAAATTTCGGAAAATTCTCGATTTGGGGTATTGGTGCTTACGATGGAATAAAAACCAAAGCCCTTAACAAAGCAGACTGGAAAGATGTTGGCGATAGAGAAAACGGAACGACACATCTTAGCCTATTTACGACGAGTATTAACCATAAAATATCTTTTATGTCAAAATATTTTCTTAATTCATCATTGTCATTATCTGGTTATGGATTGTCGCACACGGTGGGTTTACTAAATGACAAAATGATAGAAATGCCCAAATCTAAAGCGGATAAGTACGACTATAAATTAACTTTTCAATCAGCTTTAAAAACCTATTTTTCTGATACACATATTAATAGTACAGGATTTTATATCAATAGTTTGTTTTATGATTTTCATCTTGCTAACAGAAACATTAAAAGTACTTATCTTCAAGATATTGTACATAAACAAGGAGCATCGATATTATTTCAATTCTACACACAATCAAGATTAAAACTGAATCCTGCTTTATCCCTAAATATAGGGGTGCATTCTCAATATTTGGGATTGAATAAGAAACATACCATAGAGCCAAGAACAGCCATAAAATACAAATTAGATGACTGCAACAGTTTGTCTTTTGCTTACGGACTACATAGTAAAATAGAGCCAATGGCGATTTATTTTATTACGAACAATTCAGGTAATTACCCCAACAAAAATTTAGATATAATGAAGTCACATCATTTTGTATTGTCATTTTCCGCTATGCTTTCTGAAAACATCAATCTTACCATAGAGCCTTATTTTCAGTATTTGACTGATGTTCCCGTTGCTCCTAATAGTTATATTTCTACTCTAAACAATATAGACAACCTGTTTTTTAATCAAAAGTTAGTAAGCAAAGGAACAGGAAGAAATGTGGGGATAGATTTTACACTGGAGCGTTACTTAAGAAATGGACTTTATTATATGATTACGACTTCGCTTTTTGATTCGAAATACACACCGATTGACGGAGTCGAAAGGAATACTCGATTTAACAAAAACTATGTTATTAATGCGTTAGTAGGTAAAGAATGGCAGGTAGGCAAAAGCAAAACTAATTTCATAAATGCCAATCTCAGATTTAATTATTTGGGAGGCAACAGAGCCGACCTCATTAACGCAACTCAAAGCCTGATACAACAAAAGGCAATATATGGAGAAAGCAACGGCAATATCGCTTTTAAGCGAAAATACGAGGACTTGCCAATAGTATCTTTCACATTGTCTTATCGAAGAAATCATCGTAAATATGCTTCCATTGTAACATTACAAATATTAAATGCCACTAATACAAAAGAATTTCAAGCACACATATTCAATCAAAATACACAAAAAATAGAGAAAAAATACGGACAAAATATGATTCCTAACCTTAGTTACAAAATAGAATTTTAATAATTAAAACATAAAATAAAATGATTGCAAAATACAACAGAACGCTTTTTTTCTACGGATTATCCTTATTAATACCTTGGTTACTTTGGTTTTTAACGGCTTATATTAGTTATCATAGCACTAATTTAGTTGTGTTGCAAGGTTTTTTAGGTTTATTGGGGTTATTATCCCCTGTTTTGGTTTCCGCCTATCTGTTTTATTCAGATAAAGAATTGCTTACCGATTTAAAGCAAAGGTTATTTCATTTTAAACGTTTCAAGCCAATTTATGCCATTCTTTCGGTATCCCTCATTTTTATTTCTATGGTGTTGGCACAATTGGTTTCTGTACTCTTCGGACACAGTTTAAATCAGTTTTATATATCGGGAACACCTAGCTTTTCATCAGCATTGTTTTCGCCTT
>PDWI01008961.1_pt1 | contig 11611 bp, 6 predicted proteins | sample 1430891 | NCBI WGS metagenome assembly PDWI01 (sample SAMN01162508, study PRJNA174530) | Oral metagenome, whole genome shotgun sequencing project. | biome: Marine environment; feature: Marine mammal; material: Swab sample of the gingival sulcus; isolation source: swab sample of gingival sulcus...
CGTCGACCTCGGTTTGGTTAAGAAGCCGGCACCGACATTCACAATTGGTGACAAGGTCTGGCAAGATACCAATGGCAACGGCATTCAAGATGCCGGTGAGCCGGGCGTTGATGGCGTCACAGTAACACTGTACGATGACAAAGGTAATAAAGTTGCTGAAACAACCACTAAGAATGGTGGCAAGTATGAATTTAGTGATGTTGCCGATGGTACATATACGGTTAAATTCACTAATTTACCGGCAGGTTACAAAGAGACATTGACCGGTGCAGGATCAGATAAAAATCTTGATTCTAATGGTCTTGTATCAACGATAACCATCAATGGTAAGAGTGACACGAGTGTTGATTTAGGTCTGGTTGCTAAGACGACACCGAAATACAAGCTGGGTGACTATGTCTGGTATGACAAAAACGAAAACGGCATCCAAAATTCCGGTGAAAAAGGCGCTTCTGGCATTAAAGTTACACTCAGAAAATCAGATGGTAGCTTTGTTGCAAGTACAACGACTGACGGTAATGGATATTACGTCTTTGAAAACTTGGACAACGGTTCATACACTGTCGAATTTAGCAATTTACCGACCGGTTATCAGAAAACCACAACAAATGCTGGTGCAAATGATTCTGTTGACTCAGATGGCACCAAACCAAATGTAGTAATCAATGGCGCTGACAACATGACGGTTGACCTCGGAATTCGTAGAAAGGATTCTGACACAGGCAACACGGGTGGCGGCAGCAATCCATCTGATTCAAAAGTGTACAAGATTGGTAACTTTGTTTGGAATGATGAAAATGGTAACGGCTTACAAGATACCGGTGAAAAAGGTGTATCTGGAGTAAAGGTTACCTTGACCAAGCCGAACGGCGACACAGAAAAAGTGACAACCGATTCAAATGGTAAATACAGCTTTACTAATTTGGCAAATGGCAGTTACAAAGTTGAATTTAGTAACTTACCGGCCGGTTATAAGGCAACATTAACCAAGCAAGGTAGCAACACCGCAATGGATTCTAATGGTTTGACTTCGACGGTTAAAATTCAGGATTCCAGCAATATGCGTGTTGACCTCGGTATCGTAAAAACCGGTACGTTAGGCGTTGCCGGCGAGGGCAATAAAATTGGTAACTATGTTTGGGATGATGTCAATAAAAATGGCATTCAAGATGCAAATGAACATGGTGTGAAAGGTATTTCTGTTGTACTGTTTGCTAAAGATGGTAGCAAGTTAGCCGAAACGACGACAGATGTCAATGGTCGTTACATCTTCAATGGTGTGCCAAATGGCGAATACAAGCTTCAGTTTGGCGATCTACCAACTGGCTACCGTGCAAGTTTGACCAATAGAGGTGGCGACATCACTAAGGATTCAAACGGCATGACAGCTAGCGTCACGATTAAAGATGGCGATGATACGACAATTGATTTAGGTATCTATAATCCGGACGTCGAGACATCGGTTAACAATTCATCATCTGTGACGACGCCGACAGAAATCAATCCTGGCAACCCGACTACGACAGATAGCGTTGTAGTTGAAACGGGTAATGGCAATAACGGAGCGACCAATACATCGATTAATAATGTCGATGGCAATCAAGTTGCTGACGCTAATGGTAAGTTGCCACAAACAAACGAACCACTGCCGGTATTACCAATTGCAGTTGGTCTACTGCTAGTATTGGCTGGCGCCGGTGCCTTTATCTGGGGCAAGCGTAGCGAATATTAGAATCGAATAAGTAACAACTTACAAAGCCGTGCTTTTTAGCACGGCTTTGCCGCTGTTTAGCGCTGCATTTTGGCAAAAAAAACTTTACAATGACCGTGTCATCGTATATAATGTAGCCATGTTGTAGCCTTGCTGCGACATTAGCTGTCATCGACTATCGCTGGGTTGTGTGAAATTCCGCTCCATAACTCGGCATATGTTGTGTTTAGAGGAGGAAATATGATTACAAAGCAAAAAAAAGAAGAGATTATCAAGGAATACGGTTTATCGGAAGGCGATACCGGTTCACCGGAGGTTCAAGTAGCTATTTTGACCTTTCGCATTAATTCACTAACTGAACATTTGAAAGAACATCACAAAGATCACCATTCACGCCGTGGGCTACTAAAGATGGTTGGTCATCGCCGAAATTTACTGAACTACTTGAAGAATAAAGACATCGAACGTTATCGTTCGTTGATTGCCAGATTAGGCTTGAGAAAATAATTATAAAAAGGAGGGTTTCCTCCTTTTTGTACTTTAAATTTTTATTGCAGTTGACACATTTTTTTAGTAAACTTAAATCAGTCGTAATGCGGCTTTATACCTGTCCTACTTAAAGGCGAACAAAGCGCGTCATTTGTTTTGTGCGCCTTTAAGTAGGATAACTCCGCATTACCAATGCTAAGGAGGAATGAATGCAAGCATTTCAAAGAGACATTAAAACCTATCAAACCACAATTGCCGGTCGACCGTTAAAAGTCGAAATTGGCAAAATGGTCAATTTGGCTAACGGCTCATGTATGGTCAGTTATGGCGAAACCGTCGTCATGGTCGCCGCCACTGCCTCGCGCAAGCCGCGCGAAGGTATCGACTTTTTCCCATTGTCAATCGACTTTGAAGAAAAATTATACTCAGTCGGCAAAATTCCGGGTGGCTTTATCAAGCGCGAAGGACGTCCGTCTGAAAAAGCCATTTTAACGGCGCGTTTAATCGATCGCCCGATTCGTCCGCTCTTCCCGGATGGCTATTACAACGAAGTTCAAGTCGTTGCTCAGGTACTGTCTGTCGAGCAGGACAATACTCCGGACATGGTTGCCATGATTGGCGCCTCAATTGCCTTAACGATTTCTGATATTCCGTTTGATGGTCCGATTGGTGGCGTTACAGTTGGCTATGTCGATGGCGAGTACGTTATCAACCCCACTGTTGAGCAGGCCGAAAAAACCGATTTACATCTCGTTGTCGCCGGTACTGCCGATGCAATCAACATGGTTGAGGCAGGGGCGAATATCTTGCCCGAGGCGGTTATGCTAAATGCCTTGTTAAAGGGGCATGATGAAATTAAAAAAATCGTCGCCTTTATTGAAGAAATTAAGGCAGACTGTGGCAAACCAAAGCAAGAAGTCGTTGCACCGCAAGTTAATCCGTTACTGGCTGAGGCAATTGAAAGCTATTGGGATGACATGAATAAATTGGTGCGCATTGCCGATAAAAAAGAGCGCAATAACGCAATTGACGACCTAAAAGAAAAAATCAGTGCTGAACTGGTCGAAAAGTTTCCGGACGATGAGGCAGCCTTCAAAGGCTTGCTAAAGGGTCTTGAAAAGCGCGTGATGCGTAAGATGGTCTTGACCGAGCAGACGCGTGCTGACGGTCGCGCTCTCGACGAGATCAGACCGATTTCCGTTGAGGTCGGCCTATTGCCGCGCACACATGGTTCCGGCTTATTTAGCCGTGGTTTAACGCAGGCCCTAACGATTACCACGCTGGGCGCTTTGGGCGAAGCGCAACGCATCGACGGCTTGGGTCTTGAAGATAATAAACGCTATATGCATCACTACAATTTCCCGCCGTTTTCAGTAGGTGAAACCGGTTTTATGCGTGGCCCTAATCGACGTGCAATCGGACACGGTGCATTGGGTGAAAGGGCATTGTTACCGGTATTGCCATCTGAAGAAGACTTTCCCTACGCAATTCGTCTGGTGTCGGAAATTATGACCTGTAACGGCTCTAGCTCACAGGCCAGCATTTGCGGTTCATCGCTTTCGCTAATGGATGCCGGTGTGCCGATTAAAGATGCCGTCGCCGGCATTGCGATGGGCTTGATCGCCGAGGGCGATAATGTAGCCATTTTAAGTGATATTCAAGGCGTCGAAGACTTCTTGGGCGACATGGACTTTAAGGTCGCCGGTACCAGTGAGGGCATTACCGCCATGCAGATGGATATTAAAATCGATGGCTTAAAGCGTGAGATTTTGGAAGCGGCCATGGAACAGGCCAGAAAGGGACGCCTCTTTATTCTATCAGAAATGAATAAAGTGATCGCACAGCCGCGCGCCGAGATGTCGCCATATGCACCACGCGTCGTCAGTATAAAAATTGATCCCGATAAAATTGGTACGGTAATTGGGCCGGGTGGCAAAATGATCAACAAGATTATCGATGATACCGGTGTGAAAATTGACATCGATGATACCGGTTTGGTATTGATTACTGCGCCGGATGGCCTCAGTGGCAATAAGGCAAAGAATATTATTATTGGCATTACCAAAGATGTCGAAGTCGGCGAAGTATATGACGCAAAAGTCAGTCGAATTATGAAATTTGGCGCCTTTGCCGATTTGGGTAATGGCAAAGAGGGCTTGGTGCATATTTCACAATTGACCAAGGAGCGCCTCAATAAGGTTGAAGACAAGTTTAAGATCGGTGACGACATTCGCGTTAAAGTTGTCGAAATCGACAAGCAGGGTCGCATCAACCTTTCACGCAAAGTATTATTAAAGGATTAAATATTTGATGTACAAAAAATATCAATTAAGTAACGGCAGCGCCGTCATCTGTCATCAGATTGACGGCGTCAAGTCGTTTGCGATAGGCATTTATGTCAAAGCTTGCTCAAATTATGAAACAACAGCCGAAATCGGCATTTCGCATCTGATTGAGCACATGATGTTTAAGGGCACTAAAAAATATAGTGCCAAGCAAATCGCCGAATTGATCGACGATGTCGGCGGTGTGATGAACGCCTACACCGCCAAAGATTGTACGGCCTATTACGCCAAGGTGTTAAGCGAGCACGCACCCTTGGCGATTGATTTATTAGCCGATATGCTGACTAATTCGTTGTTTTTAAGCGACGATATTACAAAGGAAATCCAGGTTGTCAAAGAAGAAATTGCAATGTATCAAGATTCACCGGAAGACGTAGCTTACGAGCTGTTGCAAAGCGTTGCATACGCTAATCATCCGTTAGCTGCCCCCATTTTGGGTTATGCCGAGTCGCTTGACCAGCTGACGCGACAGTCGATTTTAGATTATATTGCCAAATACTATACGGCAGATAATACGATTATTGCGGTTGCTGGTGATTTACCGGACGATTTAATTGCTCAACTCAATGCAGCCTTTGCCGATTATCGACCGAGTGGGCAGCAGGGGGCGGTTGCCGCCGCCCAATTTAAGGGTGGTTATGATTTTATCAACAAAGACATCGAGCAAAATCACATCTGTTTGGGCTTTAATGGCGTGCCGTATGGGCATGCCGATTATTACTGCTATTTGTTAATATCAAATGTGCTAGGTGGCACTTCCAGTTCGTTGCTTTTTCAAAATGTGCGTGAAAAACAAGGCTTGGCCTATTCAATTTATTCACAACCGTCATTTTTTAAACAGGCCGGTCACTTTACGATCTATACCAGTTATCGCGCTCAAAACCAGCTGGCGGTCGCACAAGCCATTGTCGAGTGTTTGACAGCGCTAAAAAGTCACTTTGATGAAACGGTCTTGACGCGTGCCAAGACACAATTAAAAAGCGCTTATATACTTGGCCTAGAGAGTAGTGCCAGCATGATGGGCGCAATGGGTAAACGTCTGATATACGATGTTGCTGTCGAAACGATTGATCAGATGATGGCCTCGATCGACGCCATTAGTTTAAGCGATGTACAGCGCTGTATTAACAATTTGTGTGACAGTGAAGTTGCCTTGGCAATGGTCGGAAAACTAAAAGCAGATGATGTCAAAGCGGTCTATCAATTATTTAGCAATGGAGCAGACAATGAAAGTAAAAATAGTTAATCATTCGAAGTACGATTTACCAAAGTATGAAACAGCCGGTTCAGCCGGCATGGATTTGCGTGCCAATATCGATGAACCGATTGTACTACAGCCTTTAGAGCGCCGTTTGGTGCCAACCGGCCTATTTATTGCATTGCCGAACGGTTACGAGGCACAGGTACGCGCGCGTTCCGGCCTGTCAATTAAGCATGCCATCACATTAATCAATGCCGTTGGTACGATTGATAGCGACTATCGGGGCGAGATAAAAGTGCCATTAGTCAACTTGTCGAATGACGCCTATCAATTAAAACCGGGTGAACGCATTGCCCAAATGGTAATTGCAGCCTATCAACGTATTGATTGGCAACAGGTTGACGTATTAGATGAAACTGAGCGAGGCAGTGGTGGTTTTGGCTCGACCGGTCGTTAGGAGCATTACGTGAAAATACTTTTAATGAATGACGACGGTTTTTTTGCGGACGGCTTGACCAGTTTAATCGATGTCTTAAAAGCCGACCACGAACTATATGTCTGTGCGCCCAAATCGCATATGAGCGGCATGGGTCACGCAATTTCAGTCGGTAAAACTATTCGCGTCGAAAAACAACAGATCGATGGGGTTAAAGCGGCTTATACCGTTGCCGGTACACCATCAGATTGTTCTAAAATTGCCCACTTATACCTGTTTAAGGATGTTGATTTTGATCTGGTCATTTCCGGCATCAATTGTGGATTAAATTTAGCAGTTGATATTATCTATTCTGGTACAGTGTCGGCAGCGCATGAATCATGGGCCTATGGTTACAATGCCTTGGCGCTGTCACAAGACATCGCCGCAGATGTCGCAGCGACCAATTTTCAAGCTGCAGCAGAGTATAGCAAGGCACTAATTGCAGCACTCGATTTTAGCAATCAACCTTTTCTTTATAGCATTAATTACCCGGCTAACCGCAGACCAAAGCAACTGGTCTACGCAGAGCCGAGCGATGTCAGCTACAATGAGGCAATTGATATCGTCGGTGATGCCGCCGATTTTACAATCAAATTAACCGGTCATCGCACCAATCATTCAACAAATGCAGACAATGAATACGATTTGGTGAAAAAAGGCTATGCGGTTATTTATCCGGTGCAGATTGAGGTTTCGCGACAACAGCGCGATCCGGCATTACAAAATTTGATAGCGAAAATAAAATGAGTGGCGAGCGCTTGGGTTTGAGGCGCGCGATGACTGAATGTTTACAGTGTAATAACTACATAAAATGTTAGGAGGCAACATGAACGGTGTATTAAAACGGTATCTAAGTGCTTTATTAGTGTTTTTAATGTTGTTTAGTACAATAGGTGAGCTGGGCATTAGTTATGCCGCTCCGCCAGATAATAATCCAAAGCCTTATACATTAAACGTTAAGACAGATGGTCATTGTTGGCTAAATGTCTATTGGGAATATGATGAAAAAATTACAGCAGGTACAATAAGCAAACTTAATATGCATGATTATGTGATTGAGACAGACTATGGTTATCATGTAAAATATGTAAAAGTAGATAATATAATTCAAGACGATGTTAGTTGGTATCAATTTGACAGGAGTGTTAAAGAACATACCATCGAAATTGTAACCGAAAAAAATGAAAAAACAAAACCGTTACCGGATGGCAAATATAACATTGCAATAAAAGATGTCATCGTAGGAAGAAATATTTTCAGTAGGGACAGTTATTTGCAATTTTTCGACGATACCGCAGAATTAGAGGTTATTGATGGACAATGGTACTTAACATTTGAACTTATTTCAGATGCAGTTGGGTTTATTTCCAACTTAGTAGATATAAAGTACTATGATAAAAATGAATTGGATGCTAGCAAGCAGTTTAAGGCTGTAGAAATTGTAAGTGAAGAAGAAGATAGCGCTGGTAAGGCATTGTCAAAAAAGATTAGAATGCCATTAGCCCCCCTGTCATCTGGTGCTTATATTTCGCTTGAGTGGGATAGGTCGGTTGAGTTTGACCCGGTTTTATATATAGACTTAGACCTTGAAGATTTTGATGCTTATCAAACCGGGACATTTAAGTATTTAGGCGATGAAGATAAAGGCATAGACTACCAAGCGGATTATTATTATAGCGATTATTATTTTTGGCCATCTGCACGAGGCTTTAACCAACAGCTAGCTACCATGTCATTGTGTTTTCAATTATCCTCATGGTCCAGTGCGGAGGATTTTAGTTCGCCTGAAAACCCAGACTATGAGGAAAAAGCAAAAAATGCTAAAAGCTTACTTAATGAATTAGGTTTTTCAAATATTGTAGTCAATTCTTATTACAAAGAAAAACCTATAACTGACTCAATCGGCGCTGTAATCGGTCAAAAACAAATTGTGGTTGATGGTAAAAACTATACCCTTATTGCGCTAGCGGTGCGCGGCGGTGGCTATGGCAAAGAATGGGCGAGCAATTTTGTGGTTGGTCCTAATGGTGCTCACGCCGGTTTTGATGCAGCAAAGGTCAAAATTCTTAATTTTCTGCGCCAATATATAGCCAGTAATGGCATCCAAGGTGATATCAAATTATGGCTAACCGGCTATAGTAGGGGCGGCGCAGTTGCCAATCTTACGGCAGCTGCGATTGATGATAATCCCAGTCTTGTGCTAGGCGGCACACCAAGTGAGCCAAATTTATCAAATCGTCATCTAGATAGAAAAGATATATATGCCTACACTTTTGAAACGCCGGCCGGCACAATAGCTAATAATGCTGATGCAGATACATATAATAATATTTTTAATATCATTAATCTTAGTGATCCGGTGCCCAAGGTAGCACCCAGCGCATGGGGTTTTCGGCGCTACGGCACGGATAAGATACTACCTTATAGGCAGTATTACATAGAGAATAATACATATGTGGGTAAAGATACAACCTATGATGCTGTTCAAGACAGAATGAAAGTATGCTATCAAGAGCTACAGGTGGGCGACCCCTATTTATTAACAGAAAAGGCTATAAAAACGCCGGATTATCTTGGGGGTGTTTTGATTCAACCGCAGCATCAAAGGGATTTGTTAGATGAGTATATTGAAGATATGGTGACAAAAGTAATCAGCGCTGATGGTGTTTCACATAGAGAAAAATATTGTAGTAAGTATCAGTGGGCGTTATTTGATGTCAGCGAACTTATTTTTGGAGAGGAACCTAAAAAAGTAAAAATCGCAAAAGCTGAAATTTTAAATGTGTTTAGCTTTTACTTTCCAAAATTATCATATGAGTACAGCAGAGCTAGACTTGTGTCGGATAAAACAACCGTACTTGGCAATGCGGTTGAACTAATAACTAAGGCACTTAACAGGGCTGGCATAACACAATATGACAAAGGCGGAATTGAATCCTCTCTTTACAATATTTGTTATTTACTTCTAGACGTTGCAGAAAGTAATCTTGATGCAGTAGTTTATACGTTTATGGATAGTAAAAGAATCGTTCAAGCGCATCAACCCTATGTTTGCCTTGCTTGGTTACAATCAATGGATACTAATTATTTGGCAGATGCAAAGCCGTATTGGATTTCCGGTGCCGCGAAAAAGGTCAAAATTAATTGTCCGGTTGATATAGAACTGTATAATGCAAGCAATGAACTGGTGGCAGCGATTATTGATGATGTTCCCCAACAGATTGTGGGTAGTAAGATGATGCCTTATATAGACCAAAACGGTGAAAAAACATTCTGGCTTGCTCCCGATGCCGATTATAGGATGAAGATAACGGCAACAGATAATGGCGAAATGGATGTTTCTATTTTAGAGACAATGCCATTTGTAAGTGGTGCCAACCGCATTGTCAACTATTATGATCTACCACTCCAAACAGGCGACGTCTATATCGCAACCATTCCTAAGTACAGCGATGATGATATAAAGTTAGCCTTTAAGCAAACACTTAACGGCTCTAAGACAGCTTATACATTAAGCCAAAATGGTGCCAAAATAGAGCCGGACCTCAATCTTTCTGGTCAAGATGCTATAAATTCAGTTTATACCGTAGAAACAATGGTTAATGATGCGAGCCTCGGGTTTGTCTTTGGCGGTGGGCCATCTCAAGTCGGCCGTTATGACCGACTAGAAGCCGTGCCAACCGATGGCAGCCGCTTTACCGGCTGGTATCAAGATGGCGTTCTTCTGTCAACAGAACCGGTATATCGTCTGCGCGTCACCAAAGACAATAAGATAGAAGCACGCTTTGAACCGGTAAGTTATACCGTTCGCTTTGTCGATTGGGATGATAGCGAACTAAGTGTACAAACCGTTAGCCACGGTGCCATTGCGATTGCACCGGCCGCGCCGACCAGACCGGGTTATCAATTTACCGGCTGGAACAAAGACTTTAACCAAGTTAAATCCGATCTTACAGTTAAAGCACTCTATAACGATGGCAACTACCGCGTTTCATTTATCGATTGGGATGATACCGTACTAAAAATCGATACCGTGACCCATGGTGCTGTTGCGATCGCACCGGCAGCACCCAGTAGAATCGGCTATACCTTTACCGGCTGGGACAAAAGCTTTGCCGAAGTCATATCCGATCTGGTCGTACGGGCACAATATGAAAAAGACATATCGTCTATAGAACCGCCGACAGAGGGTGAAACAGTTGAGAACAGCAATACAGATACAGATGATGACGACTGGGTAATTATCAGTCCGGCAGAACAAATGGACAATACAAATAGTCAAAACGACAGCGCTGCTGCTAACAATACGGTTATACTTAAGGACGTTAGTCAAGCAGTTGCCGATAATTTGGCGCGCTATAACCGCCTGCCACTGCCACAGGCCGCTTACTATACAGATGGAACAGTTAAAACAGTTACAATAGACCTAACCGGATTAGAGGCCAAGGCAGACTACAGAGTTGTCTTAGTAAATAAAAACGGTCAAGCAGAAGTAATCGACGGTACGCGCCGTGCAGATCAGTTAACCGTCACACTACCGGAGGGTGGTATACTCTTACTGTATAAAAGAGAAGTATTACCGGCAAGTGGTAAGCTTAGCTTTAAGCCGGTAACGCTTACAGATCTAACCGGTCACTGGTCAGAGGCAGTAGTCAGAGATTTAGCAGCAAGAGGCATTGTTAGTCCAAGACAAGCAGGTCTTTATCAACCGGCACGTGCGATCACACGTGCCGAGTTTATCAGCGCGATTATTAGCTATCTATCCGTACCACAGCAAACAGCAACCGCCTTTAAAGACGTCACGACAGAGCATCCGCATAGGGCGGCGATAGAAACAGCGCGGGCAATCGGTCTGGTAGAGGGCGTAGGCGGCAATACGTTTGCGCCCGACCAGGCGATCAGTCGACAAGACTTGGCGACGATTATAAACCGTTTACTGCCGATAATTGCCGTAACAGATGATGATTTAAGACTAAACAGGACGTTAGAACTCAATCGATTTAGTGACCATAAAGCGGTATCAGACTATGCCAAAGCAGCACTGACTAGGCTTATGCAGGCCGGTATGATTAAGGGCACACCGGATGGTCAGTTAATGCCGCAGTCAAACACAACGCGCGCAGAAACGGCACAGCTGTTGTATAATCTGATAATGGTGTTAAGTAACGAGTAACGTGTAGTGATAAACAATCGTGGCGAGGTTGCCGCTTACCGTGTAACCTCGCTGTGGTGTTTTCCCCCATAGATTGGAGGTCATGATGAAACAGACAAGATATTCGGTGTTAATAAAGATACTGCTATTAGTATTGGTTGTACTGTTATTAACATCGTGTGTTATTGAAGAAGATAATTATCAAATCAAAAAGTGGCATCTACTGATGCAGTAT
>PDWI01055370.1_pt1 | contig 11611 bp, 7 predicted proteins | sample 1430891 | NCBI WGS metagenome assembly PDWI01 (sample SAMN01162508, study PRJNA174530) | Oral metagenome, whole genome shotgun sequencing project. | biome: Marine environment; feature: Marine mammal; material: Swab sample of the gingival sulcus; isolation source: swab sample of gingival sulcus...
GCCTGCAGGTGTGGTGCTGCGGCGCTGATTGCTTGTCGACCGATTATTTTATGGGATATCAAAAGCGGGGGGAAGACGGCGCAGAATGATCGGTTACTTGGTAGATAGCACCAGTTGCCGTAGTGGTTGTTGAACAGAGACAGTTGCTGGGTGCCGTGGCAGGGATCGTCCGTGGGGTCCAGATCCAAGGTTATCAGCCTGCATCCTTTGGGCCGGAGGCGGCGGCGATGGACGGCAATGACGGTCTCGACCAGGGCCATGCCCATGCGGTACAAGTCCACCGGGCGGCGGCCAAGTGCTCGGTCAGACCCATCTGACCATCGACAGCCTTGAGCAACAAAGCGCCACCGTCGCTAGTAACTTCAGGCTCATCGAAGGCGACGATTGCGGGCTTGGAAATGAATTCTGGAAAAAGAACAGACTGTTTTGTAGAATAGCGCATACGAAAGCCTTTTTGTTGCTGTAAGTTCTTTGTGGTAAAACAACTTTAGCAGACAGGGAGGCTTTCGTTATTTATGATTCATGAATAATTAAGGCTAGCCTTAATTATTGGGGGTAGGCGGTTTTCAGGTACTACATGATAGGACTCTCCGCAACACCCGCCCCTCTCAACCGTATCACCCGAAACCCCACCTTCCCAAATCCGGCCGATCGTTATACCCTGGGACGGCACAACCGCCCCATTCCCTGCACCCGCGGAGCCCGAAATGAAAACTCTCACGACCCTGTTGCTCCTTTTCCTGGCGACGGCCGCCGGCGCCACCGGAACCACCGACGCCCAGACCGAAACCGGCTACATGATGCCTCCCCAGGTCCTGGCCGACATCATCGACGCCCCCCAGACCCCTTGGGTGGCCCTCAGCCCGGACAACCAGTGGATGATGTTCATCGAGCGCCCCGGCCTGCCCTCCATCGGTATCGTCTTCCGCAAACTCCAGGGCGATGACCAGAGGCGCGTGACCGGCATCCCCGAGGGCGCCCGCCTCACGGGCTTCCGCTGGTCCAAGGACGGCAAGCGCGTGGCCTTCGTGGTGACCATGGGGGACCGCATCTCCCTGTGGAGCGCCGAACTCGAGAACGCCCAGGCCCGCCAGGTCACACCTCCGGACATGCGCCTCAACGGCGTCTACGGCACCCCCTACAGCTGGCTGGACGATGGCCACGAGTTCATCGTCCTGGCCGTGCCCGCGGACCGCGGCCCCGCCCCCGCCCCGCCCCTGGTGCCCACCGGCCCGGTGATCCAGGAGAACCTGGGCAAGAAGGCCCCCGCGCGCACCCTGCAGGATCTGCTGCAGAATCCCTACGACGAAAGCCTGTTCGAATACTACGCCACCAGCCAGCTCTACCGCCTGAGCCTGGACGGCAAGGCCCAACCTCTGGGCCGACCCGGCATCTTCGACCAGGCCACCCCCTCGCCCCAGGGCAAACACATCCTGACCGTGCGCGTGCAGCGTCCCTTCAGCTACAGCCTGCAGGAAGACAGCTTCCCGCGCCTGATTCAAGTCATTGACCGCAAGGGCCGGCCCGTGCACACGGTGGCCGATCTGCCCCTCCAGGACCAGGTGCCCATCAGCTTCGGCAGCGTGCCCACCGGACCGCGTGACGTGGACTGGCGGAGCGACAAGAAAGCGGAGCTGGTCTGGGTCGAGGCCCTGGACGGCGGCGATGGCGGCCGCGAGGCCCGGGAGCGGGACCGCATCTTCACCCTGGCGGCCCCTTTCGACGGCCCGCCGGTGGAACTGATGACACTGGGCCAGCGATACGGCGGCATCATGTGGGGCGATGACGATCTGGCCTTCGTCACCAGCTGGTGGTGGAAGACCCGCAACATCAAGGTCTGGCGCGTGCGCCCCGGCGATCGGCAAGCCCAACCCCAGCTGGTCCAGGACCGCAGCTGGCAGGACCGCTACAACGACCCCGGCCGGCCCGTCATGCACCCCGGCCCCTACGGCGACAGCGTCATCCTGACCGCCGACGGCGGGCGGACCATTTTCCTCAGCGGCGAGGGCGCCTCGCCCGAGGGCAACCGCCCCTTCCTGGATCGCCATGACCTGCCCAGCGGCCAAACCACGCGCCTTTTCCGCTCCGAGGCCCCCTACTACGAGCGTTTCGTGGAATTGGTGGATGTGAAGCGGCAGCGCATCGTCACCCGCCGGGAAAGCCAGACCGAGCCCCCCAACTACTACCTGCGCGACCTGAAGAAGAACACCCTGGAAGCCCTGACCCGGTTCCCGGACCCGGCGCCGCAGTTGAAAGGCATCAGCAAGGAGCTGGTCAGCTATGAGCGGGCCGACGGCGTTCAGCTGACCGGCACCCTGTACCTGCCCGCCGGCTACGACAAGCGGAAGGACGGCCCCCTGCCCTGCCTGCTGTGGGCCTACCCCACGGAATTCAAGAGCAAGCAGGACGCCGGCCAGGTCACCGACTCGCCCTATCGTTTCACGCGGGTGGCCTGGTTCTCGCCCATGCTCTACCTGACGCAGGGCTACGCGGTGCTGGACGACCCCACCATGCCCATCATCGGCGAGGGTGACGAGGAGCCCAACGACACCTTTGTCCAGCAGCTGGTCATGAGCGCCCAGGCCGCGGTGGACATGCTGGTCGAGCGCGGTGTGGGCGACCGGGACCGCATGGCCATCGGCGGGCACAGCTACGGCGCCTTCATGACGGCCAACCTGCTGGCCCACAGCGATCTTTTCTGCCTGGGCCTGCCCCGCAGCGGCGCCTACAACCGCACCCTGACGCCCTTCGGATTCCAGTCCGAGGAGCGCACCCTGTGGGAAGCTCCGGAAATCTACTTCACCATGTCGCCCTTCATGCACGCCGACAAGATCGATGAGCCCATCCTCATCGTGCACGGCGACGCCGACAACAACGCCGGCACCTATCCCATGCAGAGCGAGCGGCTTTACGGCGCCCTCAAGGGACTGGGAGCCACCGCGCGCCTGGTGATGCTGCCCCACGAGAGCCACAGCTACCGGGCCCGCGAATCCATCATGCACCTGCTCTGGGAAACCTCCACCTGGCTGGACCGGTACTGCAAAAATGCCGAAAAGCGGCCTATCGGCCCCGAAGGAGGGGAATAGGCAAAATGGCCCGCGCGCGCCTCGGCGCCAAAGCGCATACTTGCAGAATACCCGTTGCCTGTTTTAAGCGCGTGGTCTAGTATGAGCTTATGTAATCATTACTCCAGGGGTGGGAGTTAGCACGATATCGGGGGACTAACGTGATATCGTTTGTGGCGATACAATCCAATATCTATCCCGTCATCGGCCTATGGGCGCTGACCGCCATTCTGGCAGGTGTGGCCCTGAACGGTCTGCGGCGACGCGCCCGGCAATTGGAAACGCGCATCACCACGGAGGCCCAATCCCGGCACCAGCTCTTCAAGCAGCTCCCCATCGCCCTCTGGCGTCAGGATCTGTCCCAGGTTCGGGCCGCGTTGCGGGATTTGCCCGCCGGCGATGCCGCCGACCTCCTGGATGAGCACCCGGACCGAGTGGAACACCTGCTCTCCCTGGTCCGCTCCCGCGATGTGAACTCCGCCACCGCGCGCCTGCTGGAAGCCCCCAGCCCCCCCGCCCTGCTGACCCGCTTCCCGGAGATCATGGCCCCCGCGGCGCTGACCGTTTTCGGCCAGGCCTTGGCCGCCCTGCTGGCGGGCCGGCAAACCTTTGAGGCCGAAACCGAGCTGGTCACCCTGGAGGGCAACCACCGCCGTGTCCAGCTGCACTTTCTGCGCAGCCCCCACGATGAGGCCTGGGACGACATCCACCTGGCCTTGCACGAGATGCCCTCTGAGGAAGCCGACCAGAACCCCGATCAGGAACAGCGGTACAACCTCCTGGACACCCGCAAACTGGACAGCCTGGGTTGCCTGGCCAGCGGTGTGGCCCACGATTTCAACAACCTGCTGATGTCCATCCTGGGCAACGCCGACCTGGCCCTGCAGGCCGCCCTGCAGGAGATCCACCATTCCAGCCTGAAGGCTGCCGACCTGTGCCAGCAGATGCTGGCCTACGCCGGCCGTGGCGAGCCCGACTTCCGCCCCCTGGACCTGAACGAAATGACCCTCAACCTGAGCTTCCTGCTACGCTCTCTGGTGCCGCACAAGATCCAATACCACCAGGATCTGGCCCAAATCGCGCCGATCATCCAGGGCGACAGCTCTCAGATCCAGCAGGTCGTCGTCAACCTCCTGACCAACGCTGTGGAAGCCATCGGAGAACAGGACGGGAACATCACCCTGGAAACGGGCCAGATGGAGGCCACCGAAGAGCATCTGCGCTCCCAGTACACCTGCTGCCCCCTGGCCCCCGGCCACTACGCCTTCCTGCGGGTGGAAGATGACGGCGCGGGCATCGCGCCCGAGCAACTGGGCCAGGTTTTCGACCCGTTCTTCACCACCAAGTTCAGTTCCCGCGGTATGGGACTGGCTGCGGTGCTGGGCATCGTGCGCATGCACCAGGGTAGTGTCCTGGTCAACTCCGAACCGGGCAAGGGCACCACCATGACCGTCCTGATCCCCTTGAGCGAGGCTGCCGTGGCCACCAAGACGGAAAGCGTGCCCCGGGGCGAAGTGCTGGAGAAATGGCAGGCCAGCGGCCAGCTTCTCCTGGCGGACGATGAACCGGGCGTGCGCCGGGTGGCCGCCCGCATGCTGGACAAGCTGGGTTTCGAGGTCATCCTGGCCGAGGACGGTCTGCAGGCCGTGGAGATCTTCCACGCCCAACGCGACAGCATCAGCATCGTGATCCTGGATTTGACCATGCCTCAACTGGGAGGGCAGGATGCCTGTGCGCGCATCCGCCAACTGGATTCCAAAGTGCCCATCATCCTTTCCAGCGGCTACATCGAGACGGAAATGCATCTGCGGAACCAGTGCCCCGGACCGTCCGCCTTCATCGCCAAGCCCTACACCCTGAAACGCCTGCGGCACGTCCTGAGCCAGGTTGCCCCTTCGCGCACATTACCCTAGTTTTCCCGCAGCATGCTCTTCATCCCCCCGGCGGCGCGAAAGGGAACAGTGAGACAGGCCCTGATCCACATTGATCGAGACACCCATTTCTTCGTGGAAAACGCCTCCCGCATGGAGAGGCTGCAGGAGCGTTGCCAGGTGTTGCCCTTGGCCTCGGACCAGCTGCTGCGCCCCGTGGTGCCGCGCCATTACCTGGTGCGCCGGGGCAAGCTGCGCGTCAGCCAATTCCTGGACGATGGCCGCGAGATCGTGCGCGCCGTCCTGCAGGCGGGCTCTCGGCTCAGCACCCTACCGGCCACCACGGATCAGGACAGCCCGCCCGTCGCCATTGGCGACAAGCCCGCCGCCGATTTATATAGTTTGGCGAGTATCGTCATCATGGCCCTGGGCGAGACCGAGCTCTGGGCCTTTTCCCGGGATCCCCGACCCTGACCATCCCCACGCAAGGAGCCACCATGAACACCCCCGCCGCCCAGCACCCCAAGGTCGTCCTCTGTATCCTGGATGGGGTGGGCTACCGCACCGGCCCGGACAGCGACCGGGGCAACGCCATCGTGGCCGCCAAGCCGGCGTACTACAACTCCCTGTTCGAGCGCTACCCCTTCACCACCCTGCAGGCCGGCGGCTTGCAGGTTGGACTGCCCGAAGGGCAGATGGGCAACAGCGAGGTGGGGCACCTGACCATCGGCGCGGGCCGCATCATCAACCAGGAATTGATGCGCATCGGCAAGAGCCTGGAAAGCGGCGAGTTCGCCCAGCTCCCCGCCTGGCGGGATTTCCTGCAGCGGGCCAAAGACGGCAGCGGCCGCCTGCACCTGCCGGGTTTGGTCAGCCCCGGCGGCGTGCACAGCCACACGGATCATCTGTACGGCATCGTGAAGGCGGCCCGGGACGCGGGCCTCGAGGAAATTTTCATCCACGCCCTGATGGACGGCCGCGACACCGATCCGCGTAGCGGCCAGGGCTACATGGAGGAATTGCAACAGAAGCTGGACGAGTTGGGCGCCGGCCGCGTCGCCACCGTCTGCGGACGCTACTGGGGCATGGACCGCGACAAGCGCTGGGACCGGGTCCAGCGCGCCTGGAAGATGCTGGTCCAGGGCGAGAGCGAAACCACCGCCCACGACCCGGTGCGGGCCCTGGCCGACTCCTACGCCGCAGGCACCACCGATGAATTCATCGAGCCCACCGTCATCCTGAACGACGACGGCAGCCCCGTGGCCACCATCCAGGACGGGGACAGCATCTTCTTCTGGAACTTCCGGGCCGACCGGGCCCGCGAGCTGACCTGGGCCTTCAAGCAGGACGGCTTCGACGGCTTCGACGTCGGCGACCGCCCTGCCGTCAACTACCTGACGATGACCCCCTACGACGAGAAGATGGACCTGCCCAGCGCCTTCCAGCCGGAGATGCCGCGCAACGGCCTGGCCGAGGTCTTCGCTCGCGAGGGCATCCGCAACCTGCGCACCGCCGAGACCGAGAAGTACGCCCACGTGACCTACTTCTTCAACGGTGGCCGCGAGGAGCCCTTCGCCCACGAAGAGCGCCGCCTGATCGCCTCGCCCAAGGTCGCCACCTACGACCTGCAACCCGAGATGAGCGCGCCGGAGGTGGCCGAACTGGTGCGCCAGGCCTGCGAAGGTACGGAATTCGACGTCGTGATCGTCAACTTCGCCAACGGCGACATGGTGGGGCACACGGGCGTCTTCGAGGCCGCCGTGCAGGCCTTCCAGACCATGGACCGGCTGCTGTCGGAGATCATGCCCCCCAGCATCGCGCGGGGCACAACCTGGCTGGTCACCGCCGATCACGGCAACTGTGACGAGATGCTGGATCCCGAGGGCGCCGTCCTGACCCAGCACAGCCTCAATCGGGTGCCCTTCGTCATCGCCGGCAAGGTGCTCGAGCTGCTGGGCCTGGAAGCGCCGGCGGAGATGAGCGGCACCTGCATGATTCGTGAGGGTTTTCGGGGGTGATGCCATCGGGAGTTCGCCCGGCCTAACCTCTGCTCCACACCAACGTGGGAATGAGCGAGAATATCGACAGGATGCTGGGTGAAAAGACTCACCCTCCCTGACCATTGGCCAATTCCCAGCACTATATGATTTTAATTTTCCGCCTTTTATGCTATAGTTAACCAGGATAATTCATGAATGAAGCGTCACGAGGTTGGTTCTGACCAGAGGTTGGTTCTGACCAACCGCGCGGTGGCTTGTTCACGAATGATCCGGGTTAAGGATCCACAAAGCAAAAGGGGGCATCTTAAATCCTCGCAAAAGTGTACGGGTTTATCTGTTGATCCTGCCGGTCGGGTCGGGGGGTGTCGCTATCGCCCAAGAAGATACCAGATTCCCCCGGTTTTCCCGGCAATCCGCCACGTATGTTCGGTTCGTTCACGGACAGCTGAGTTGCCTCAGCGCTTTCTTTCCACTTCAAGTCCATTCGCTTGACACCAGAACTTCGAGTGATCGAGAAAGCAGTCCTGTCACCCATTTTCGAGAAGGAGGCCGAAAGGATGAAAAAGCATCTTTTTGGCGCGGCACTGTTGTGCCTCGTGGCTGTCAGTGGTATGGCCTTGGCCCAGACCATTGACGAAATTCAGTATTACGACCCGGCGACCGGTGACCCCGCCAGCCCCTATGCGGGCCAAGTCGTCACCGTGAGCGGCAGCGTTTACGTTGTCAAGGGCACCTACAACAGCGGCACCCACTACATTCAGGGCGCCACCGGCGGTATCAGCTTCTTCGACAGCGGTGCCTCCGGTCTGGACTACGGCACCCTGGTGGAAGTCACCGGCACCGTCTCCAGCTTCGGTGGCGAGATTCAGCTGGCCGGCCCCAGCATCTCGGTGACCGGCAGCGGCCCCGAGCCCACCCCCACCGAGTACCTGCCCGAAGAGGTTCTGCTGGACTATGAGGTCGTCGGCAACTTCGTCTCCGTCATCGGCATCGTGACCAACGCCGGCAACAACAGCTTCGAGCTGATCGCCGGTGACAGCACCCTGGTCGTCTACCGGGACAGCGACACCGGCGTCGACCTGAGCGACGTCCAGGACGGCGACCTCTACCAGGTCAAAAGCCCCGCCGTGAACTACAACGGTCTGATCGAGCTGAAGCCCCGGCGGCAGAGCGACCTGATCGAGAACCCCGGCGGCGACACCGTTCCCGTGATCGAGAACATCAACTGCGCCAACTGGGTCCCCATGGCCATGGACAACATCACCGTGACCGCCAGCATCACCGACGACAATGCCGTGATGGGCGCCAGCGTGTACTACCGTGGTGGCGGCGAGACGCCCGGCCCCTGGAGCATCGTCCCCATGGACAACACCACGGGCGACATCTACAGCGGCACCATCCCCGGCGGCCTGGGTTATGACCTGGTCGATTTCTATGTGGAAGCCTTTGATGACCTGGAGCAGGTGGTCACCAACCCCGGCAACGCTCCCGAAGGCTTCATCACCGTGGCTGTGGGCCTGACCCCCATCTACGACGTGCAGTACCCCGTCCACCCCGACAGCTCCAGCCAGGCCAGCGCCATGGCGGGCCAGGTCGTGAATGTGCGCGGCGTCGTCACCGCCGGCACCAACCAGACCTACGCGCCCAGCCAGTTCATCATCCAGGAGACGGAGAAGAACGCTGAGAGCAACAGCTACGCCTACGGTGGCGTGCTGGTTTACGAGGGCACCGCGACGTACCAGTACTACCAGGGCGACCTGGTCGAGGTTGGCGGCACCGTCAGCGAGTACAACAACCTGACCGAGCTGCTGCCCCACAACGCGCAGGCCGTGAACCTGGTGGACTTCGGCCAGGAACTGCCCGCGCCCGCCCGGGTCACCACCCGCATTCTGGCGGACGACAGCATGCCGGACATCGATGGCGACGCGCGCCTGGGCGAGCCCTGGGAGAGCGTGTGGGTCCAGACCTTCAACGCCGTCGTGCTGGATACTCTGGGTTATGGCGAGTACATCATCAGTGATTCCGGCGCCCGCGCCGACAGCCTGGTCGTCGATCCCCTGACCGACCTGACCTACGTGCCCACCGTCGGTGACGTCCTGACGATCACCAGCTACATCAACTACAGCTTCGGTGATTACGTCATCGTGCCGACCAGCGACGAGAGCATCGTCATCACCGGCCTGACGAGCGTGGACGACACCCCGCAGATCCTGCCCGCCGGCGGTCTGCGCAGCGTGCACCCCAACCCCTTCAACCCCAGCACCAACATCAAGTTCGTCGTCAACCGCGACAACCTGGTGCAGCTGAACGTGTACAACATCCGCGGCGAGAAGGTCCGGACCAACGAGTACACCATGGTCTGGGACGGCAAGAACGACAACGGGAGCAACGTGGCCAGTGGCCAGTACTTCGCTCGCCTGCGCATCGGCCGGGAAGTGGTTCAGGTCCAGAAGATGTCCTTGGTGAAGTAGTTTTTCGCCACGCATCTGATCGGCAAACGCCCCTGGAAGGTCCGACCTTCCGGGGGCGTTTTATTATAAACACCGCGTTTTTAAAGATTCCCCTTCTTGTGCACCAAGGAAGACTGCCCTAAGATTATATGTGAAAGATATATGATGGGGGGATTTTGTGGGGGGATTTCGTGCTCAATGTTGCATCTGACATATCGGTCTGAGTACCGGCAACTCCATATCGTCGTGGAACAGCACCTCGATTTCATTGAATTCCGTACCACCCTGCTCCAATTCAGGAAGGCTTACCCTACCGCCCAGTGGTACTCAACCCTGTGGGATCTTACCCGGCTGCCCGTCCAGGCTCTCCTGGAGGGTGATCTGGGGCTCATGACCCGCTCCATCATGGGCGGTAGAGGGCGCACCCTGGACTTGGCCCTGGTGGTATCCGCGCGCGCCACCACCGGCCTGGGACGCACCTACCTGAGCCGGTTGGGGGATGAAATGGAGAGCATCCAGATTTTCCGCTCCCACGCGAAAGCGGAAAAATGGCTGGCCGAGAGGCTGGCCTTGCGCCAAAAGGAAGCCCGGTCCTGAGAGATGGGGCCGGATCCGGTTGGCCATGAATGCGATTTGGGCATGAATGATTCGAGCTTCTGGCCCGGATTCTAATAAGGATGCCCGAGGGCTTCACACAGATAGCGAACCAGACGCCCCCCCACCTGACACAACCGCGCGTATTCCTCCACGAAATCCGTAGAGGTCACCTGCCGCTGGGTCAGGGGCGTGAAGGCCGTGTAGCTTTTCAGCTTGAGCACTTCCGCCATCTCATGGTCGGCCGCATAGCCGCGCGGCACCCGCTTGAGGCTTTCCGCCTCGATGGTGTAGGCTTGGCGGAAGGCATCGTCCTGCACGACCTGCCGCCAGGCATCCGGGTTCGCGGCCACGTTGGCCCGGAGCACCTTCAGGATGCTGCTGTCCGGCCGCCACAGCCCCACCCCGACAAAACAATTTCTTGGTTGGAGATGCAGATAGAAACCCGGGGTATGGGCATTCTTGCCCTCCTGGTGCCGGAAATGTATCCCCACATGGTCCTTGTACGGGCTCTTGTCCTTGGAAAAACGGATGTCCCGATAGATGCGGAACGTGATGAACTCCAGGGCCGGCCCCCGCAGCTCGTTTTCGTAGCGGTCCTTGTTGGCCTGGAACCAGTCCCGGTTGTTGTTGGCCTGCAAATCTTTCATGAATCGGAAAATCGCGGGCTTGAAGATGGCGCGTGACAAAAGAGACCTCCCGGGTAGCGTAGAGCTATGCTTTGAATCCGGATTATTCATCAAAAGCATCGCGCGATCAAGAGGGTATGCTGGGGGGCATTGGTTTCTTGCCGGTTGGGGGGATGGACTTTTGAAGAGGGGGTTGGGTTGGGGTTGGGGGTTGGGGCGGGTTAGTGGTTTTTTTGTGGTATGGGGTGCCCGCCGGCGGGTAGTTTTTGGGTTGGGTGGGGGTGGTTTGTGGGGGCTGGGTGGAAAATAATTGGTTTTCCGGCAATATTTTACTGGCACTTTTTGGTTTTGTTTTGTACATTAAGTTTAGCACTCCTCCCGCCCACTTATGCTAGAGATTGCCGAGGCCTGCCATGAGTATTATTGCCGTTGATTCTTTTGTTCCTGATCAGTCTGCTACTGAGGTGAATGCTTCCTTGAAGAAGGCCGTGCGCGCCATGGACCAGGCGCGGCATTGTGCCGTTTTGTGGTTCAAGGAGATTGTGGAGAAGGAGCTTTATAAGGAACTGGGGTATGGCTCTGTTTATCAGTATGCCGCCGTGGAGTTGGAGTTCTCCAAGACGCGGACGGGGGATTTTTTGCATCTGGCTCGGAAGCTGGAAAAGTTGCCTCGGCTGAAGAAGGAGATGGAGGAAGGAAAGATCGGCTATACCAAGGCGCGGGAGATCGTGAAGGTGGCTGATGAGGAGAATGAGGATCGTTGGCTGAATGCAGCCAAGAAGAAGAGCCGCCAGGAGCTGCGCGAAACGGTGAAGCGGGTAAAGCAGAGGGCCAGGCGGGAACGGGCGAAAAATCCGGCCCAGGGCGAATTATTGGCCGGGCTCCATCCCTCCGGAACACTCTCCGTGGCCCTCACCCACAAGGTCACCTTCGAATTGACCAGCGAGCAGTTGGCCCATTTCGAGGCGCTGGTCGAGGCTTTCGGCAAGCAGGGCGGCGCGG
>PDWI01008962.1_pt1 | contig 11610 bp, 4 predicted proteins | sample 1430891 | NCBI WGS metagenome assembly PDWI01 (sample SAMN01162508, study PRJNA174530) | Oral metagenome, whole genome shotgun sequencing project. | biome: Marine environment; feature: Marine mammal; material: Swab sample of the gingival sulcus; isolation source: swab sample of gingival sulcus...
ATTTATCACAAAAAAAATACAAACCGGCAAAATATTATTTTATAAAAGTCATACAAAAACATAAAAATAAAGATGAAATATATTATGCAGCAATAAATAACTTAGCCATTATTAATGTTGTAACCAGAAAATTTAACAAAGCAGAACAATTATATTTAGAGAATTTAAATTCTTTGGAGAAAAAATACGGACAAAATAATTTATCTTATATTAGGTCGTTAGGAAATATTGCTGATTTATACGTTCGGAAAGAAGACAATCAAAAAGCAACTTTATATTTCAGCAAAGTTGTGAATAAAATAATAAATTTATTGTTTGATAATTTTCTATTTTTAACAGAACAAGAAAAATTTGAATATACTCAACAATTTTATAATACGACAAAAGGATTTCAAGATTTCGTTCTCAAAACTCACTCCCAAAACCCCGCCATCACAACCGACTTATTCAACTTTCTACTTTTGCGTAATAAAATAATCTTGCTTAATACCATAAAAAACAAGCGTCTCATAGAAAACTCCGATGACCCCGAAGTAAAAGCGCTATACGCAGAACTCAAACAAACCAAATACCGCCTTGCAGACCAAAATACACACCCCGATACCGCCCAAATCCTTTACAAAAAAGTCGAAAAACTTCAAAAAGAAATAAATCTAAAAATTTATGATGGTTCGCAAGAAAATAACACAACATATATCCCGACAATTGAAAATATAAAAAGTGAAATCGTTGATAATGAAGCAATTATACAATTTACGAATTTCAACGTAGAAGATACGTCTCATTACTGTGCCCTTGTTCTTACAAAAACTACCAAGCACCCCAAGTTTGTGTATTTATGTCGAGGAGATTCGCTCAAAAATGCCCTTAAAAAACAGTCTCCCGACATCATAACAGCAGACCACATTAATAATATATATAAAGAAGAGAATAAATTATACGAATATCTGTTTGAGAAAATAGAACCTCATCTCAAAAACATTTCAAAAATAAATATTTCGCCGTCGGGCTTGGTGCATAATGTCGCCTTTGCCTGTCTTAAAGATGATAAAGATATATATCTAAAAGATAAATATCAGATAAATTACTATAACAGCTATGTCGATTTTATAAACGAAAAAGATTATTTTATCAATGAAAACACAACCAAAAAGGCGGTTTTATTTGGCGATATGCAATACGATTTAAGTCAGAATGACATCAAAAATCTAAGTTCTGCGAATGCCACTCGAAGTATGAATATGGGATTTTTATTTGACGAAAATATACGAAGTTTCCGCCTGAGTCCGTTGCCCAAAACAAAGGACGAAGTCGATAGTATTGCTAATATTTTAGAAGGTTGTAATATTTCGAGCGTCAAAAAATACACGAGGCAGGAGGCTTGCGAAGAAAATTTTTACGCTCTCGACAACTCGCCGACAGATATTTTACACATTGCCACTCACGGTTTTTATTTACCAAACGAAAAACAACAGGTATTTCAATCTTTTATTCCAAATTTTTCTCAAAACTCAATAGATAACTCGTATTTCAAAAGCGGATTATTTTTTTCGGGAGCAGGCAATACACTAAAAAAAGATACTTCAATGGCAGAACTTTCGGACGGAATTTTATCGGCTTACGAAGTCAGCAATATGAATTTGGAGACCGTCAAATTAGTTGTATTGTCGGCGTGCCTCACGGGAGTTGGCGACATCGAAGAAAACGAAGGAATTATAGGACTTAGTCGGGCATTCAAAATAGCGGGAGTGAAGAATTTAATAATTTCGTTGTGGAGCGTGCCAAGCTATCAAACCACCGAATTTATGACCGATTTTTACGCTAATATGGCAAAAGGATTATCATTAGACACTGCCTTTAGCACAACGCAACAAACAATGAGCGAAAAATATACACATCCGTACTACTGGGCTGGATTTATTTTGATGAAGTAAATTACTGGTAAGTTACACTGTTGATAGGCGTATTCAGAAAATACAAATCCCCCGATTTACATCGAGGGCTACAAAAATATCATCGCTACGCGATTGAGGTAAACCCCGTAGGGGTGATATATCTGTAGCCCAGTATGGAATGAAATGGAATGCGGGGATTAAAACAATAAAACCCGTTTTTTGATGTTTTTTTTGCAAAAAAACAAGGCTTTCTAAGTCAAAAACAAATTGTAAGTTATTGATAATTTGAACATTAACATTTTCTGAATGCGCCTTGATAAATAGTAAATGGAGATTAAATAACAAACCCAATTTCCACACTCCTCAACTGTATGTAAAACAAGGGAAAAAGCAATATTCCATTCACCTATCCAAAAACTTAGACACCGCCACAATTTACTCCAATTTGAATTTTTTATTTTTGTAATAATTAACAAGATAATCCACCTTGTTAGGTTTAACTACGTGATGCGAAAAAGTGCCGTTTCCAATCAAAAAATAATCTAAATCTATGTTGTTATGAATAGCCTCTGTCAATTCCCTAAGGTCTTGACCTTCCTGAATTGGAATAGGTTTGAATATTTTTCTTATGTAAAAAATAGTTTTTTTATGAGTTTCAGCTACTGTCCCAATTCCTAATTTTGCCCGATTGGCATTGATTACAGACAGGCTATTAGTATCAATATTTGGCAATATAATGTTGGTATCGACCAAATATACTACATTTGAAGCATATTTGTTTAATTGTAAATCGTTAAAATTTGACAGAAAAAAACGATAAGATAATTTTCCGTCCAAAACAGCTTTTTCGAGAATAGGCAGATAATTTAGAGAGTCTTTTTTGTTAAAATGCTCGCAAACTTGAAAGTAGTGAGTTGTCATAATAAAATAACTGAATTGATAATCGTTAAATGCTTTTACGCCTAAATCCTCTTCGGTCGGGAAGCCATAAATTTCAAATATTTCTTTCATTCTTACAATATTTGCATAAATAGTCGAATCGAATTTATATCTCAGAGCCGGATTTTTATATCTATCTCTATTTGCCTTTTGGTCTCGTTCGTGCATACTGTCCAATTCCGCTTTTAGTTCAATATCAAAACGACTAACAATTTTTTGATGATTTTCGTCGTAATAATTTTTGAAATCAGCCCACCTTTTGTCAGCTTGTAAAGGTTTTAGATATTTGTTGTTTTTAAATTTATCATACTCAATACCCTTATCTACAAGCCGATACATATACTCAAAAGACAAATCGTAATCGCCTGTAAATGTTGCACATAGCAGGGCATTGTAGTAATCTATCGTAAAAGGATATTCTAATTCCGAAAATGCAGTTTGGTAGAAATTTAATGCTTCTGTGTAATTTGAATCCACTACGCTCAGCTCTGCTTTGTTTACCAACCGGTTGTACTTAATCGCATTTTGAGAATGCAGAGTTAATGTACAAGCTGCAAAAATTAATATTATGCTTTTTTTCATTTGGTTATTTTTTTACCATTGGCTGTTGGCGTTAATTAATCATTCCGTTGTGTGTTTTCGAGTATTAGTTCAGTAACAAATCGAAAAATAAAACATACTCTCGCCTTCCACTTTGGCCAATGAGGTTTTTATATCTATTTCAGCCACGCCCTGTTCAATCAACTGAGCTTTTAAATTGTCTAATAATTTAAGTTTTTGCTCATCTTGCAAATCACAATTTATCTTTAATTCAATTGCAATTTCTTTTTTCTTTATAAATTTCGATAAAACCACAATGCTTAAAAAAGATTTTTCACTTATGGTTAAATTATCATCAGAAAAAATAAAATACAAAGGAATATTTACGTCTCTTGATACATTTTTTTGAATGTTAGAATAAACTAAATTTTCGAGTTTTTCCCAACTTTCGTTCATTTTTTCACATTCCTCACGAATAATATCATAACATTTTATAAGAATACTGTCGTTTTGTTCATATATTCTTGTAAAAATCATTTTTTGTTTTAACAATACATTAGTACAAGTCGATTGATGTCCTATTTGATTGACACCCGGCCATTTATTTTTGAGCAAATAATCATTCATATACTCAAAAGACAAACTATAACCAAAATTTTTTCTTTTTGTAGTATCTATTTTCGTTAAATATTTGCGATACGCCTCATTTATTTCGTCTTCGGACATAAGGTCTTTGCTCATAAAATTGTGTTCCATAAAAAACGGAGAATACCCATTTTCTATCGCTTTCCGTATAAATTCTTTACTTTTGTTTGGCTTATTCAGCCCATAAAAACAAAGCGCCTTCAAGTAGTATTTTTCCCGACACAGCAAACCCCTACATCTCATTTCGTTGCATTTATTCAACGCTTCTTCGTAGTCTTGTTTTTTTATTAATTCATAAACACTTTTTTTTGTTTCTAAATCTTTTAGATAAATATCATATGTGTATTTATGACTAAACGATTGCGAATAAAGATTTGATGTAAAAATCATACAAATCAATAGTAATACGCGCTTCATAATAATATTTTTATATTTTTTTTTTTTGCTACCCAAAATCATAAAAACTGTCCCGACATCAAAGCCGATTACGTATTTTGGTGTAATTTTATATTTTCTTTATTTCAATAATAATTTTTGAACCATCAATGTTTGTATAATCTAATTTTACAAACCCCAATTTACGATTGAAATAAGACGTTAAATATGTTTTTCCCAAACGACTTTCGGCTGTTGATTTTATTACGTAACATTCTATGTTTTTGTAATAAGATGTAGAAATTTTACTTTCCGAAGCAATCTCGTAATTGTATGAATTATTTATTTTTCCTTTCCACTCACACCACCTGCGGTCGCCCCAAATACTACCAATAACTAAATCCCATTCCCATTTATTTCCGACCTTGTAGGGTTTTTGAATATACGGAAAAGGATTCAATTCCAATATTCCAAATAAATTACTTCTGGGCGGGTGTAGCCAAATATTTTTTCGATTTTCAATCAATCCTGTACTTTCGGAACAATAAAGTTCCCCGCCTATCGATTCGTGTTTATATTCAATGACCGTTTGCCTGTATTCAAAACTCCTATCATTAAAAACATCAAGGTCGGGCTTTATGCACATTTCAACTTCATCAACAGCAGATTTATTTACACTATCCACTCTAATAAAATGCCAGTTTTTATCCGTCAGAGAATCCTGAGCGTAAAAATATTCCTTTCCGCCATTTATGTATTTGTAAGACAATATGTATTTATTGTGTGCTTTGTAAATTCTATTATCCTTCGTATATCTATTTTCCGGCTTACGTCTAAAAGGTTTTTCAACAAAAACACCATCACTATCTACACATTTGATGTGATACGTATTGCAACTAAACATAAGAGACGAGATAAAAAATATTGCAAGAAATGTTGCAGAAGACGTTGCAGGAGACGTTGCGTGCAACGTCTCTACGGAAGATAAATATTTTTTCATTTTTTCGAGATTTATATTTTATATTTTTGACATATAATGAAAATTTTATTTTTGCGTGTTTTCTGCAAATTTACAATTTTATTGGGGCTATTCAAAAAAAGTTTTTTTCATAAAAAATAAAATGCTGAGATCCCCCCCAAAAAGCGTCGAAAATGGAGCAAAAAAAAACTGTCAAACAAATTTGACAGTTTTTTTTAGAAATATCTAAAAGTTATCTGAGTAGAGTAACACTACCGACATAAGGTTTTTCGCGTCCATTTATGAATTTGGCATCAACCTTATAGATATATACATCTTGCGGAGCGAGTTTACCGTCGATGTATCCGTCCCAACCGACATTTACATCGTTACTGATATACAATAGTTCACCCCAACGGTTGTATATTCGGAGTTTGTACTCAACAACACCGCTTCTGAATTGTGGTATAAATACATTGTTTTTGTATTCTCTACCACTAACCAATCCACCATTAGGACCGGTGTGGTCAGGAATAAATGCAGTTGGGAATACCAATTTTCCGTCAGCTATTACCTCAACCGGCACTTCAAACTCGTCGTAACTCATACAACCTTTGTTAGACCAAGCTTTCAATCCAATTGTGTACTCACCTTCTTGTGTGTAGATGAATATCGGATTTTTCTCGGTAGAAGTAGCATTACTATCAGCTAATCCAAAGTTCCACAAGTACGTTTCAGCAAACTTAGTTGAGTTGTAACAATGTATAGGCTGATCCGGAGCCATCACTAACGTAGGCGCAACTTCAAAGTCGATAATCGGTTTCGGATTAACTACCAATGTATCGGTTCGTATAAATACCATTTTCCATTTAGAACCTTCACCCGAAGCATATAAATCGACCCAGAAAGTACCCGGTTCAGAAATATCTACTGTAATGTTTCGTTGGTCAAAACCAGAATAAACCGCCACAGTATCACCTTTCGGCATTTGTTTAACTACCCAATGATACATACTGGAATCATCTGTTGTGTAGTTCACGCTACCATATAAGTTAAGTTCGTGGTCATCATCCTCACAAATTTCAGTAGAGTTGTTTCCGGAAGCAGAAGGCGTAGGCGCCAAAATCGTAATATATTGCGAATCTCTTGCACTACATCTACCTTTCCAAACTTCAAGTTTTATCCAGTATTTACCCCAAGTATCATACATATGCTCATAACTTGTAATAAACTCTTCATCAAAATCAGGATTTGTACCATCACCCCAATCCATAGTATATGAATCAGCATTTTCAGCAGATTCGTTATCGACAAATATAGCCGAAGCCGGTTCAGAAAAATAAGATACCATCGGAGTAGGAACAATATGAGTTTTTGGCACAGGCCATACCGTAACTTGATGTGTTACAGACCTTTTACATATTTCTCCGGTAAGGATTTGTAATTCAGAAGTCATAGTAACATCATATACAGTATCTACCGCATTTTCCTCAGAAGTATTTATAAATGTGTATTGAGGCATAGAATCGTGTCCTGTAACCATTTCAGAAATATCAGCAAAATTCCATCTGTATTTAGTATCCTCGTGTCCGTTCAAAACAGGAGTTAAGTTTTGGAATTGTACCAAGAATGGAGAACAAGCAGCCGCCAATTCAGGTATTATTCTAAATTCAGGTTCAGGCATATCGTAATAAACAACATACATTGTGTCGCTGGCTTTACATTCGCCGGTACCCGGCCATACATCACGTTTAACTTCCCATTTCAAGATATTAGTATCCGGTTGCATAGCAGTGTAAGTAGCATTAGGCTGATTCATAGGTGAAATAGCACCACCACCGTCTAACATTGCCCAATCGCCACTCCAACTTGTTTGGAAAGCCGTATTCAACAATCCACTACCTTTTATAGATGTACTATCAATACATAGATATTGGTTTGCACCGGCATCAACATCAAACTTGTAGTTGTATATTCTAACTGTATCTCTTGCAGTAAATCCGTTTTTGGTAACTTTCCACATAAGTACGTTTTTACCGTGTCCTAAGTTAGTTACACAAGTTTTAGGATCGTGTACATCAACGTAATTAGCACTACCTTCTAAGGTTTCCCAAGTAGCAATAACAGTACCGCCAACCAACTGAGCATCCAAACAAGTAGAATCCTCACAAATAGACTGGTCGTCACCGGCATCAATTTCTAACCCGTTAAATGTAACCTCTACAATATCATTAGCAGAACAATTTGTTATCGGGTTATTTACCGTCCAACGGAAGCTATTTTTACCATATCTCAAGTCTGTAACCTGAGCTTTCGGATTGTTAATTTGAGAGCCAAACTGACCGGCACCATCTACAACACTCCATGTTCCCACAGTACCCGATATTGGTTCGGCCTGCATAGTGTAATTATCTACCTCAACCGTAAAGTCAGGTCCTGCTTCTACCTGAAATTCATTATTTATTACTTTCACCTCGGTATAGTTACTACATATATCCCTGTGAACAGCCCACATAAACGTATTAACACCTTCATTAAGACCTGTTACATAAGTATTGAACAGAGATGAATCAGCAAACTGACCACCACTACCAAGATTTATCCAAACACCATATCCATCAGCCGGAGGCGGAGTAGCCTCCAAGTAAGTAGTAGGTCCACAAGTAGTTTGATCTACACCGGCAGTTATATTATCTACCGATTTATTATCAATAGTAATGTTGGAAGTAACACTACAATCTCCATTTGTAACCGTCCAACTCAAAGTATTTTTACCTTTTTTAATGTCTCGATATATAGCATTAGGCGAAGTAGGATTCTCAATGTATCCGCTACCACCGGTAACTGCCCAAAGACCTGTTCCAATAGCAGGTTCAACAGCTTTCAACACAAGCGTATCTTCACATACTACACGACCACCACCGGCATTTGCCTCAGGTATTCCGTTGGTAATTACAACATCAGCAAAAGCCGAACAACCATTTTTAGTAACATCCCATCGGTAAGTATTATTACCTTGTCCTACACCATTAACACGAGTTATATAGCTGGTGCTGTCTTCAAAGCTACCGGAGCCACCATTCACTTTCCACTGGCCAGTTCCACCGGCTCCCGGATTTGTACCAGAAAGCATTGTTGTAGTATCACATATAGTAACACTATTACCGGCAGTTACAGTAAAGAAGTTATTTTGGACAATCACAGTAACCTCATCAGAACAATTACCATTTTCAACATGCCATTTCAAGATATTTGAACCTTGTGCAACACCAGTTACAGACGTTACCAAACTGTCCATAGGTCCAATGAAGTCTAAGCTACCGCTAATTTTTTCCCAATGTCCGATACCCGGAGCAGGGTCGCTACCAACAAGCGTAGCAGTATCAGTAGTATTACAAACAATAACCGGTGAGTTTGCAGTTGCCTTTATAGTTTCATTTATAATGTCAAACTCAGCATAATTTTTACATTTACCTTTTTCGATAGTCCATCTTGCAGTACTATTACCCAACGAAATATCGTAAGCCAAAGTAGAAGCAGAAGTAGAATCTTCAAAGAATCCGTTACCGGCCGAGAACTCCCAATGACCTTTTGCACCGGCATCAGGTGGATTTCCGATTACGATAACCTCATTTTCACAAATAGGATTAACAGCCGCCATATTTGCCGTAGCTGGGTACAAGTTATTAAGAAGTACCATATAATCGCTATCCGAACAATCGCCGCTAACAACCGTCCAACGGAATGTATTTGCCCCAACACTTAGATTACTAACATCAGTTATATAATCAGTAGGAGTATCAATAACACCATCACCTGTAATAGTTTCCCAATAACCGGAACCAACAAGCGGTTGATTTGCCGACAAAGTACCATCAGGACCACAGAACTCAAGAGTATCAACCGAAACAATGGCATTAACCTTTCCGGTAACAACCTGAACAGTATCAGATTTCACACATTTAGTTCCTTTTTTGATTATCCAAGCAAAACTTGAATTTCCATACAATTCATCAACCTCAGAACTCGGATTATCTTTTTCCAAAATACGACCACTACCGGACGCTAAGTCCCAAGAACCATATTCACCGGCAGGAGGCAAGTTGGCACACAATGTTGTAGATTCGCTACATATATATATTGTGTCCTCGCAAACTCTCGGAGTAGTAGGTTCATTATTCGTAACTTCTATTTCATCATAAGAAGAACAAGCACCTTCGGAGATTATCCATCTAAACGTATTAACTCCATTAGCAAGTCCGGTTACAGCAGTAGCATTGCTGTCAGCATTAGCTATTACACCCGAACCACCCATTTTTTTCCAAACACCTGTTCCGTATTCAGGTACATTACCAATCAAATAAACAGAATCCGAACAAACTTCCTGAGCCTCACCGGCATATACATTTATTTCATTGTTTGTAATAACAACCGTATCCAAACTTTCACAATTTTCACGTTCTATTCTCCAAACAAATCTATTTTCGCCGTATGCCAACGAATCGACTTGTGTCCAATATCTTGCGGTATCGTGAATGAAAGCGTGTCCACTGATATTATCCCAGTAACTAATTTCATTAAGTCCCGGCGTACTACCAATCAGTACATAACTACCGTTACAAGTGAAATCAGGATCACCGGCATCAGCTACGGTGGCGGTATTGTTGTTGATAACCACTTCGTGGAATGCCGAACAATTGCCCCGTTGTACAGTCCAACGATAAGTGTTTGGTCCGATACCTAAATCTCTAACAACCGTATTGTAAACAGTATCATTTTCAAACGTACCATAAGGACTTATTTTAGTCCACTGACCGGAATATCCGGGAGCAATACTGGACGCTTGCAATTTGAAGGTATCCTCACATATACTTTGTTCCAGACCGGCAAAAGCAGTTACATAATTGTAAACAACTTCGATAGTATCACTTGTTGCACAACCCGAAACAGTATCTTCGATAATCCAAGCAAATTTGTTAGGTCCGGGACCTAAGTCATTAACCTTAGTCGAATTAGCCAACGAATCAGTGAAATTAGTATAGCTAGGACCAGTAACTTGTACCCAGTGTCCTACACCAAATACAGGTTCGTTTGCAGTAATAGTTGTATAATTTTCACACCAATTAGGTTTGTCAGGAGCAGTTACAGCACGACTTGGAGTTATATTATTTATAACGACTTCGTCAAAACTTGAACATTCAGACGTTTTCGATTTAATGTTCCATCTAAGGATATTTTCACCACGCGCTAAGTCTCTAACAAAAGTGGTGTAAGCCGAAGAATCATCAACAACTCCATAACCGCCGGAAACTATCCAATAACCTTCTTCACCGGTTTTTGGCGGAATTGCGTTAAGTTCAAACTTAGTATCACAAAGCGAAGCGTCGCCGGAACCGGCATCAGAGAATACTTGATTATTATTTACAATAATCCTATCAAAATTAGAACAAATACCTCTGGTTACCTCCCAAATAAATTCATTAGCACCTTGTCCGAGCGAATCTATATCGGTTACGTACGAAGTAGAATCGAAATCGCTACCACACGAACCACTTGCCAATCGCCAAACACCGGTACCACCTTCCGGATTACTACCATTCAATTTCACCCAATTATCACAAACATCTTGATCATCTCCAGCATCAACATATACCATATTATTTGTTACGATAACAACCTTAGAATCAGAACATCCATTACGTTCGATTGTCCAAGTAAAGGCATTATTACCCTCTTTTAGGTTAGTAACCCAAGTATTATGAGCAGTAGAATCTTTTATGATAGCCGGACTACCCGTTTGACTTTCCCAATAACCGGTAGCACCAACAGGTAAACTGGCTGACATTACAACAGAATCTTTACAAGTTTCAAAGTCTTTACCGGCGTTAGCGACAACAGAATTATTATTTATAATCAACCTTTCTGATGCTGTACAATGAGAGTTCCAAACAGACCAAATAAAGAAATAAGATCCGGTTTCAATACCACTTACCACAGAATTGTACAAAGTAGAATCTTCAATCACATGAGGTCCGTTAGTCTTTTTCTCCCAAAGCCCTTGACATCCGGGACCAGGTTTGTTTCCGGTAAGTAATGTAACAGTATCACAAATATTTTGTTCAGCCCCAACAGTAATAATAGGTCTATTATTTGTTATTACTACGGTATCTGAGTTAGAACATTCGCGTAATGTAACAGTCCATTTATATACATTAACACCTTTACCAACATTTTCAACAAAAGTATTATTCGATGCAG
>PDWI01008963.1_pt1 | contig 11610 bp, 12 predicted proteins | sample 1430891 | NCBI WGS metagenome assembly PDWI01 (sample SAMN01162508, study PRJNA174530) | Oral metagenome, whole genome shotgun sequencing project. | biome: Marine environment; feature: Marine mammal; material: Swab sample of the gingival sulcus; isolation source: swab sample of gingival sulcus...
ATGAGAAAGAATGGAGTGGTAAATAAGTTTTTCATAATGAGTGTTAGGGGGAATCTTATGAGTAAAAGGATAAGTTTAAAGAAATGAAATTTTTCTAAAGAAACAGCAAATAGTTTAACTTTATACGACAAATACAGGAAAAGATAGTTTAAGATATGTAATACTAATTATGAAATAAATTTTAAGAAATGAAAGTAAAAATAACACATCTAACATCTGCACACTCAAGATATGATACTCGTATCTTTGTAAAGATGTGTTCTTCTTTGGCTAAACAAAAGAACTATGATGTTAGTTTGGTTGTTGCTGATGGGAAAGGTGATGAAATTAAAAACAATGTACATTTTTTTGATGTTGGTTCAAAGGAAGGTGGACGATTTTCTCGTATGACCAAAACAGTAAAAAAAGTTTTTAAAAAAGCAAAAGAATTGGATAGTGATGTCTATCATTTACATGACCCTGAACTTATTCCTATGGGGTTGAAACTGAAAAAACTTGGAAAAAAAGTCATTTTTGATGCTCATGAAGATTTACCAAAACAATTGTTGGGGAAACCATACCTCAATCAATTTTTAAGAAACTTACTTTCAAAAGGTGCTGAATTTTATGAGAATTATGCTTGTAAAAAATTTGATTATATTGTGGCAGCAACGCCTTATATTAGAGATAAGTTTTTGAAAATAAATAAAAATAGTATTGATGTTAATAATTTTCCTATTTTGGGAGAGCTTTCTAATGATGTTTCTTGGGAGGACAAGAAGGATGAGGTTTGTTATGTAGGTGGAATTTCTGAAATAAGAGGAATTAAGGAAATTGTAAAATCTTTGGAATTTACAGAAAATATAATGTTGAATTTAGCAGGTAACTTTAGCGAAAAGGATACGGAAGAAGAAGTTAAATCTTACAAATCTTGGAGTAAAGTAAACGAGCTAGGTTTTTTAGGTCGAAAAGAAATTTCTAATGTATATAAAAGGGCAAAAGTAGGTCTGGTAACTCTACATCCGATTATTAATTATTTGGATTCACTTCCAGTAAAAATGTTTGAGTATATGGCTGCAGGATTACCAGTTATTTCAAGTGATATAAAATTATGGAAAGAAATAGTCGAAGGAAATAAGTGTGGTATTTGCATTAATCCTTTAGATCCAAGAGAAATAGCAAAGGCCATTGACTATATTGTATTTAATTCCAAGGAAGCAAAACGAATGGGTGAAAATGGTAAAAAAGCAGTTGTTGAACGTTACAATTGGGGGATTGAAGAACAAAAATTATTCAATATTTATAGGGGTATTATGTAATTAAGTTTGGTTTAAAAATATAATTTATGATAGGAAAAGAAATAAAAACAGTATTAGTATTAGCACCTCATACCGACGACGGAGAGTTTGGATGTGGGGGAACTATAACAAAATTAATAGAACAAGGTGTAGAAGTACATTATGTTGCATTTAGTGCATGTGAACAGTCTGTACTTCCACAGTTTCCCTCTGATATTTTAATAACAGAAGTTAAAGAAGCGACGAGTGTTTTAGGTATAAAAAAAGAAAACTTACATTTATTAAAGTATGATGTCAGAACTTTTAATTATAAAAGGCAAGAAATTTTAGATGATATTATAAAATTTAGAAAAGATATTAATCCTGATTTGGTATTTATCCCTTCATTAAATGATATTCATCAGGATCATGCCACAATAGCAACAGAAGCGGTTAGAGCTTTTAAATTTGTGAATATTTTATCTTATGAAATGCCTTGGAATAATTTTAATTTTGCAACAACACATTTTTTTGTGTTAAGCGAGGATGATGTACAAACAAAAGTTAATGCTTTAAAACAATACAAGTCTCAAGCACATCGTCCTTATGCTAACGAAGAATTTATTCGTTCTTTAGCTCGTACAAGAGGTGTGCAAATAGGACAGCAATATGCAGAAGTTTTCGAAGTAATACGAACAATTAGTTAGTGAAGTCATGATAAAAGTATTAATGACAGGCGCAGGTGCACCAGGTGGACCAGGAATTATAAAGGGGCTGAAAAAAGATAAAAATATAGACTTATTGGTATGTGATGCCAACCCAAATGCATCAGGAAGGTATTTGAATGATAAATTTGAACAAATTCCTATGGCAAATGATTCATCATTTATTGATAGAATTTTAGAGCTATGTGAAAAATACGATATAGATGTTATTTTTCCTTTAGTTACTAGAGAATTGTTTTTATTTTCTAAACATAAGCAATTATTTTCTGATAAAGGGGTTAAAGTGGTTGTTTCTGATTATGAGAATTTAAAAATAGCGAATGATAAAAGTGCTTTGTGCATACATTTGAGGGAAAATAATATTTTAACGCCGGATTTTGAGGTTGTAAAATCAATAGATGAGTTAAAGATTGCTTTTGATAAGTTAGGTTACCCTAAAGTACCTATTTGTATTAAACCTTCAATTTCAAATGGAAGTAGAGGAGTTCGTGTAATAGATGGTAATATTGATGAGTTTGATTTATTGTTTAATTATAAGCCAAATTCTCTTTATATGACCTATGATAAGTTAATTGAAATTTTAACGGGAAAAGAGTTTCCTGAATTATTGGTGAGTGAGTATTTACCAGGGGAAGAATATACTATTGATACCATAGTACAGAATGGAAAAGTTAAAGTAGTAATGCCAAGAAAAAGAGCTAAGATGAATGGAGGTATTTCTGTGGCAGGGGTATTTGATAATAGTATTGAAATCATATCATATTGTACTCAAGTAATTAATAGTTTAAATCTTGAAGGACCAATAGGATTACAGGTTAAAAAATCAAGAGATGGAGTTTATAAGATATTAGAAATTAATCCTAGGATACAAGGAACAAGTATTGCTGCCCTTGGAGCAGGAGTTAACCTACCTTTGTTGTCGGTTTATTCTGTATTAAATATAGAGATTACTGTCCCTGAAATAAAGTGGGGTACGAATTTTGTGCGATATTATGAAGAAATTTTTTATTAACGAAGTTGATTTTTCGAAATATGACTTGGTTATATTTGATTTAGATGATACACTGTATTCTGAAAAAGATTATTTGTTCCAAGTTTATCAAGAAATAGCTGAATATATAGAGTCTAATTATAAGATATTAAAAGAAGAGTCTTTTCATTTTTTGAAAGAATATTTTTTGATAAAAGGAAGAAAGAAATTATTTGATGAATTTATAAAAGAAAAACAAATAGGATCTAGTGAAATAGATGATTTTTTGCACATAATGAGAACAATCTCTTTACCTAATAAATTAAGTTTGTATCCATTGATGAAAGAAAAACTTAAAGAAGTAATAGGTAAAACAAAAGTATGTGTCGTAACAAATGGAAATCCTATTCAACAGAGAAATAAGGTAGCACAAATTAATTGGGAAAATATAGAAATTAGAAATATATATTATGCAAATGAGGTAGTGCCTAAGCCTTCAGTAGCAGTGTTTGAAATAATTAAAAAAGATTTTCTTTTCAAAGGAAATGATAAAATTTTAATGATTGGAGATAGTCAAGTAGATGAAGAATTTGCTAAAAATATTGGTGCAGATTTTGTAAAAATAAAATTATGAAAAATAGTAGAGTTTCAATTGTAGTACCTTGTCGTAATGAAGTAAACAATATAGAAAATTTAATTAACTCAATTTTGTCCAATGATTATGATATGTCATTGGTTGAAGTTTTGATTGTTGATGGAATGAGTGATGATGGTACAAGGGAGTTGATAAATTTAAAATTTGGGCATTATTCTTTTATTTCTCTTATAGATAATGTAAAACAGAAGACACCTTATGCTTTTAATTTAGGAATTAAACATTCAAAGGGAGATATAATTATTATTTTAGGTTCTAGGCATGTTGCATCTTCTAACTATATAAGTGAAGTTGTTCAAATTTTACAAGAAAATATGTCAATTGGGTGTGTAGGGGGAGTGGTAAATAATGCGTATGAAAATAAGACTAGTGAAATTATTAGCAAGGCTATGGCTTCTACATTCGGAATAGGTTTTTCTAATTTTAGAGCAATAAAGGAAGATTCTTATGTTGATACAATTGGATCACCAGCTTTCAGAAAAGAAATTTTTGATGAAATAGGTTATTTTGATGAACGATTAACAAGAAACCAAGATGATGATTTTAGTTTTAGGTTGATAAAGGCAGGATATAAAATTTTATTAAAAGCGAATATTTGCATAGAGTATGTTGTGAGAGGAAGCTTTTCTAAGTTGTTTAAGCAATACAAGCAGTATGGATACTGGAAAGTGTTTGTTAATAAAAAGCATAAAACAGTAACAACATTAAGGCAAATATTTCCATTGTTATTTGTGTTGTCTTTGATAGGATTACCTTTATTGAGTATATTTTCGCCTATTTTTGTTTATTTGTTAATTATAGAGTTAATAGCATATTTACTATTAAACTTTATATTTTCATTTAAGGATAATAAATTTAATATAGTAAGTTTACTAAAACAAATGTATGCTTGCTTTATATTACATACAAGTTATGGTTTAGGGTATTTAGAAGGCATAATTGATTTTTTAATACTAAATAAAGAACCTAATAGTAAAAATGAAGAACTTTCAAGATAAAAAGTAAAAATATGATACCATTTTCACCACCAAGAATAGATAAAAAAACAATAGCTGAAGTAACCGAGGCGTTACAATCAGGCTGGATAACTACAGGTCCAAAAACGAAATTATTTGAAAAGAAAATTGCAGAATATTGCAATGTTTCTAATGTGTTGGCGGTTAATTCGTGGACAACAGGAGCAGAATTATTATTGTATTGGTTTGGCGTAAAAGAGGGCGATGAGGTTATCGTACCAGTTTATACCTATTGTGCAACGGCAAATATCGCAAGGCACCGAGGAGCAAAAGTAATTATGGTAGATATTTCTACCGATTTCGGAATTGATGTGTCAAAAATTGAGGAGCATATCACGGAACGAACAAAAGCCGTTATTCCCGTTGATGTGGGAGGTTTACCAATTCATTTTGATGAATTAAAAGCAGTTTTGAACAAAGAAAGTGTAAAAGCTAAATTCAATCCTGAAACAGAAAATCAAGAAAAGTTAGGAAGAATTTTAATACTTTCTGATGCAGCTCACTCTTTTGGAGCAAAGTATAAAGGACAAACTGTTGGCTCGGAGGTTGATTTTACTGTTTTTTCATTCCATGCAGTGAAAAACTTAACGACTGCTGAAGGAGGAGGTATTTGTATCAATTTACCAGAGCCTTTTGATAATGCAGAGGTTTACAAGCAATTAAATACGCTTTCTCTACACGGACAAAATAAAGACGCACTTGCAAAATATCAAATTGGAAACTGGGAATATGATGTGATTGATGCAGGATTTAAGTGTAATATGACAGATGTTTTATCGGCGATTGGTTTGGTTGAGTTTAGCCGATACGAATCTGAAACTTTACCACGTAGAAAGCAGATTTTTGAGCAATATACCAATGCTTTAAATAAGCACGATTGGGCAATTACGCCACATTTTATTGATGAAGAACGAGAGTCATCATATCATTTATATTTATTAAGAATAAAAGGAGTGAGTTTAGAGCAACGAAACGAAATCATTCAAGAGATTTTTAAGCAAGAAGTTTCTGTAAATGTGCATTATAAACCGTTGCCGATGTTGTCATATTACAAAAGTTTGGGCTATGATGTAGAGCAATATCCTATGGCAAAATCAATTTGGGAAACTGAAATTTCATTGCCAGTTTATTATGATTTGTCAGGTGAAGATGTGCAAAAAGTAATTAAAGCAGTCGTGAAATCAGTAGAAAAAGTATTGAAATAATGAAGAGGTTATTTGATTTTATAATGGCATTTTTTGGCTTGTTGGCAATATCGCCAATTTTGTTGATAGTTGCTATTTTGATTGTGATAGACTCAAAAGGTGGTGTTTTTTACAGACAAGTCAGAGTAGGGAAGGGAAATAAAGATTTTCGTATTTTTAAATTCCGAACAATGCACACTGATGCTGATAAATTGGGTCTAATCACTATCGGAGGAAGAGACCCAAGAGTTACCAAAGTTGGTTATTATTTACGAAAATATAAGTTAGATGAATTGCCACAATTAATCAATGTTTTGGTGGGGGATATGAGTTTTGTAGGTCCTCGTCCAGAGGTGCGTAAATATGTTGATTTATACACAGAGGAACAAAAAAAAGTTTTACAAGTCCGACCAGGAATTACCGATTTAGCATCTATTGAGTTTCGTAATGAAAACGAAATTTTAGAGAAACAAGAAAATCCTAATCAATATTATATTGATGTGATAATGCCACATAAATTAGAAATTAATTTGAAATATTTAAAAAATAGAAATTTATTAAAAGATATAGGTGTTATTTTTAAGACTTTTTTGGCGATTTTGAATAAATAAAAAGACAATTTTACAACAGTCTAAAAGGTTTTCAAAACCTTTTAGGCTTTTTGTAATGGCTAACTTGTATGGGTTAGAAGTAATAAAAGTTTAATGTTAGTTTATATTTATTCTAATCGTTGAAAATCAACGATTTTAAACATATGTTTATAAGTATGAAAATAACACGTGTGGATACTTGTTTAGCAAGTATGAATGTTCTAGTTTATGCCCATTTATAATGATTTTAACGTAGCGTTTTAAATATTTCCTACATTAAAAATTATAATGTATCTTTGCCAATTATGATGACTTATATTATACTTATCGTTTCTGTTTTAATAGGAATAGGTGTGGCTTTTGGACTTAAAATAAAGCCTAAAAAACTTCAACTATTACTTTCATTTAGTGGTGCTTATTTGCTATCAATCACAGTTTTACATTTACTACCTGAGATTGGATTAGCACCTAATGATTCATCGGTGTATAAATTTATTTTAGTGGGACTTTTGTTGCAATTGGTTTTAGATTTTTTCTCCAAAGGAGCAGAACACGGACACATTCATCATCAAGATCATCAGGTTTTTCCTTGGGCGTTGTTCATTAGTTTGAGTTTACATGCCTTTATGGAAGGAATACCACTAGGACATCATACACACCACACACATCACGCTCACGAGCATTTGTTATGGGCAATTGTGGTTCATAAAGTTCCTATTTCCATTATATTGGCTACTTTTTTGAGTAGGTCAAAATTCTCTAATAAAACGATTATTCTCGCACTTGTTGCCTTTTCGTTAATGTCGCCTTTTGGAAGTTGGTCAGGGGAGTATATTCCTTTTTTAGTACGTTATAAATCAGAGATTACAGCAATAGTTATTGGAGTTTTATTACATATTTCTACCATTATTCTATTCGAATCATCTAAAGATCATAAGTTTAACCTATTTAAGTTTTTATCTATTCTTTTAGGTATGATAAGCGCTTTTTTAATCTAAAAAAATAAATAATGATACATATTTACCATAATCCTCGTTGTAGCAAAAGCCGTGAATCGTTGGCGATTTTAGAGGAGTCTAACGTTGATTTTCAAATAATTAAATATTTAGATAATCCTTTGTCTGAAACTGAATTAAGAGAAATTATTAAGAAGTTAGGTATTGCTCCAATAGAATTAGTCCGTAAGAAAGAGGCTATTTGGAAGGAAAATTTTGTAGGAAAAATATTGTCAGACGATGAAGTTATCAAAGCAATGGCGACTTACCCAAAATTAATGGAAAGACCTATTGTTGTAAAAGGAAACAAGGCGGTTATTGGTCGTCCTCCGATGGTAATTAAAGAATTTTTATCTCAATAAAAGTAATCATATATAATAAACTGCTTACAGCATATAGCTTACAGCTTAAAGCCTAAAAAAGAATTATGAAGAAAATAGATTGGAAAACTGTCAAAGAATACGAAGATATTACATATAAAAAGTGCAATCACGTGGCACGAATTGCTTTTAACCGTCCAGAGGTCCGCAATGCGTTTCGTCCAAAAACTACATCAGAATTGTTGGATGCTTTTCAGGATGCTCACGAGGATACGGACATAGGAGTTGTATTGCTTTCTGCGGAAGGACCCTCTCCGAAAGACGGCGTATATTCTTTTTGTAGCGGTGGTGATCAGAAGGCACGAGGACATCAAGGTTATGTAGGTGAAGACGGCTATCATCGTTTGAATATTTTGGAAGTTCAACGATTGATTCGTTTTATGCCTAAAGCAGTAATTGCCGTAGTTCCAGGTTGGGCTGTAGGTGGCGGACACAGTCTGCACGTGGTTTGTGATATGACTTTGGCAAGTAAAGAACACGCTATTTTTAAGCAAACAGATGCTGATGTTACAAGTTTTGATGCTGGTTATGGTTCTGCTTATTTGGCAAAAATGGTAGGGCAGAAGAAGGCACGAGAAATCTTCTTTTTAGGGCGAAATTATTCTGCACAAGAGGCATTTGAAATGGGAATGGTTAATGCAGTTGTTCCTCACGATGAGTTGGAGCAAACGGCTTACGAATGGGCTCAAGAAATCCTACAGAAATCGCCAACGTCTATTAAAATGTTAAAATTTGCAATGAATTTGACAGATGACGGTATGGTAGGACAACAAGTATTTGCTGGTGAGGCAACCCGATTGGCCTATATGACCGATGAGGCGAAAGAAGGACGTAATGCCTTTTTAGAGAAAAGAAAACCAAACTTTGAGAAAAAGTGGATTCCTTAATCATCTCTTTTTAGATGATTGTAAAACTAACGGACATTTTATAATAAATATTTTATCATAAAAAGATTGTTATATTTGCCCCAAAATAAATAAATATGGACTTACTTTATGTTTGCATAGGCTTTGTGTTGCTTATTTTTGGGGGAGATTGGCTTTTAAGGGCATCAGTTGCTTTTTCATTGCGATTGAATATTCCTAAAGTAGTAATCGGAATGACGATTGTTTCTTTTGCTACTTCTGCTCCTGAATTGATTGTGAGTGTAAATGCAGCTTTAGAAAATCACGCTGATATTTCTATGGGAAATGTGATTGGCTCTAATATTGCAAATTTAGGATTTGTATTGGCAATAACTATTTTATTATCAGCGATTACAATTCAGAAGAACTTTTATAAGACAGACTGGCCTGTAATGATGATTGCCTCTGTGTTATTGTATGTTTTTATCGCTTTTGATGGTGTTTTACAACGATATGAGGGAGCGATTTTGTTTACTCTTCTAGTTGTTTTCTTAATTTATTTATTAAAATATCAGAAAAATAATATAGAGGAGAATGATGAAATTAATGAGGAAGATGCCTCTATTCCTTTGTGGAAAGATTTATTGTTTTTAGCGATAGGAGGTTTTGGACTTTGGGCTGGTTCGGAGTTGTTGATATCTGGAGCAGTGGGCTTGGCTCACGATTTTAATGTTAGTGAGAGAGTTATTGGTATTACCATTGTTTCTATAGGAACAAGTATTCCAGAGTTGGCAGCCTCTGTAATTGCAATATTGAAAAAGGAAAAAGCCATTTCTTTGGGTAATTTAATAGGCTCAAATATCTTTAATATACTTGCTGTATTAGGAATAACTTCAATGATAACACCTATTCAAATAACGGATAAAGGTTTGTTGTCCAATGATATTTATTGGATGTTAGGAATTTCAGTTGCTGTATTACCTTTGGCATTACTTCCTAAAAGATTAAATCTATCTAAAGTAGAAGGATTACTTTTATTAATCGCGTATGTTATATTTGTGGTAAATATGATAATGTGAGAATAAAATAAATATAAACGAAAAATAACAAATATAAACAGATGAAAAGAGTAGCAGTAATTATTTTGACAATAGCAATGGGAGTGTCAATGAGTAGTTGTGGACAAAGTAAAGTAACGAGCCAAAACGATTCAGAAACAGGATTTTTGAAAGTAATTTCTCCTAAGGAGTTTAAAGAAAAAATGAATGAAGGTACTATCGTAGATGTTAGAACGGACAGAGAGTATAGTAGTGGGCATATTAAAAATGCTGTTAATATCAACTATTTTGATGCTAATCATTTAGAAAAATTTACCTCTTTTGATAAAAAACAGCCTGTTTTTGTTTATTGTCGTTCTGGAAGAAGGTCAAACGCAATGGCTCAGGAATTGAAAAAAATAGGTTTTGAAAAAATCTATGATTTGAACGGTGGTATTTTAGCGTGGCAAAAGGCACAATTTGAAATTGTAAAATAAAATTTTTGCTTGACTCAGTTTTACATACCATTCATTCTCCAAAAGATATCAAAAAATTATCTGAAGAAAAATTGTTGCAACTCGCGGACGAGTTGCGACGGTTCATCGTTGATATTGTAGCCACTAAAGAAGGGCATTTAGGAGCAAGTTTAGGGGTTGTAGAATTGACAATTGCTCTACATTATGTTTTTGATACACCTAATGATTTGCTCGTTTGGGATGTAGGACATCAAGCGTATGGACATAAAATTCTAACTGGGCGAAAAGATATTTTTCATACAAACAGACAGTTAGGAGGGATTTCAGGATTTCCGAAGAGATCGGAGAGTGTTTATGATGCTTTTGGAACAGGACATTCTTCTACCTCATTATCCGCTATACTTGGAATGGCGGTTTCTTCACAGTTGAAAGGCGATGATTTTAAACAACATATTGCTGTGATTGGCGATGCCTCTATTGCAAGTGGAATGGCGTTCGAGGCGTTGAATCACTTAGGAACAACGAATGCCAATGTATTGATTATTTTCAATGATAATGCGATTGGAATAGATCCAAGTGTGGGAGCATTGAAACATCATTTTCACGAACTTTCGACAAAAGGAGGGAAGTCCTCTTTTTTTGAAAGTCTGCAAATCCCTTATGACGGAGTCGTTGATGGGCATAATTTGCCTTTGTTGATTTCGAAATTAGAGGTATTAAAACAGCAAAAAGGCGTTCGGTTACTTCATATTTCGACGGTAAAAGGAAAAGGCGTTCGTAAGGCGGAAGAAAATCAAACACAATATCATTCTCCAGGAAAATTTGATAAAAATACAGGTGAAATTTTGGTCAATACGACATCAGATGAGCCGTTGAAATTTCAAGATGTTTTTGGATTGACGTTACTGGAGTTGGCACGACAAAATGAAAAAATTGTAGGGATTACACCAGCAATGCCAACAGGAAGTTCTTTAAAATTAATGATGGATGAATTTCCTAATCGTTCGTTTGATGTAGGAATTTCTGAACAACACGCCGTTACATTTTCCGCAGGAATGGCAACGCAAGGAATGATACCGTATTGCACGATTTATTCTACGTTTTTGCAACGAGCTTACGACCAAATTATTCACGATGTAGCGTTACAAAATTTACCTGTCATATTCTGTATAGATAGAGCTGGAATTGTAGGACAAGATGGAGCGACACATCACGGTATTTTCGATATTGCATATTTGCGATGTATTCCAAATATGGTGATTGCTACGCCGATGGATGAAATTGAATTTAGAAATATGCTCTACACCGCTCAAACTGGAATTGATTTTCCTTTGGCAATTCGTTATCCGAGAGGAAGGGGAAAATCAACCAATATAAATCAAAAGTTTGAAAAAATACCTATTGGAAAAGGTGTTTGTTTATCAGAAGGAACTAAAATAGCCGTCCTTTCCGTAGGAACTATTGGAGTAAAAATACAGGAA
>PDWI01015004.1_pt1 | contig 11610 bp, 19 predicted proteins | sample 1430891 | NCBI WGS metagenome assembly PDWI01 (sample SAMN01162508, study PRJNA174530) | Oral metagenome, whole genome shotgun sequencing project. | biome: Marine environment; feature: Marine mammal; material: Swab sample of the gingival sulcus; isolation source: swab sample of gingival sulcus...
CGCCAGCGTCGATATTCCCGCATCGAATATTAAAAAGCGCATTGCTGAAATCTTATTAGAAGAAGGTTTTATCAAAGGCTTTGAAGAAATTGAAGTAGAGGGCAAGCGTACAATTAGGGTGGCGTTAAAGTACCACGAAGAAACACGCGTCATTAGTGGATTAAAGCGAATCTCTAAGCCTGGATTGCGCGTATATGCCAACAAGGCAGAGCTACCTAAGGTGCTCGGTGGCCTTGGTATCGCAGTCGTATCGACGTCTAAGGGAATTGTCACTGACAAAGTAGCAAGAAATCTCGGCATTGGCGGAGAAGTTATCTGCTACGTTTGGTAGTCAGAGAAATCGGAGGTTTAACATGTCAAGAATAGGTAAAATGCCAATTGATGTACCTCAAGGCGTTGAAATTAAAGTTGACGATTCAAATGTCGTCAGTGTTAAAGGACCGCTCGGTACATTATCAGAAAAAATAGATTCGGCCATTACAGTAAGCGTTGAAGATGGCGTTGTTACGGTAACCAGACCGAATGATCTAAAGAGAAATAAAGCATTACACGGACTTTCTAGAGCGTTGATTGCCAACATGGTCATCGGTGTTTCAAAGGGTTACGAGAAGAAGCTAACCATTATCGGCGTTGGCTACAGAGCAGCTAAAAAAGGCAAAGTGCTCGATTTACAGCTCGGTTTTTCGCACCCAGTTGAAATGGAAGACCCAGAAGGCATTACAACTGAAGTACCTTCACAAACCGAAATCGTCGTCAAGGGTATCAACAAGCAGCAAGTTGGTAACTATGCGTCGAAAATTCGCGATTTGAGAAAGCCTGAACCATATAAAGGCAAAGGTATTAGGTATGAAGGTGAATACGTTGCTAGAAAAGAAGGCAAGACTGCTAAGTAGAGATGGGGTGAAACGATATGTTTAAGAAAATGATAAAAAATAAAAATCGCGTAGCGCGACACAAGCGCGTTCGCAAAAGCGTTTCGGGCACTCCTGAATTGCCAAGGCTCAACGTATACAGATCTAACACGAACATTTATGCACAAGTCATTGATGACGTCAATGGCGTAACATTGGCAAGTGCTTCATCAATTGATAAAGAACTTAAACTCAGTGCCGGTGGCAACAAAGAAGCCGCTGCTAAGGTCGGTGAATTAGTCGCCAAACGCGCCTTAAATAAGGGTATTGAATCAGTCGTTTTTGACAGAGGTGGTTATCTTTATCATGGTCGCGTTAAGGAATTAGCTGAGGCTGCTAGAGCTAACGGCTTAAAATTTTAAGGGAGGCAAAAAATGAGTCATCAGAGAATTGATGCCAAAAAATTAGACCTTAACGAACAGGTTATCAATATTAACCGCGTTACAAAAGTCGTTAAGGGTGGTAGAAATTTTAGATTTGCCGCACTCGTTGCCGTTGGAGATGGCGATGGACATGTCGGTATTGGCACTGGAAAGGCACAAGAGGTTCCAGACGCCATAAAAAAGGCAATTGAAGACGCAAAGAAGAGCTTAATGGAAGTTCCACGTGTCGGCACGACGATTCCGCACGAAATCGTTGGTAAATACGGTGCTGGTAGTGTACTACTAATGCCTGCTAACGAAGGTACTGGCGTTATCGCCGGTGGTGCTGTTCGTATTATTTTAGAACTGGCTGGCGTAAAAGACGTACGTGCTAAGTCGCTCGGTAGCAATAATCCTAAAAACATGGCCAGCGCGACAATTCAGGGCCTTAAGAGTCTTAAAACGGCTGAAAGCGTCGCTAAACTGCGCGGTATTTCCGTCGATGAATTGATGGGTTAGGAGGCATGCTATGGCAACTTTAAAAATTAAACTCGTCAAGAGTACAATTGGAGCAATTCCGAAACACAGAAAGACAGTACAGGCGCTTGGTCTAAGAAAATTAAACCAAGTGGTTGAAAAGCAAGATAATGAGCAAATGCGCGGCATGATTAAGCAAGTTTCTCATTTGCTTGAAGTTACAGAAGTTAAAGGATAAGGAGGTGTTATGATGAATTTACACGAACTCAGCGCAACACCGGGAGCTACCAAAAAGCGCAAGCGCGTTGGTCGCAGACCAGGCTTTGAAGGTGGCCAAATGCCTCTATTCAGAAGACTGCCAAAGCGCGGCTTCAGCAACGCAAAATTTAAAAAAGTGTGGGCGACGATCAACGTGTCGGCACTTGAAAAATTTGACAGCAATACAGAAATTACGCCTGAATTATTATTAGAAAAGGGCTTAATAAAAAAACTAAATCACGGTCTTAAAATATTAGGCAACGGCGAGCTTACTAAACCACTTAATGTGAAAGCTCAAAAATTCACGCGCTCTGCGATCGAAAAAATTGAAGCGGCGGGTGGAAAGGCTGAGGTGATCTAATGTTTAAGACATTAGCGAATGCTTGGAAAATACCTGACTTAAGAAAAAAAATACTCTATACGCTGTTGATGCTCGTCATCTTCAGATTGGGTGCAAACATACCGGTTCCAGGCATCAACAAAGCGGCGTTAGACCAATTATTCCAAAGTAGTGAAGGTTTTATTGGCATTTTTAACATGATGTCGGGTGGTGCATTTAAGAGCTTTACATTATTTGCACTCGGTATTTCTCCTTACATTACGGCATCAATTATTCTAAACCTACTTCAAATTGCGATTCCTAGCTTAGAACAGTTAGCCAAGCAAGGCGAAGAAGGCAGAAAGAAAATTATTCAGTTTACGCGTTATGGCACGGTTATATTGGCGGTTATTCAAGGTATTGGTTTCTCAGTTGGTATTTACCGTCGCGCATTTGAAACATTTGATTTTATGACCGTTTCAATCGCTGTTATAACATTAACGGCTGGTACGGCGTTCCTGATGTATCTCGGTGAACACATCACCGAAAATGGTATTGGTAACGGTATTTCATTGTTTATATTCGCCGGTATTATGGCGCGTTTTCCCGATGCGGTTATTAGCACGGTGCAAAATGTCGTAGCTGGCGATGTCAATGTCATTAGCGTTTTAGTCTTTTTAGTAGTTGCACTGTTTATCATCGCAGCGGTTGTCATGATTCAACAGGGTACCAGAAAAATTCCGGTACAATACGCCAAGCGCGTCGTCGGTCGAAAAATGTATGGTGGCCAAAATACCCATATACCGCTTAAAGTTAACCAAGCGGGCGTTATTCCGGTCATCTTTGCCATTTCAATACTCAGTTTTCCGTTGACAATTGCACAGTTTTTCCCCAATACGGGCTTTGCAACTTTCATGAGAACTTACTTTGGCACACGTGGTGTCGCATGGACAATACTAGAATTCTTACTAATTATTGCATTTAGCTATTTCTATACATCAGTGACATTTAATCCGTTTGATATTGCTGAAAACATGAAGAAAAACGGTGGCTTTATTCCGGGCATTCGACCTGGTAGACCGACAGTTGACTATTTACAGCGTTCAGTTAGTCGCTTGATCTTTGTCGGTGCCGTCTTTTTAGGTATTATTGCAGTTTTACCAAACATCATTTTGAATTATACTGATTTAAAATTGCCGTTTGGCGGTACGTCGCTACTGATTGTAGTTGGCGTTGCGCTTGAAACGTCACGACAAATTGAAGCGCAAATGGTGATGCGCCATTATCAAGGCTTCTTAAAGTAGGTGGCATATGAGATTAATTTTACTAGGGCCTCCGGGGGGATATCTTTAGAGAAAACTTAAAAAACGGCACAGCTTTAGGTTTAAAAGCCAAAGCATATATGGAAGCGGGCGAGCTTGTGCCTGATGCATTGGTTGTCGAAATTGTCGCCGACCGCTTGGCAAAAGCAGATTGTGCCGCTGGCTTTTTACTCGATGGTTTTCCTCGAACGGTTTTTCAAGCCGAAGCACTAGATGAAGTTATGGCAAAAACTAATCAGTCGTTAGATGGCGTTATTAATATTGTCGCCGATTCAAGCGTTTTAGTTGAACGCGTTGTTGGCAGACGTATTTGTAAAGCCTGTGGTGAGACCTATCACATAGCGTTTAATCCACCTAAGGTAGACAGCGTTTGTGATGCCTGTAATGGTGAGCTTTATCAACGTCCTGACGATACAGAAGAAACGATTACGAATAGAATAAAAGTTTACGAAGAACAGACAGCCCCTCTCATTAGTTATTATCAACAGCGTGATTTGGTTATCGAGATAGATGGCTTAGCACCGATTGATGAAGTTTATCAGAACATTGTCAACGCTTTAGAGGCAAAGTGATGATTTATATTAAATCGCAACGTGAAATTGAATTAATGAGAGAAGCTGGTCGTATTGTTGCTTTGGCACACGAAGCGATTAAACAGGTAATTGCCCCTGGCGTTACAACACAACAGCTTGATGCTATTGCTGAGAAAGTAATCAAACAACACGGTGCACGTGCTGCATTTAAGGGTTATAATGGGTTTCCGGCTAATATATGCGCATCACTCAATGACCAAGTTGTGCATGGGTTTCCCAACAATATTCCGCTTAAAGAAGGCGATATCATCAGTATTGATATCGGCAGCGAACTAAATGGTTACTATGGTGATGCGGCTCGAACGCACGCTGTTGGTGAGATTGACCCCGCAGCAAAGTCGCTAATAGAAGTAACAGAGCAGTGCTTTTACAAAGCATTAGAAAAGTGTTATGTTGGCAATAGACTATCAGATATTGGGCACGCTGTACAAGCGCATGCCGAGTCATTTGGTTATGGCGTTGTACGCGATTTAACTGGACACGGCGTTGGCAGAGCACTACACGAAGATCCTGAAGTGCGCAATTACGGCGCGCCCGGCAAGGGACCGCGTCTACAAGCAAGCATGGTTATTGCGATTGAGCCGATGATCAATCAAGGTACTTACAAAGTAGTTACCTTGGACGACGGCTGGACAGTTGTGACAGCAGATGGGTTATTGTCATCGCATTATGAACACACCATTGCAATAACTGATGATGGCCCCGTGTTATTGACAATTCCTTAGGGGAAATTATGATAGATACAAGTCAAATTCGTTTAGGACAGTTAGTCACCTCGATTGCGGGGCGCGATAAAGGGCGCAAGTTGATAGTCGTCGCTATTATCGACAGACAGCACGTTGCCGTAGCAGATGGCGATTTGAGGCGTGTAGTTAGTCCTAAAGTTAAGAAGATCAAGCATCTCAATGTCAGTAAACAGGTCTTCACAGAAATTGAAGCTATTAAAGCGAGTAATCATAAGTTGACGGATGAGAAACTAAGGAGACTTTTGGAAGTGTTTGTAAAAGCAGTTAGTGATGGGGGGCACGTGAATGGCAAAAAGTGATACGATCGAAGTAAAGGGCATCGTAACTGAAGCATTGCCCAATACGATGTTTAAAGTGAAGCTAGAGAACGATCATGAAGTTCTCGCACATATCTCTGGTAAGTTAAGAATGAATTTTATTCGAATTTTACCGGGTGATAAAGTAACATTAGAAATGTCACCTTATGATTTGACCAAAGGTCGAATCGTTTGGCGGGGCAAGTGATCGAAGGAGGTACGACGTGAAAGTAAGAGCATCGGTTAAACCGATTTGTGAAAAATGTAAAGTAATTAAACGCAAAGGCCGCGTAATGGTCATTTGCAAAAACCCAAAACATAAGCAAAAACAAGGGTAATTATTTAATAAAGATGTGAAAACTAAGTAAACATCTTTTCCCAAGCTATATACGAATATATCATTAGGAGGTAGAATATGGCGAGGATTGCTGGTGTTGACCTGCCGAGAGATAAACGTGTGGTCATTGGACTAACCTACATCTTTGGTATAGGTAAACAGACGTCAATCAACATACTTGGCAAAGCCGGTATTGATGAAAATACACGTGTGAAAGATTTAACTGAAGACGAAACTTCAAAATTAAGAGCAATTATTGAAGAAGATTACATGGTTGAAGGTGACCTCAGAAGAGAAGTTGCGCTCAACATTAAACGCTTGCAAGAAATTGGCTGTCAAAGGGGTATCAGGCACAGAAAGAGACTGCCTGTTAGAGGTCAGAGGACTAAAACAAATGCTCGCACTGTCAAGGGCCCTAAGCGCACAGTTGCTAAGAAGAAGGGTGCAAAATAGGAGGTAAGCATGGCGGTAAAAAAAGGTAAATCAAGACGCAAAAGACGCGAAAAAAAGAATATTGAACGAGGACAAGCGCATATTCAAGCTTCTTTTAACAATACGCTCGTTACGTTGACCGACGATAATGGCAATGCAATTTCATGGTCTTCAGCGGGTAGCCTAGGCTTTAAAGGGTCTAAGAAGTCGACGCCGTTTGCTGCACAAATGGCTGGTGAAACGGCTGCTAAAGCTGCAATGGAACATGGCTTAAAAACTGTTAAGGTCTTTGTTAAAGGGCCAGGTTCTGGTCGTGAAGCAGCCATTCGTTCTCTTCAAGCTGCTGGCTTAACGATCGTTTCAATTAAAGACGTAACGCCAATTCCGCACAATGGCTGTAGACCACCAAAGCGACGCAGAGTATAATGATTTGTAACGAAAGAAACATTGAAAATGTAATATTTACTCTCGTAAATGACGCTATAAGGAGGGTCGAATGATAGAAATAGAAAAGCCAAACGTTGAATGCATAGAGCTAAGCGATGATAATACTTATGGCAAATTTGTCTTAGAGCCTCTTGAGCGCGGCTATGGTACGACGATAGGCAATAGCTTAAGACGCGTGTTGTTAGCTTCGCTTCCAGGGACGGCAATTAAGTGGATAAAAATTGAAAACGTATTACACGAGTTTTCTACAATTGAGGGCGTCAAAGAAGATGTAACAGAGATTGTGCTCAACTTAAAAGGTCTCTGTGCCAAAATTCATTCAGATGATGAAGTGAAAATTATGCGCATTGAAGCAAATGAGCCTGGCGTGGTAACAGCTGCCGATTTAATTGTCGATGCTGACATCGAAGTACTAAACGAAGACATGTACATCTGTACATTGGAAAAACACGCTTTACTTAGTATGGAATTGGCGCTGACTAAAGGTAGGGGCTATGTGCCGGCTGAGGCCAATAAAGAAGAAGGCTTGCCGATTGGTGTAATTCCAATAGATTCTATCTATACACCAGTGCGCAAAGTTAACTTCAATGTTGAGAATACGCGCGTTGGTCAAGATACAAACTACGATCGTTTGACGCTTGAAATTTGGACAGATGGGACAATTAAGCCTGATGAGGCGGCGTCGCTGGGCGCCAAAGTTATGAATGAGCATTTGAACTTGTTCATTGATATGACGGCATCGATGGCAGATATTGAAATTATGGTCGAGAAAGAAGAAGACATCAAAGAAAAGGTACTTGAGATGACAATTGAAGAACTCGATCTTTCGGTCAGATCTTATAATTGTTTGAAACGTGCCAGCATCAATACGGTTGAAGAATTGACGCTCAAGACAGAAGATGAAATGATGAAAGTCAGAAATCTCGGCAAGAAATCACTTGAAGAGGTTAAGCATAAGCTCGCAGAGCTAGAACTTAGTTTAAAAACAATCGAAGATTAAGGAGGCTACCATGGCAAAATACAGAAAATTGGGTCGTCCTTCTGCACATAGAAATTTAATGCTTAGAAATATGGTGCTCAGTTTATTACAAAATGGACGCATTGAAACAACTGAGACCAGAGCAAAAGAAGCACGTAAATTTACCGACAAAATGATTACACTTGCCAAGCGTGGTGACATACACGCTAAAAGACAAGTGGTTAGCTTCATCGGGCAAAAAGACGTTGCAAAAAAACTCTTTGAAGAGATTGCTCCTAAGTATGCAGAAAGAGATGGCGGCTATACGCGAATTCTTAAAATAGGCCCAAGACGCGGCGACGCCGCGCCGATGGCAATTATAGAACTCGTATAATACATGCACACAAAGGGGATTAACGATTAAGCATCGTAATCCCTTTATGCTTTGGTATATATAATATGACTCATACTGAATCGATTATAAAATCAGAAGAATTAATATATCAATACAAAAGTGAAGCGGCTAATGCAGTCGATTCGCTTTCGATTGCCGTAAAAACAGGTGAATTTGTTGCGGTATTGGGCCATAACGGGTCGGGTAAAAGTACATTGGCTAAGTTAATTAATGCCTTGCTTTTGCCGACCGATGGTATTTTATATGTGGACGGCATATCGACGGCGGATCAAACCAAAATTTGGCAAATAAGAGAAACCGCCGGCATGGTGTTTCAGAACCCCGATAACCAAATCATTGCGACTATTGCTGAAGAAGATGTTGCCTTTGGGCCTGAAAATCTTGGCTTTGCTCGTGAAGAAATCATTGAACGGGTTAGTTTTGCGATTGAACGGGTTGGCATGACAGCGTTTAAAAGACGCCCACCTCATATGTTAAGCGGTGGTCAAAAACAGCGCATTTCAATTGCCGGTGTCCTAGCCATGAAACCGAAGTGCATTATCTTTGATGAACCGACGGCGATGCTCGACCCGGTAGGTCGCAAAGAAGTGATGGATACTATTGTCGATTTACACAATAGTGGCATTACGGTGGTGCTGATTACCCATTACATGAACGAAGCGGCTATGGCAGATCGCGTACTTGTCATGCAAAAAGGGCGCGTAGTCAAAGACGACGTACCCCAGAATATCTTTTGGCAAGTTGAAGCAATGCAGGCATTATCTTTAGACGTACCCGATGTCATTAAAATTGCGCATTATCTTAGGCAAAACGGCATTGAAATTCCACGCGTCAATACAATTGAAGAACTGGTAGAAGTCATATGTCAATACAATTCAAAAACGTAAATTACATTTATAATCCGAATAGTCCTTATCGCGCTGTGGCGTTGAAAGACGTCAGCTTTACGATAGAAGATGGCGATTTTATTGGCTGTATCGGGCATACCGGTTCTGGCAAGTCAACTTTAATGCAGTTAATGAATGGTCTTTTAAAACCGACCTCTGGTGAAGTAATCGTCGATGGCATATCGCTTAGTTCGCCACAGGTTAAACTGGCAGATATCAGAAAGCGGGTCGGCTTAGTATTTCAGTACCCCGAATATCAACTATTTGAAGAAACCGTTTATTTAGATGTTGCCTACGGGCCGAAAAATTTAGCGTGCAGTGAAGCAGAAATTGACGAACGCGTCGCTTACGCTTTAGACGCCGTTAATTTCAGTTTAGATGATGCCAAAAAGCGCAGTCCATTTGAACTGAGCGGTGGGCAAAAGCGGCGGGTTGCCATTGCTGGCGTGTTGGCGATGAAGCCAAGTACGCTAATATTAGACGAACCTACTGCAGGGTTAGACCCCGCTGGTCATAATGAAATACTGACATTGATTAAACGTGAGCACCAGCGTCAAAAGCGCATTACGATATTGGTTAGCCATTCAATGGATGACGTCGCTAAATACGTTGATAAAATATTGGTACTCGATAAAGGCGAACTGGTCTATTATGACAGCCCGCAATATATCTTTAAGCACCGTGCATCACTTGACAGCATGGGTTTAGACGTGCCAACAACTACTAAAATTATTGCCCAATTAGCGGCAAATGGCATTGAAGTAGACCAGACAATCTTTGATGTAAAGGCACTAGGTGAAGCACTACTCAACAAATTGAGGTCGCAACATGATTAGAGACATTACACTTGGTCAATATTATCCATCGGGCAGTTTTATTCATAAAATGGATCCGCGTTTTAAGATACTGGCCACCTTTGCTTATATCATCAGCCTTTTTTTGGCTAGCTCAATTACTGCTTACATACCAATTGTGTTTTTTTTGGCACTGGTTATTTACATTAGTAAAGTGCCGCTCAATTATGTACTACGTGGCTTAAAACCAATCTTCTTAATTATCTTGTTTACCGTCAGTATTAATTTATTTTTCACACCGGGTAAAGAAATATTTAAGCTTGGTTTTTTAACAATTAGTGATAATGGATTACAACAGGCCTTTTATTTGGGGATGCGCTTGATACTATTAATTATGGGCACGTCGATGATGACTTTTACAACATCGCCGATCGAGCTGACCGACGGACTTGAAAGTCTGTTTAACCCACTTAAAAAAATTGGTTTTCCAGCGCACGAAATCGCCATGATGATGACGATTGCGCTGCGTTTTATTCCAACACTACTCGAAGAAACAGATAAAATTATGAAAGCGCAAATGGCACGCGGTACCGATTTTGAAAGTGGGTCATTGATTAATCGCGCTAAAAATTTAGTGCCTATTTTGGTACCGCTCTTTATCAGTGCTTTTCAACGGGCTGATGAACTGGCCATGGCAATGGAGGCGCGCTGTTATCGCGGTGGTGAGGGGCGTGTCCGCATGAAAGAGCTAAAATACACGAAGCGCGACATTATAGGTACAGTCATAGTAATTGTCTATATCGCACTTATTTTTGTGGTTAATAGCTATGCGTTATAAGTGTAGTTGTACTTATAACGGCACCTACTACAGCGGTTCGCAGCGCCAAAAAAATGCTAAAACCGTACAGGGCGAAATCGAACGGGCACTGGTAAAAGTCTATAACCAAACGATCACCATACACCCCGCCTCGCGCACCGACAAGGGCGTGCACGCTATTGAACAAGTTTTTCACTATGACAGTAGTGTTGACATCGATACAGCTAAATTGGCAAGTGTCATCAATCGTCAATTACCCGATGACATTCGCATTACAAAAGCAGAAGTTGCCAGTGACAGTTTTCACGCCCGCTATGATGTAACCGCAAAAACCTACCATTATATCTTATCAACAGATGATCACTATAATGTCTTTAACAAAGATATTTGTTATCAGTATAATCAACCTTTTAATATTGAAAAAGCGACTGCGTTGTCAGCGCATTTTTTAGGTGAGCACGATTTTAAGGCCTTTATGGCAGCGGGCAGTGATAAACTAAATACAATTAGAACCATTTATGATATAATATTTGAGCAGACAGACAATCAAGTGACAATGCAAATGAGTGGCGATGGCTTTCTCTATCACATGGTGCGCATAATGATGGGCCTGTTTTTAGATTATGCTGAGGGCAATAAAACCGAAACAGAAATTCTAAAGCAATTTGCCGCTGGCAATCGCCACTACTTTAAGCGCACGGCACCGGCTTGTGGGCTATACCTTGCCAATATACGCTATGGCTAGAAAGGGGTTATTATGGATAAGCAGGCAGTAAAGCAAATTCGTAAGCGCTACTTAAGTAGCAAAAAAGGTAAAATTATACGATATAGTTTTTTGGCAGTGGTCCTATTATTTGCACTATTGATGTTTATTGCGCATCGGATTGATCCAATGAATGTCGTTAAATACGATCAGTTATTCAAAACGCCCGGTTCACTGTTTTTAATGCTGGCAGTATACTTTGCCAGCAACGCTTATTTTATTTGGCGTGACTATCAAACAGTTGATAAAGAAACAATTATTGGGGCGGTCGCTATTGCAATTATTTCGCTTGTCAGCATGTATTTTAATTAGAAAGTTTTTTGTAGCAATTTAAATAGTTGCAAGTTAAGTCGAAGTCAAGAAATTTTATTTTGTCGCGCTTGCATATATCGGCACTTTACGTATGCGGACACGGTTCCGCGCTTAACGGGGCAATCGGTGGAATTTATCGAAGCGCTTATGCTAACGCTGCGCAA
>PDWI01008964.1_pt1 | contig 11609 bp, 9 predicted proteins | sample 1430891 | NCBI WGS metagenome assembly PDWI01 (sample SAMN01162508, study PRJNA174530) | Oral metagenome, whole genome shotgun sequencing project. | biome: Marine environment; feature: Marine mammal; material: Swab sample of the gingival sulcus; isolation source: swab sample of gingival sulcus...
CTTTGATGAAGCAATATAATGAAATGAAAGCCAAACATCCCGATGCAATATTATTGTTTAGAGTGGGGGACTTTTACGAAACTTTTTCAACCGATGCCATAAAAGCCTCGGAGATATTGGGCATCACATTAACCAAGCGAGCCAACGGTGCGGCGGCTTATATCGAATTGGCGGGCTTTCCCTACCATGCCCTTGATACCTATTTGCCCAAATTGGTGCGAGCCGGGCAAAGGGTGGCAATATGCGAGCAGTTGGAAGACCCAAAGGCTACCAAAAAAATCGTAAAAAGAGGCATAACCGAATTAATAACTCCGGGTGTTTCCCTGAACGACAATGTGTTAGAGCATAGGAAAAATAATTTTTTGGCAGCGGTACATCTCGGAACGCAAATATCGGGCATTGCATTTTTGGACATCTCGACAGGCGAGTTTTACGTTGCACAGGGCGATTTGAAATATATCGACAAACTGCTAACGGGCTTTGCCCCCAAAGAAATCCTTACCGAAAGAACCAAGCACAGCGAATTTATAAAAAATTTTGGCGACAGTTATTACACTTCCAAAACCGAAGATTGGGCTTTCACCCCGAGCAGTGCCTACGAAAGATTGCTAAAACAGTTTGACACAATATCCTTAAAGGGATTTGGCATAAGCAATATGGAGTACGGCATAACGGCGGCAGGGGCGGTTTTGCATTATATGGATATTACGCAACATTCTGATATAAAGCATATTACGTCAATTTCTCGCATCGAAGAGCATGACTATGTGTGGCTTGATAGATTTACTATCCGCAATTTGGAAATGTTCGAAACATACTCGCAAGACGGCAAGGCATTGATTGATGTCATTGACAATACGGTTTCGCCACCCGGTGCCAGAATGCTCAAACGCTGGCTGACTTTCCCCTTGAAAAATGTCGAGCAAATCAAGCAACGCCTAAACATAACGGAGCATTTTTTCAATCAGCATCCCGACCAAAGAGATGAGTACAGAGTTTTGCTGAAACAGGCAGGCGACATGGAACGCATTAATTCCAAAATATCATCAAACAGGATAAATCCGCGAGAGTTGATACGCGTGAAAGAGGCTTTGTTTGCCATGGAAAAAATCAAAGAGTTGTGTTCCAACAGCAACAATTCCCAACTGAAAATAATTGCCGATAAGATAAACCCTTGCATCCAGATACGCAACAGGTTAGAGCGTGAGCTTAAAGATGAGCCACCCGTGCAAGTGCAAAAAGGCGGAGTGTTCGCCGATGGCATTTCTGAGGAATTAGATAAATTCCGCAAGATGGCTTTCTCGGGTAAAGATTATCTTAATGAGTTGAAAGACAGGTTGATACAAGAGACAGGGATTTCGTCTTTGAAAGTGGCATACAATAATGTATTTGGATATTATTTTGAAGTCAGAAATAAATATAAGGAGCAAGTGCCTGAAAGTTGGTTGCGAAAACAGACCTTGGTAAATGCCGAAAGATACATAAATGCCGAGCTTAAAGATTACGAAGAGCAAATTTTGCAAGCCCAAGACAAAATCCTAAGCATCGAGACGAGGCTCTTTGAGCAACTTGTGGCAGATTTGAGTCAATACATTTCAATCTTGCAAAACAATGCAACCGAGTTGGCACGCCTTGATGTGCTGATTGCTTTTGCCGAGAATGCTCACGAGTATCAATACACAAGACCCGAATTTTCAGACACTTCCGAGCTTATAATAAAGCAAGGCAGACACCCCGTTATAGAACAGCAACTACCGCCCGGCGAGCAATATATCGCCAATGACATAAAATTAGATGCCGAAAAGCAACAAATAATTATAATCACGGGACCCAATATGGCGGGTAAATCGGCATTGTTGCGACAAACTGCTTTGATTACAATTTTGGCACAGGTTGGGTCTTTCGTACCTGCGGATTACACAAAGTTAAGTCCTGTGGATAAGGTGTTTACGCGCGTGGGAGCTTCCGATAATATCTCATCGGGCGAATCAACTTTTATGGTTGAAATGAACGAGGCGGCAAACATCCTTAATAATATTTCCGAAAACAGCCTAATCCTGTTCGACGAGCTGGGACGCGGTACAAGCACCTACGATGGAATTTCGATAGCTTGGGCTATCATTGAGTATATCCATCAGCTTCGCAATGTAAGGGCAAAGACCTTATTTGCAACACATTACCACGAGCTTAACGAGATGGCAAAGAATTTTAACAGGATAAAAAACTATAATGTCTCGGTGAAAGAGATAGGTGGAAAAGTAATATTTCTTCGCAAACTTGAACCCGGCGGAAGCGAGCATAGCTTCGGAATACATGTGGCAAAATTGGCAGGAATGCCCGTGAGCATCATAAAGCGAGCCAATGAGATACTTGAAGATTTGGAGGCAACGCACAGAGGCGAAGCAAAACCGCATGTAAAAGGGGCAAAGATGAAAAAAGAAGAAGGCTATCAACTCACTCTGTATCAGCTTGATGACCCCGTGTTGTTGGAAATCAGACAAGAGATAAAAGATATAGACATCAATAACCTTACCCCTGTGGAGGCTCTTAATAAACTAAATGAAATTAAGAAGCATCTTAATTTGTAGCTTGCAAATTGTTAATCGTCAAAGATTTTTCGGTATCCATGACAATATGGCATACCGCCTTTTTGCTTGTAATAATCTTGGTGGTATTCTTCCGCTTGATAAAATTCGGTTGCCTTTGTAAGTTTTGTTACAGGAGCAAAATTTTTCTCCTTTAATATATTTATGATTTTTGTTGCAATTTCTTTTTGGTTGTCATCAACATAGAAAATCTCACTGCGATATTGCTCGCCGATATCGGGTCCTTGACGGTTGAGTTGTGTAAAATCGTGAATTTCAAAAAATAACTTTGCTAATTTTTCGTAATTGGTTTTTGCAGGGTCAAAAATCACTTTTACAACTTCGGCATGTCCGGTGCTTCCGGTGCAAACCTCTTTGTAACAAGGGTTTTTAATATGCCCGCCCATATATCCTGATATGGCTTCGGTTACGCCGTAGCTGTTTTCCAAGAAATGTTCCACGCCCCAGAAGCAACCGCCTGCAAAATATGCAATATTGTTGGTTGGTGCAGGTTGCCAAGGTTGGAAATTTAGCGAAATAGAGTTTACACAATGCCTGGTGTTTTTGTCGGTAAAGCCTTCGCCAATGAAGACGTGTCCGAGGTGTCCGCCACATTTTGCACAGATTATTTCGGTTCGGCGACCGTCTGCATCCGGCTGTCTTACAACGGCTTCGGGGATTTCATCGTCGAAAGAAGGCCAACCGCAACCGGAATCAAATTTGGCATCGGAACGATAGAGTGGGGCATTGCATTGTTTGCAAATGTATGTGCCTTTCTCATTGTGTTTTTCGTAAATTCCCGTGAAAGGCGGTTCTGTGCCTTTGTTTAGAATTACGCTTTTTTCTTGGGAGGTTAGTTTATTGTAGTTCATTTTATTTAAGGTAATTTTTCAGAACAAGGGAGCAATGCTCCCCTGTTGATAATCAATATTTTACGAGTGTCCACCGACTACAATACGCATCACTTTGAGGTTAAGCACAAAAAATCTTATGATTTGTTTTAGAATGCAATGTCGCCAAAAATTTGTCCATTTAGTAGGAACTGTTGTATATGCTTGTTCGGTATATGCTCTGTTTTGTATTTTTTCCATGATTATTTTTTTTAGTATTATATATAAGGTGTATTGTTATTCCGGGATAATAGTCCAGCCGAGTTTTGCTTTGGCTTTGTAGATAAACATGTAGTGCATAAATAGTTTCATCCAGTGTCCAGCCAAGCCGGCTTCGCCTACGGTGTAGCGAATATCGCGTCCCCATTTTGGGAATCGTTCCCAGTCGGGTACTATCGGGAAGACTGTCATGGTGGCGGCTGTTCCTCGTTTAATTCCGTAACCTGCTGATATTACGCAAGCTGCACCCATTCTTGCCATCGAGGCTTTGTGTTTATGCTCGGTGCTTCCTGTTTTTATGCGATGGGCTACATTCTGAGCTATAATTTTGCCGATAATTCCAGAGGGCATTCCCGTGCGAGGCGGAGTGGGGAAAATTTCTGTGCCGTTGGGGCTTTTCATTGGTTTAGAAATTCCGTGTGGCGGTGCAAATGCAATTCCCGATACATAAATATTGTCGTAAGTGGGATTTTGATATATCTCCGGCCAATCTTTGGCTTCCCAATTTTCAAATGATTTGGGCGTATAGTCGGCATCGACTTTCATTAAACCGTTGGCTGCGAACAATTTGCTTGTAATATCGTTGTTATTTTTGTCAAAGGCTTTGAGACCTACACCTGCAAATCCGGGAATTAACATTGCAAAGTCATATTTTTGAGTATGCTTTTCGCCGTCTAATGTTTCATAATATATGGTGTCTTTTTCAACTTTTTGTACGCCGGCTCTTTTAATCCAGCTGATGCCGTACTCGTCAAGTATCGATTCTGCAAACACTTTGGTAGAGGTTACATAGCCGTTGCGTTTCACGAAAGCTCCGCCCATACCAAAATCGCCGATTTCATACTCGTTGGTAAGCCATATCATATTGGCAAGATGCGATAATTTTCGTTTCTTGATTTCAAAAGCAATGTTTAAAGCATATTCAAAGGCAGCTCCTTGGCATGTTGCTTTTGGGTGTCCGGTGCCGATTACGAAAGTTTGTTTTTGCCCTGCTTCAAGTTTTTCAAATGACTTTTTAAGCTCTTTATAAGCATGTTCCGCATGTCCGTAAGTACATACTGATTGTGTGTATTTGTCTGGTCCTAAACCTTCAATGGCTTCAAAATTTAATTTTGGACCTGTTGCGTTTACAAGATAATCGTATTCTACTTTTTCGACTTTGCCTTTATTATCTTTGCTTACATATTCTATTTCCACAAAGGGTTTGTTAGTTCCCTCATTGCCTTCGGGGAAAATATTTTTAGCTTTTGCTTGTTTAAAAATTATCTTTTGCTTGTCATAAACTTTTTTAAGGTCAAATATGACTTGCTTAGGTTTCATTAATCCTACACCGACCCATATATTCGACGGTACCCACTGATAATTGCTGTTGGGGCTTACCACGATTACCTTATGTTTTTTTCCTAATAGTCGTTTTAAATATAGTGCGGCGGTATGTCCTGAAATACCTGCTCCGAGTACGAGTGCTGTAGCCATAGTTTTATTTCTTTTAATTTATATCCGATAAAAATAAAAAAAATATATCAAAATATGAAATTTTTACTATAATAAATTTTTAGTTTTAGTAAAAAAATTTACAGCAACTCGGTTATGATTTTATAAGCTCCAATATTGCATGTTTTTTATTTTGTTTTTGAATGAGCCTTTTATGTCTATGAATACGGGTTTTTCGTTTGAGATTTCTAAAAAGTAGTCTTCATCCAGCTCATTAAATTCTTTATGATTTACGGCTAAAATTACGGCATCGTATTTTTTGTTTGGCTTGTTAATAAGCTGTATTCCATACTCTTCCATTACTTCATTGGAGTTTGCATTGGGGTCTATTACGTCCACTTTTACTTTGTAGCTTGTGAGTTCTTTTACAAGGTCTACCACTTTGCTGTTACGTATGTCGCTGACATTTTCCTTGAAAGTTATGCCAAGCACAAGGGCAGTCGATGACGTTATGTTTTTATTTTGACTTGCTATTTTCTTAACGGTTTGCTTTGCCACATAGCCTCCCATCGAGTCGTTTATAAAGCGACCGGAGTTTATTATTTGGGGGTGGTAGTTTAGCTGTTTCGCCTTGTGTACCAGATAGTAAGGATCAACGCCTATGCAGTGTCCGCCAACAAGCCCGGGTTGAAATTTCAGGAAATTCCATTTTGTGGCAGCCGCCTCTATCACTTCGTATGTGTTGATATTTATGCGGTTGAAGATTATGGAAAGCTCATTCATCAGAGCAATGTTCACGTCTCTTTGGGTGTTCTCGATTATTTTGGCGGCTTCGGCAACTTTGATGGATGTGGTTCTGTAAGTGCCTGCTTTTATGATTATTTCGTATACGTTGGCAATGTTTTCCAGAGCTTCTTGGTCGCTACCCGATACGATTTTGGTTATGGTAGTGAGGGTGTTTACTTTGTCGCCGGGGTTTATTCTTTCGGGTGAAAATCCCACTTTGAAATCTTTGTTGAACTTTAAGCCCGATTCCTGCTCTATGATAGGCACGCAATCGTCTTCGGTGCAACCGGGGTAAACCGTTGATTCAAAGACTACATAGTCGTTTGGCGAGATTACTTTGCCGATGGTTTTGCATGCGGATAGGAGGGGGGTGAGTTCGGGTTGTTTATGCTCGTTGATGGGCGTAGGCACTGCCACTATGTAGAATGATGCTTCTTTGAGTTCGTTGCTGTCGGTAGTGAAAGTTATGTTTGTATTGTCGAAATTCTCTTTGGGGAGTTCTTTGCTCGGGTCGATTTTGTTTTTCATCATTTCAATTCTGGCTGAGTTGATGTCAAAACCTATCACGGGTACTTTCTTGGCAAATTCCAAAGCTATTGGTAATCCTACATATCCTAAGCCTATTACGGCAATTTTGGTTTCTTGGTTTAGTATTTTTTGAAATATAGATTTCATGTTTTAATTTTTTAGTAGTGGGTGATAATCTCCTATTAATCCGCTTGGCTTGGCATTGCGAATTTCGTATACGGTTTGAATTGCTTGTCTTACATCTTGTATTCCGAAACCGTTTCCGTTGATAATTTCTTGGTATGATTTTGTGTGTAAGTCGGTGAAGCCACCGCTAAATTCTATTTCTTTGCCATCGACAGTTATAGAGCGGTAGGTTCTGATTTCTTGCTCTTTGACTTCTTTTGGAAGGTCTTGATAATCAAGGCTCATGAACCATCTTACATTGGCTTTTTCAAGAGTGAGAAGCCCTGCGGCTCGCTTGTCTTCTGATATATGAACTGTGTTTTTTTGCACTTTGCCGAATATCCATGTGAGCATATCGAAGAAATGTACTCCGATGTTTGTGGCTATTCCGCCGGATTTTTCAAGTTGCGATTTCCAACTTACATAATACCAATTACCTCTGGAAGTGAGGTATGTAAGGTCGATGTCGTATATTTTATCTTTGGGTGAATTTTCTATTTCCTGTTTTAGTTTTATGATGTTTGGGTGAAGCCTAAGTTGCAGGATATTGTTTATTTTTCGATGTGTTTCGTTTTGAAATTCTTCCAGAGCGTCTACATTCCATGGATTTAGCACCATGGGTTTTTCGCAAATAGCGTCAGCATCTTGTTTAAGGGCAAACCTTATGTGTGCGTCGTGCAGATAGTTTGGCGAACAGATGCTCACATAATCTATCTTGTTTTTGTTGCGTTTGAGTTTGTCGAGATGTCTGTCGAAGCGTTCAAATTCGGTAAAAAAATCTGCTTTTGGAAAATAGCTGTCTATTATTCCGATGCTGTCAAAAGGATCTAATGCGGCTTTAAGTTCGTTGTTTGTTTCTTTTATGGCTCGCATGTGCCTTACGGCAATATAGCCTGCTGCTCCTATTAATGCAAATTTTTTCATATTTTTAATTTATTGTAATTCAGTTACTTGATTGTTTTCTAATATGTATTTTTCTTTGCTTTCCGGACATATTGCCATATTGTTTTCGTCAAAATTTAATCTGTGTCCGAATTTGCTTACCCAGCCGATTTGCTTGGCAGGATTTCCCACCACAAGTGCATAGGGTTTTATGTCTTTGGTTACCACTGCACCTGCTCCAATCAAGGCATATTCGCCGATTGTGTTTCCGCAGATGATGGTTGCATTTGCACCTATTGATGCACCTTTTTTCACCAATGTTTCTTGATATTGATCGCGTCTTACCACGGCACTTCGCGGATTTATAACATTGGTAAACACCATTGAAGGACCTAAAAAAACATCATCTTCGCAAATTACGCCGGTGTATATCGAGACGTTGTTTTGGATTTTTACGTTTGTTCCGAGTTTTACTTTTGGCGATATTACGCAATTTTGTCCGATGTTGCAATTTTCGCCGATTTGGCAAGTTGGCATCACGTGGGTGAAGTGCCAGATTTTTGTGCCGTTGCCGATTTCACAATCTTGGTCGATTACGGCGGTTGGGTGGGCGAAGAATTTTTTTTCGTTAGGCATATTTCTTAATTGTTTCGGTGATGTATTCTAATTGGCTGGTTGTGAGTTCAGTGTGCATTGGTAGTGATAGCACTGTTGCTGATAGTTGCTCTGATATTGGCAGTTTGATTTTGTCGTTGGGGTTTGCGTATGCTTTTTGCAGATGCAGTGGGATGGGGTAGTAGACCATCGACGGGATGCTGTTTTGTTGCAGTTGCTCTTTGAGTTTATCCCTGTCGCTCAGCACTTTAAGGGTGTATTGATGGAATACGTGATATGCCGATTTGTGACGATACGGAGTTATGATATTTTGCACATCTTTGAGTTTTGCATCGTAATAATCGGCGGCTTGCCTTCTTGCCTCAATGTATTGATTTAGGTATTTGAGTTTTACGTTTAGGATGCCTGCTTGTATGCTGTCTAACCGCGAGTTTATCCCAACTTTATCGTGATAGTATTTCACGTTTGCTCCGTGATTTTTAATCTGGCGGATTTTTTGAGCGAGTTCATCGTTGTTGGTGGTTAAAGCTCCGCCGTCGCCCATCGCACCCAAGTTTTTCGACGGGAAAAATGATGTGCATCCAATGTCGCCTATCGTGCCGAGTTTTTTTTGCGTGCCATCATTAAAGGTGTATGTGCCTCCGAGGGCTTGTGCATTGTCCTCTATTACAAATAGATTGTGCTTTTTGGCAATTTCCATTATTTGCTCCATTTCGGCGGCTTGCCCGTATAGATGTACCGGAATTATCGCCTTGGTTTTGGGAGTTATTGCCTCCTCGATTTTTGCAGGGTCTATATTAAAGGTGTCGGGCTTGGGGTCTATTAAGATTGGGGTTAGCCCTAACAATTTTATGACCTCCACAGTTGCCACAAATGTGAATGATGTGGTTATGATTTCGTCGCCGGGTTTTAGGTCGAGAGCCATTAAAGCTATTTGCAAAGCATCAGTGCCGTTGGCACAACCAACTGTGTATTTGCAGTTTAGGAATTTAGCAAGATTGTTTTCAAACTCTGTTACCGCGGGTCCGTTTATGAATTTTGAGTTTTGTATTATTGTGTTGATGGCTGTATTTAGTTCTTGGCTTATTTTTTGGTGCTGAGAAGTTAAATCAACCATTTGGATTTGTTTGTCGAGTTTATTTTGCATAGCTTACTGAGCGTTTTTCTCTAATTACGGTTATTTTGATTTGTCCGGGATAGGTCATTTCGTTTTCAATTCTGCCGGCTATTTTTTCCGATATTTGTTCAATATCTTTGTCGTTTACTTTGTCGCTACCCACAATTACTCTTAGTTCTCTACCTGCTTGAATGGCGTATGTTTTTACCACACCATCCTCAGTAAGAGCCATTTGTTCAAGGGCTTTGATGCGTTTTATATACGATTCGGCAACTTCGCGTCTTGCACCCGGTCTTGCACCCGATATTGCGTCACAAACTTGCACTATCGGAGCTATGAGTGAGGTCATTTCAACCTCGTCGTGATGCGCACCTATTGCATTGCATACGTCGGGTTTTTCGCCATACTTTTCGGCAATTTTCATTCCGTGGATTGCGTGTGGCACGTCGATTTCTTCGTTAGGTACTTTGCCGATGTCGTGAAGTAACCCTGCCCGTTTGGCATCTTTGGCGTTTAGACCTAATTCGGCTGCCATTGCGGCACATAGGTTGGCGGTTTCGCGAGAGTGTTGGAGGAGGTTTTGTCCGTAAGATGAGCGGTATTTCATCTTGCCGATAATCCTCATAAGGTTGTTGTTGATGCCGTGTATTCCAAGGTCGATACAGGTTTTTTTACCTGTTTCAATCATCTCTTCCTCGATTTGTTTTTTAGTTTTTTGCACTACTTCCTCAATTCTGGCAGGGTGTATTCTACCGTCTATAACAAGCTGATGCAGAGCAAGTCGGGCGATTTCTCGTCGCACCGGGTCAAAGCCTGAAAGTAAGATTGTTTCGGGGGTGTCATCAACGATTAATTCTATGCCGGTTGCCGCCTCTAAGGCTCTGATGTTGCGTCCTTCACGACCTATGATACGTCCTTTGATGTCGTCGCTGTCGATATGGAATGCTGTTACGGTGTTTTCTATTGCGGTTTCAGTTCCTATTCGTTGTATCGTTCTGACTATTATTTGTTTAGCTTCTTTTTTTGCGTTTATTTTAGCGTCCTCGATAATTTCATTTCTGTATTGCATTATCTCGGTTCTGATTTTGTTTTGTGCAAGTAGCAATAGGTCTTTTTTTGCTTGCTCGGTAGAGTAGCCCGATATTTTTTCGAGTTGCTCTAATTTTTGTTTATTTAATTCATCTAATTTTTGCTCTTTTTCTTTAAGAGTTTTGATTTGGTTTTCGGCTGTATTTTTTAGATTTTCAGCTTGTTTTTTTTCAGAGTTAATAATTTTTGTTTGTTTGTCGATTTCTTCTTTACGTTGTTTTAGGGTGTTTTCTCTTTGTTTTATTTTAGATTCTATTTTTTGAAATTTCGTGTTTTTTTCTTTGAGGTATTTTTCGTGTTTGGTTTTTAGTTCGAGGAATTTTTCTTTTGCCAGCACTTCTCTTTGTTTGCTTTCTATTTCGGCTTTGTTTTTTGCTTCTTTTATAATTTGGTCTGCTCTTTTGTTAAGAAATTTTATTTTTATGAAGTATCCTATTGCAAATCCGACCATTAGGGTGAATGTTGATAAGATGATTAAGATGATGATTGATACTTGTTCCATTTTTTTATTTTTTTTTTGTTTGTGGTGTTATATTTGTTTTTATTGTTATGTTAATTGTGTCTGTTTAAGCAATAAATAACCCACATCATTCTCAACGTATTTAGGAAAGCTCCGTTTCCTGTCATGCATGAAGCTGCCTCATGTTTCAAACTTCCATTGCTTGTTAAAAGATTTTAAAATTAATTAAAATTACGGCCTGTTTTCCACGCGAATGAGCTTTGGCTTCAAAAATTATATAGTGTTGAACTTCCAAATAGGTTCTGAGAAATGATGTGGGGTTTTATTTTATTGTGATTTTATTTTTGCGGTTTGTTTTTAAGTTAAGGTTTGTAATTAAATTTATTTTTTATGTTTTTGTATAGGTATGTCTTTGAAATATTTTAGTTAAAGTTGTTTTGACTTAGATAGTTATCAAGGTTTTGGTTTATATTTTCAATTTCGGTTTTTATTTCGTTTGTCTTAGTGTCTCTATCGTTTTTTATTACTTCTACCGCCAAGTGAAATGCCGCCATAGCCAGATAATCAAAGTCGTCGCCTCCTTGCAGTTGCTTTTTGTAATTCACTATCTGCTTGTTTAGCAATTCGGCAGCTTTTCTGTATGTAGCTTCATTCTTTCGGTTTATCCTCAGGGGATATTTGTGTCCGCCTTCGATATTTATGTTTATATTTAGTAATTTATCTGACATTTATATGAGTTATTCGTTTAACATACCGATACATTTATCAATTTCTCTTATTAATTTGTTTATTCGCAACTTTGCGTCTTGTATGTTTTCCGTTGTCTTACTTATAGTTTT
>PDWI01008965.1_pt1 | contig 11609 bp, 8 predicted proteins | sample 1430891 | NCBI WGS metagenome assembly PDWI01 (sample SAMN01162508, study PRJNA174530) | Oral metagenome, whole genome shotgun sequencing project. | biome: Marine environment; feature: Marine mammal; material: Swab sample of the gingival sulcus; isolation source: swab sample of gingival sulcus...
GTTGATGCTTCCCGTGCAGGAGGCTTCTATTTTCCAAACTAAATTGGGTTGCAGAGCCTGAGTCTCGCGATGTAATACGTGTTTGTTTATTTTGTTATCTCGTTCATTATCAGTGTTATATGCGTATTTAGCTCCTATTTTTAAACTCATTAAATGGTCGGGATAATTGCAGTGCGTAGGTGGTTTTAAAAATGTGCTGAATATAATTTCATTGTTGAAACCCAAGGTAAACGGATATTTGCCGACGGGGCGAAATCCGGCGGGAATGTAGATTTGCGTTCTTATGAAATTAAGCAAGATTTGCGGATAATATACTCCGTGTCGCGAGGCGAATGCAATTTTGTGCTTGAACATTTTGAAGCTGAACCATTTTTGCTTAAAATGCAAATTAGGCATGGCAAAAAACAATACGGGATGAGCTTGAAGTTCAGAGTTAATTCCCACTCCGTATCTTCCTTGTTCAAAGATACTTATCTTTGCGTTTCGCTTGCCTATTGTGTATGCACTTTGACTTGTTCTGATGTCTAATTGTGCAGCGGATATGAACGTTGCTAATATTAAGGTGATTGTTAAGGTTAAGTGTTTCATATACGGCTTTTATTTATATAACTAATTTTTCACGAACTTATTTAAAGAAAATACTAAAAAAGTTCGACCGTTTATATACAAAAATCCCCCGAAAAAGAGAAAAAAATAACTCCAAAAAACGGGGGATTTTTTAATTAGTTAAATATAAACTTGCATTATAAATATGCTTCTATTGGGTCGTTGCAACATACGGGGTGTCTGTCGCCGTAGGCATCGTCAATTCTGGCTACGGGAATTTGGAACTTGTTAAGTTTCACAAAATCAGCGGGATAGCCTGCTTGTTGGCGAGTATATGGATGTTGCCATTGGTCGGCGGTAAGCTCTTTTTCGGCGTGCGGAGAATTTTTTAAAGGATTGTCTTCTTTATCCAATTTGCCGTCTTTTATGTCATCTATTTCCTTGCGAATGATTTGCATTGCTTCTATAAATCGTGAGATTTCTTGTAGCGATTCGCTTTCGGTAGGCTCTGCCATGAGCGTTCCGTGTACGGGGAACGACAAAGTTGGAGCATGAAATCCGAAATCCATCAAACGTTTGGCAATGTCGGCTTCGCTTACATCGGTTGCATTTTTGAAGTTTCTGCAATCGATAATCATTTCGTGAGCTACGCGTCCGTTTTCGCCTGTGTAAAGAATTTTATAATCTTTTTGGAGCTTGTGAGCCATATAGTTGGCGTTAAGAATTGCGGTTTTTGTAACTTCTGCAAGTCCTTCACCACCAAGCATTTTGATATATCCGTATGTTATTGCCAATACGCCTGCACTTCCGAAAGGAGCGGCAGATACGGCTTTTATTGATTTTTTTCCGCCCGTTTTCACAAGTTTATGACCGGGCAAGAATTTAGCCAAATGTTTAGCCACAGCTACGGGACCTACTCCGGGGCCGCCGCCTCCGTGAGGTATTGCAAATGTTTTGTGAAGGTTCAAGTGGCACACGTCAGCACCGATAAATCCCGGGCTTGTAAGTCCTACCTGAGCGTTCATATTTGCACCGTCCATGTAAACCTGTCCGCCGTGTTGGTGGATAATGTCGCAAACTTCTTTTACGGAACTTTCAAAAACACCGTGCGTTGATGGATAAGTTATCATTATTGCGGCGAGATTTTCTTCATGTTCTTTCGCCTTATTTCTAAGGTCTTCCATGTCGATATTTCCTCTGTCGTCGCATGCCACGACTACTACTTTCATGCCAGCCATTGCCGCACTTGCGGGGTTTGTGCCGTGAGCCGATGCTGGAATCAGCGTGATGTTTCTGTGTCCTTCGCCTTTTGATTTTTGATAAGCTCTAATGACGGCAAGCCCTGTGTATTCGCCCGCTGCACCCGAGTTTGGTTGCAATGTTACTTTGTGAAATCCCGTAATTTCGGCGAGGTCTTTTTTAAGTTCTTTTATTAATTTTAAAAATCCTTTTGCTTGTTCTTTCGGCACGAACGGGTGCATATTTCCCCATTTGTCGTTGCTTAGAGGCATCATCAAACTTGCGGCGTTCAATTTCATGGTGCATGAACCGAGCGAAATCATAGAGTGAGCAAGCGAGATGTCTTTGCGTTCTAATTTTTTGATGTATCGCATCATTTCAGTTTCCGAATGGTATCTGTTGAAAACTGTTTGTTGCATGAATTCCGATTTACGAATCAGCTTGTCGGATATTTTTATTTTTTTAGATAATTTTTTTGCCGATTTAACTTTTGTATAGTTCGCTTTTGCAAATATTTTTATAATTTTATTTACATCGTCTAAGGTTACAGTTTCGTCTGTGCTAATTGTTATCTTATTGTTAATAAAGTAGTTAAAGTTAAAACCTTCTTCTTCGGCAATAAGTTTTATTTCGTTGATTTCCAACTCGTCTTCAATCTCGATGCTTATGGTATCGAAGAAATTTTTGCCGGTTACGGTATAGCCTAAATTTTCAAGTTTTTTGCTTAGCGTAACGGCTTTTGCGTGTGTTGAAAGAGCGATTTCTTTAAGTCCATCAGCTCCGTGCCAAACGCCGTACATTCCTGCCATCGTGGCGAGAAGAGCTTGGGCGGTACAGATGTTTGATGTAGCACGTTCGCGTTTGATGTGTTGCTCTCTGGTTTGTAGGGTCATACGCAAAGCGGTATCGTCGAATTTATCTTTCGACACACCTATAATTCTGCCCGGCATATTTCTTTTGTATTCGTCTTTGGTGGCGAAGTAAGCGGCGTGAGGACCTCCGAAATTCATAGGTATTCCAAATCTTTGGCTTGAGCCGAAGACGATGTCAGCGTCCCATTCGCCGGGAGGAGTTAGCAATGCCAAACTGAGCAAGTCGGCTGCGAATGCCACTTTGATATTTGTTTCATGAGCTTTTTTAGTGAAATCTTCAAAGTTGATTATTTTGCCGTCTTTGCCGGGATATTGTACTATTACGCCGAAGGTTTTATCGTTGAAATCAAAGTTTTTATGATTGCCTACTTCTACGATTATGTCTAATTTTTCGGCTCTGGTTTTTATCACGTCAATTGTTTGCGGGAATACGTTTTTATCTACGAACAAAACATTTTTGCCGTTTTTGATGTCGGCACGTTTTCTTGTAGACGCCATTAGCGTCATTGCTTCGCCGGCAGCGGTAGCCTCATCGAGCAATGATGCGTTTGATAGCGGCATTCCCGTAAGTTCGTTTATCATGGTTTGGAAGTTGAGCAATGCTTCGAGTCTTCCTTGTGATATTTCGGCTTGGTATGGAGTGTATGATGTGTACCAAACGGGATTTTCGAAAATATTTCGCCAGATTACCGCGGGGGTAACAGTCCCGTAATATCCCATACCTATCAATGATTTATAGATTTGGTTTTTGTCGGCTAATTTTTTGATATGGTTTGAAAATTCATTTTCCGACATACCTTTTGATATATCGAGTGGTTTATTAGCACGTATATTTTCGGGTATAACCTCGTCTATTAGTTGGTCGATGGAAGACAGCCCCATTTCGGTTAGCATTTTTTTCACGTCCTCTTCTCTGGGCCCGTTGTGTCTGTATAAAAAGTTACTGTTGTACATTTGATGTTAATTTTTATTTTGGGTGTAAAGTTAGAAAGAAGTTTTAATATTTGTATATATTATTCATTTAACTTTTGGATTTCTTCTTTTGTCAATCCCGTTGCACTTATAATGATTTCAATATCCACGCCTTGCTTTAAAAGTTTTTTTGCTACTTTAAAAACTCCTTGTTTTATGCCTTTTTGCATCCCTTTTTCGATACCTTTTATCATGCCTTGTTTTACGCCTGCTTTAAAGCCTTCTTCTTTTGCGGTGTCTAATGAGTTTTTTAAATCTCGATAGTGTTTTAAACTATCTTGATATGCAGTGTATTCGCTTTTATTGAGTTTTGCAATTTCGGCGGTTTTAAATAGTTTTTCAAATACAGTTTCTTGTATATTTTCGGGGATTTCTTCTAATTTATGCAGGTTTTTTAAAACGAAAAGCCACTTATCAAATCTGGTTTTTAATTCATTTGCTTCTTTCCTGAATTTTGGCATTTCGAGATAGATGAATGTCAATTTATCGTAGAATACTCTGTTTGTTTCAATCTCCAATAATTTTACATCGTGTCGGTATTTATTTTTGTTCTCTTTGCTTTTATCAAAAATAAAATCTAAAATGCCGATGGCGTAAACTTTACTTAATTTAAAATTCCAATCACTTCCGATTTTTGCTTGATCTTGTATTGGAAAAGTTGCGTAATATATCATTCTGTCTTTGAAAAATTTTTGCTTCGTCTTTTGTAATTCTACAATAAATTTTTCGCCCTTTGCATTAGTGCAGAAAATATCAAAAACGGCTTTTCTGTTTAATTCAGTATTTGCAAGATTTTCATTTTTAAGATATTGTAAATCAGTGATTTTTCCTTGTTCTTTTTTCAAAAGTTCATTTAAAAAATCAAGCAATAAATCTTTGTTTAGTTCTTCGCCGAATAATTTTTTAAAGCCGTAATCCGTAAATGGGTTTATATATTTTTCTTTCTTCTTGTTCATTTTTCTTGCTTAAAAAGTTATAAAAGGATTATTCCTGATTTCATAGCCTATGGAGGTCGACGAGCCATGCCCGGGATAGACTATCGTTTCTTCGGGCAACGAGTATAATTCTTCAATGATGCTTTTGCGTATTGTCTCGAAATTTCCGCCCGGTAAATCCGTCCGACCGATGCTATCTTTGAACAAAACATCTCCGGCAATTATCCATTTGTCGGCGGGATTGTAAAAGGCAAGGCTGCCGAGTGTATGCCCGGGAACATGTTTTATCAATAGTTCAGAGTTACCGAATTTTACCGTTTGATTTTCATCTATAAAGGTGTGGATTGCAGGCGGTCTTTCCATATCAAAGCCGTAGTTGCCTGCCATGATGTCGGCCATTTCATTGTTGGAGGTTTCGTCTTTGTGGGCTTCGGGCAGGAGGTTTAATTTTTCAGATATAAACTTGCTTCCGAATACGTGGTCTAAATGACAATGGGTGTTTACAAGATGTTGCGGTTTTAGTTCATTTTCGGTTATGAAATTTAACAATTTTTGTTCTTCATCTTTTGTGTAGCAGGCGGGGTCTATTATTATACATTCCTTTGTTTGGTCGTATATTATATAGGTGTTTACGGCAAACGGACTAAAAATAAATTTTTGTATTTCCATTTCTTTATAACTTAATATTTATTCATAAATTATTGATAATAAGTATGTTATTTACATCTGTAAATGCTTTAATTTGTGCCTTTAAGGAAGGGTACAAAGTTAAATTTTCCGTGTTTAGTAACTTTATATTTTGTTTCACTTATTTTGGTTATCTTAAGCATATCTTGTGAGTGTGTAATTCCTACGGGGGCTACAAGTATTCCGCCTATTTTCAGTTGTTTAAGGAGTGGTTTTGGAATTTCTGTCGCACCTGCGGTAAGTAAAATTTTATCAAAGGGAGCAAATCCCGGTATGCCCAGATGTCCGTCGCCGTATTTGCAATAGGGAGAGTATTGGAGCATGGCTAATAGCCTTTGAGCCGACATAAATAAATTGCGTTGTCGCTCGATGGTATATACATTTGCTCCAAGCTCGCAAAGTATAGCTGTTTGATAGCCTGAGCCTGTGCCTATTTCAAGTATTTTATCTCTTTCTTTGATGTTAAGCAGCTGAGTTTGAAAGGCTACGGTATATGGCTGAGATATGGTTTGGTCGTTGTCTATGGGGAAGGCATTATCTTCGTAAGCTCTTGTTTCAAAGCCTTTTGCAATGAAAAAATGACGAGGAATTTTTAGCATCGCTTTTAAAACATTTGCGTCGGTAATTCCTTTGGCTTGTATTTTTTCTACAAGATTTCGTCTGAGTCCTTTATGTTTGTATAAATCAACCACATTTATTGTATTTGAAACCTAAATTATTTATTTTATTTGACAAAGTTAAGTTTTAACTTTAATACAACCAATTTATTTAATATTTTTTTGTTTATTATGTTTATAATATATTCCTTTGTGCTTAACCCAATAAATTTTAATTATGAAAAAAGTATATTTACTTATTGTTTTTATGTTTACTTTGAGTGTTGCCTTAAAAGCTCAAGGAGTTAATATGGATAGATTTATAAGGCTTGAAGTAAAAAAAGGCGAACCGATTTTATTGCAATTTGCCTCTAAATTAAACGGCACGAAAGTGAGAATTGTAAGTGGCGACAGTATTGAAGATAATTTGCCGGCAGGCGAAGATTTATCAACGGCATTTCCTTTTATTGCCGGTGCTAATGAAATGTTTATTTACGGCAATATAAGTACGTTTGAATGTGGTGAAAATTATGAAAACATTACGAGTATTGATTTAAGTCGCAATCTTGAATTAGAAAAATTGTATTGTTATTGCAATGATTTAAAAAGGCTTGATGTAAGCATGTTGGAAAATTTATCAGAGCTGGAATGTGATAATAATAAATTGACTTCATTGGATATTAGCAATAATACTAAATTGGAAAGATTAGTTTGTTACGAAAATAATTTTTCTACTGAAACTATCGACCAAATATATTGCTCGCTACCACAGAGAACTGAAAATATAAAAGGAAGCCTTTTTGTTTTGAACAGTAATTTTGATGAAAATTATGATAATGTAATAGCTACCAACAAACAAAATGCAATAGCCAAAAATTGGAATGTTTGGTATTATGATGATTATGATGGAGAATTAGCAAATACGGACATACCCGCAACTACCGGCACGTATGAATGTGAAGGCGGTGAAGAACCTGAAAGTTTTATAACCATGCAGGTTACAAAAGGAAATAAAGGCAAATTGAGATTATTGGGAGCTACAGATTATACACCTATAAGAATAGTAAACGGAGATTCTGAAGCTAATCTTGTAATAAATACGGGTTGGACAAATTTTGAATACGTCGCAGAAGGAACGGAAATGACGATTTACGGAGATGTTGAAGGATTTAGGTGTTCTGATAATAATATCACAGCATTAGATGTCAGAAACAATAAAAAACTTATGTCGATTACTTGTTTTAATAATAAGTTAAAAACCTTAGATATATCGCAAAACGAAAAATTAATAGGTCTTTATTGTCATGGTAATGAATTATCTACCGAAGCAATAGATGAAATATATTGTGCATTACCTGATAGGTCAGGAGGTGATACATGCTACATAGAACCTATTGAAAGTGCCTCATCTGATAACTATGATATAGTATTGGCAACGAACAAAAGCAATGCTTTAAAGAAAAAATGGAAAGTAGCATATTATTCTAATGATACACCGATACCTGATACTCACGGAAACTATCAATGTGGGTCATCGCCCTCTGATGTTTATGACTTGACGGATACTAAAAACAATACATTGGTATATCCTAACCCTGTTGAAAGTATTTTACATATAAAAACCAAAGAGAGTAAATTTACAGTAAGAATTTACAACCTTCAAGGTAAGCTGTTGCTGGAAAAACAAAACGATAAAGATTTAAATGTATCTATATTACCGGCAGGAATGTATGTTTTTGAAATGATTACCTCAAAAGGAGTATTTACACAAAAAGTAATACGTTCATAATATAAAAATTATTTTAATTAATATTTTTAACTATTGTAGAGACAGGGCATGCCCTGTCTCTACGTTTTTATCCCCCTTAGAAAAGGGGGATAAAAAGAAATCCCTCTTGGCGAAGATGGTTAGAGAGATTGGCATTAAAGTATTTTTTTTAATAGATATTATTTTCAATCCCCCTGCCCCCTTTTCTAAGGGGGATAAAAATAAATCCCTCTTAGCGAAGATGGCTAGAGAGATTGGCATTAAAGTGTTTTTTTTAATAGATATTATTTTCAATCCCTCCGCCCCCTTTTCTAAGGGGGATAAAAACAAATCCCTCTTAGCGAAGATGGTTAGTGAGATTGGTATTAAAGTGTTTTTTTTAATAGATATTAATTTCAATCCCACTGTACCCTTTTCTAAGGGTGATAAAAACAAATCCCTCTTGGCGAAGAGGGTTAGTGAGATTGGTATTAAAGTGTTTTTTTTAATAGATATTATTTTCAATCCGCCCGTCTCCTTTTCTAAGGTGGATAAAAACAAATCCCTCTTGGCGAAGATGGTTAGAGAGATTGGCATTAAAGTATTTTTTTTAATAGATATTATTTTCAATCCGCCAGCACCCTTTTCTAAGGGGGATAAAAATTTCTCTCCAATAGGAGGAATTTATAACAAAATGATATTGATTTTGCCAACAACACCCCATCATTTACCTTATTTACTACATCATTGGACTAAATTAACCCATCGTTGGGCTGAATTAACCCATCATTTGGCTTGCTTGCCCTATTGTTGGACTGAATTAACCCATCGTTTGGCTTACTTGCCATATTGTTGGGCTGAATTAACCCATCATTTGGCTTGCTTGCCCCATAGTTGGACTGAATTAACCCATCGTTTGGCTTGCTTGCCCCAATAAATAAAAATTCTCCATTATTAATGAGCTGTTTCAGTTTAATAATGGAGAGTTTTAGTTTGCAGATGGGTTAAGATAATTTATTTTTTATCTTCATCGAGTGGCATTTGGTCTTCTTCGGTTGATTTTTTCTTGGTTCTACTGAAAAAACTTGATAATGTTTCTGCCATAGCCTCTGCTCCTGGCATGTTTTCTTGACGAAGAAACTTAATATTTCGATAGAATGTTAAAGCATTTGAATAATTATCATTATCTAAAAGAATTTTAGAGCTTTCAAGGGCATTTGTAATTCTTTCAAGTCTCATTAATCTTTTTTCGATAATTCCGCGGGCTTCATAGTCGCGGTCAAACTCGGCTTTGTCTAAAAAAGGAGGTACATATTGCGGATATTCTTCCATATATACCTTTGTCTTATTGACAAAAAGTTTATTCTGTTCGGCTATTCTTCCAAATTGTTTACGTTCTTCGGGTGATAGTCTACTTGTTTTTGGCGTGATAATGCTTTCGATTACTTTTATTGCATCATCTAATTGTTTTAATTCCTCTTCTGTAAATGTAACTGAGATTAAATTTCCTGGTGTTGACATACTAATAATTTTTAAAGTAAAATAATATATAAAATTTCATTTGTTTAGTACAAATTAATGAAACGCTAAAATATAAAAAATATAAGTTTTATGAAAATTTTTTTTACATCCCCCTTAGAAAAGGGGGCAGGGGGATTGAAAAATAATAGGTATAAAAAAAATTGCTTTAATATCAATCTCCCTAACCCTCTTCTCCAATAGGTAATTTTTATACCCCCTTAGAAAAGGTGGCATGGGGGATTGACTAACAATAAGTATCAAAAAATATACTTTAATATCAATCTCCCTAACCCTCTTCGCTAAGAGGGAATTTTTATTCCCCCTTAGAAAAGGTGGCAGGGGGGATTGAATAATAATATCTATTAGAAAAAATACTTTAATGCCAATCTCCCTAACCTTCTTCACCAAGAGGGAATTTTTATTCCCCCTTAGAAAAGGTGGGAAGGGGGATTGAATAATAATATCTATTAGAAAAAATACTTTAATGCTAATCTCCCTAACCCTCTTCGCCAAGAGGGAATCAGTTTATATAAAAAAATATCTGAAAAATATCTTGCAAAAACAAAATATAATCTTTCTTTTTGTGTTTAATTAATTTATTCTTTAAAATTTTAAACTTAATACAATGAAAAATAATTTTAATTATTTAATCAAACAAGGAAATAAGCCCGCAGGCTTGTTTAAGGTATCATTATTACTACTCTTTATTGTAAGTACAAGCCACTTGGCAAAGGCACAAAAATTTAAAGTAGGCAAGCTATATTATAAGGTAACTTCTACCTCGCCAAATGAAGTTGCTGTTGTACCACCCAATTTATCTACTCCATATTGGGAAGATGATGAAAAACCAACAGGTGAATTATTAATACCTAAAACTATAGAACATGAAAATAATACTTACTCGGTAACAAGTATCGATCATGATGCTTTTGATGTATGTAAAGGTATAACTTCTGTAACGATTCCTAACTCTGTTAAAACTATTGGTGGTGGAGCTTTTTCTACCTGTAATGCTTTGACATCTGTAAATCTTTCTAAATCTTTAGTAACTATTGGAGCTAATGCGTTTAGTAGTTGTACTGCATTAACTTCAATAACAATTCCTAATTCCGTTACAAGCATAGAGAAAGGGGCTTTTCATACATGTGCAGCATTAAAATCAATAAAACTTTCTTCATCTTTAATAAGTATTGGAGAAAGTGCTTTTGAAGATTTTAGAGTTTTAACCTCAATAAAAATTCCTAACTCAGTAAAAAGTATAGGGAAAGCTGCTTTTTACAAATGTAGTGCTTTGAAATCAATAGAACTTCCTAATGATTTAACCAGTATTGAACGTAGTCTTTTTTTTAGTTGTTCTGTATTAACTTCAATAAGTATTCCTTGTACCGTAAAAACTATAGGAGAACAAGCTTTTTATAATTGTAGTGCATTGACTTCAATAAAAATTCCTGATATTGTAACAACTATTGGCGAAAAGGCTTTTTATAATTGTATAGCATTAAAGTCAATAACAATTCCCAATTCTGTATCGGATATTGGTAAAGAAGCTTTTTTAAGTTGTAAAGGTTTAAAGACTATTATTTCAAAAATAGAAAATGTTAATAATGTTACTTTAAAAAAATATGTATTCAAAAAAGTCAATAAAGAAACTTGTACTTTATGTGTACCAAAAGGTAAATTAGAAGATTATAAAAAAGCTGAACAATGGAAAGATTTTGAAAATATAATAGAAATTGATGATGAAGCAATAATAACGAAAATTACTCTTAGCGAGATGGAAAAGAACCTTAGCGTAGGAGAAATGGCAAACCTTACAGTTACATTAGAACCTGTAAATGCCTCTGATGAAAATTTAACATGGACAAGTACAAATCCCGCCGTGGCAACAATAGAACCTAACGGCACAATAACAGCCATCGGAGCAGGAAACGCCACCATCGTAGTAGCTTACAAAAATGATGAAACCATAAAAGCCGAATGTCAAGTAACTGTTACTGAGCTATCATCAGGCATAGCAGAAAATGAAACAAAATTTGTAGTATATCCTACCGCAGTACAAACAGGCTTTATCATAGAGCATGACAACAATCAATCAACCTTAGAAGTTTATACTATCGCAGGAAAAAAAGTATTTGGTACAGTTCTTAGAAGTAATAAAGAGTTTGTAAATATAAGTTCTTTACAGTCGGGTATTTATATTGTAAAAGTAGGCGATAAAACAAGCAAAATTATAAAGATGTAAATTCATTTTTTGATTAATATTTAACTATCGTAGAGACAGGGCATGCCCTGTCTCTACGTGTTTATTCCCCTTAGAAAAGGTGGCAGGGAGGATTGAATAACAATAAGCATCAAAAAAGATACTTTAATATCAATCTCCCTAACCCTCTTCTCCAAGAGGGAATTTTTATTCCCCCTTAGAAAAGGGGGTATGGGGGATTGAATAACAATAAGCATCAAAAAAGATACTTTAACACCAATCTCCCTAACCCTC
>PDWI01008966.1_pt1 | contig 11608 bp, 11 predicted proteins | sample 1430891 | NCBI WGS metagenome assembly PDWI01 (sample SAMN01162508, study PRJNA174530) | Oral metagenome, whole genome shotgun sequencing project. | biome: Marine environment; feature: Marine mammal; material: Swab sample of the gingival sulcus; isolation source: swab sample of gingival sulcus...
CTTCATCATCAAAGCTGGTTACATAACCTCCTTCGTCGCCATCATCGACCTCATACTCGACTTCCTTTTCATTCTCTACCACGTTATATCGGATCGGATTATCAAAAATGATCGAGTACCTCATGCATAATTCCTTTTCAAATCCTTCCGAATTGACAAAATCCCGAAATTCATCCAATTCATCAAGCACTTGATTCAAGCTCTCTCTGTCCTTGTAGGTGGCATAAATTTCGTTCCATTCCATTCCCTGATCTACATCTTTATCCAATTTGAAATTTTCAAATCCGTCGTAGCGTTCCGCATAGTGTCGAAGCATCACCGACTCAAAATCCGTGAACAGGGCATTGGAAACGGATTCCAGTTTCCACCAACGATCATCCAGCACATGAAACACAATTTTCTCCTCCGTGTTCGTTTGAAGAGTCCATAATAGGTCCGTATAGCCGTCTTCCCCCTCTACTTCTTTCGGTCCTTCGACAACCGTAAAATTGTCAAATCCATATTTTTCAATGATATACCGCCGTATGTCTTTTTTCGTATAGTCTTCCACACAGCCGGAAAGGGAAGGCATCAAAATGATGAACAGGATTATCCCAATTAACATTTTCCCCAATATAGCCCGTGTCTTGAATGCATTTTTGCTTTTATTCATAAATGGTTCCATATCCCTTTCTCAATATAATAGGTCTTCCCACCCTCTTTTCAAAAAGAGGGCTACTTTCTATATTGAAAATTATAGTACTCTTTTTATACAATTACAACAATCATAAAGGTTTCATGATGGGAATAATGATAGCATCCGTACTAAATTTTCAAACTATCCATATATTGAGAAATCGTTGCTATTTTTTCATCCTTTGTCGTATCACTGCTAAGATCTAATGCATTTTGAATCTGACCATCTACTAAAAACAGGACTTTATTACCGTATGCAGCTACTCTTCTGTCATGAGTGACAAGTACGATAGCAACCCCTTGCTCATTGATGGTTTTAAATATTTCCATGATCTCTTCCGATGTTTTGGAGTTTAATGCTCCTGTTGGCTCATCTGCAAACACAATACTTGGCTTGTTCATTAACGCTCTACAAATGCCGGCTCTTTGTAACTGTCCACCGGATACTTCGCTAAGCTTTCTATCGGCCAAATCTCCAATGCTCAGTTTTTTCATCAGCTCTTTCCCATAGGCTACAATTTCTTGTTTATCAGCATCTTTACTATTAAATGCAGGCAATAAAATATTATCTAAAATCGTTAAATTTTTCAAAAAAGCTGCTTGTTGAAAGACAAACCCCATTTTACTTTTTCTTATGGTTGCTAACTCTTTTTCCTTTATTTCATTTAACTGCTTACCTAAAAAAAGTACTTTCCCGCTATCACATGGCAAAATTCCACTCATAATATATAATAACGTTGACTTCCCGGAACCTGAAGGCCCCATAATAGATATAAAGTCTCCTTCCCTTAATTCCAGAGAAATATCATTGATGACCTGTCTTATCTCTTCACCATTGTCATACTTTTTTTTGATATTACAAAGTTCTAAAATATTCATTATATCTCCTTGATACTATCTATAATTTCATGCTTATAAATTTTATTTTTGGTAGTTATATGTGTTAAAGCCGCAACAATAATTATGCTTATTGGTACGACGATACCTATAATAAAAGGATTTACGGTAAATACATAACTAGTAACGCCAAAGGATAAAAATACTCCTTTTAACAGCAGGCTGGAAAATACTACGCTAAGTATAATTCCAACTACTATGCTAAAGCTCATTATCATCATCATTCTAAACCTATACTGTTTAAAAATATCACGAAATGAGAAGCCAAGAATTCGTTGAATATTAACGTGGTATTTTTCCTTCGCTATCAGCAGCGTAAAATATAACACACTGATAAATAAGGTAATGAGTAGTCCAAATATAAATGTGCCTATTACAAGGTTTTTAATACCACCAAGTATTATGCCAAATGTTTTATTAATATAATACTTTACATCGGCAATACTGGCTTCTTTAAATTCATCTTGATACTCTTTTATTACTGTATTTGCATCGACATAGCCTGCGAAAGAAGCAGGGATATTAATCCACATAACATTTTTATCGTCGCTCTCAAATCCTGCTTTAGCCGTTTTCCCGCCATTCGTGACATCAGAGTATATTCCGCTAATAATAAGCTTTTTAGTTTCTCCGTTTATGTTTACATTTATAGGATCCCCCACATTCTTGCTATATTGATTGGCAGCGATAGAAGATAGAGCAATTTCTTTATCATTATTAGGCAAATTACCGGTGCTACATTTAACCGGGAACTTATCGAAATCCCCTGTTTCAATAATTAAGGTATTCTTATTCCCATTATCCAAAATAACTTCGTATGTACTTGTTTTTAATACGCTGTATTTTGCAATTCTTTTATCAGTTTGAAGTGCTTTTTCTATGTTTTCACTGTTTTTTGCCATATCATTACTCTGCTTCATGCTGATTATAATATCTGATTTCCCAATTCCTAGTGAAGATACTATGTCATTAGAAGATAGTGAACTATATATTATAATGGGAAAGTTAATCAACATAATACATAACACGATAACTTTTATTAGAGTAGAATAAGACCTCAGATTCCCATAACCTTTAAACGCCATAAATCTGTTTGAACTCAAAGAAAGTCTATTTACCAGTATCGATTTTTTCTTTGATTTCTTTTTCTCTGAACTGCTTGTGTAATATAGTGTCTCTATAAATGTTATTTTATTTATTTTATACAGTTTAGCCTCTAAGAATATAAGTACAAAGACAACTACCAGTATCGTACTAATAAACGCAGCAAAAATATTCAATTGAAATAAACTGCTAGCGTCAATAATTACTCTAATATTACTTAGGACTACAGATTTAAATAGGAAAGCAAGCACTCCACCTAATACGCTACCTATAACACTAAGCATTATAAATTTATTTCTATATAACTTCTTGATAACCGCATTTTCTATTCCAATCGCTTTTAATATACCAATATCTTTAATCCCTTCTTCAATAGTGACAAGAACAGTTAATTTTATCGAAAGGAAAGAAATGATGAGGGTAAAAAAACTTGAAACCAATAGTATTAAAATCAACGTAGAGTCCGAAATATAATTGATAAACTTAAACATACTGTACGATAGTGCCGGTCCATTTTTACCGAGGCCAGATGCCATGTATTTATTTTCCATTAATGTAATATCATCTAAGCTATGTAGCCTAAATTCAACTAAATATTCTGTTTTTCCATCTTCTCTTAATTCATCAAAGTCTTGATCACTGATTAAAAATCTTTTTGATGAAGACAGAGGAGAACTCATTTGAGAGTCGTATATGAATCCTTTCACAATAAATTCTTTGGACTTAATCTGAAGCGTATCACCACGGTTTATAATGCCTTTGCTAAAATACATTTCCGGTACATATACTTCCGAAGGTGCTGGATTTACAACCTCACCACTTTCCCCTAATAAATAATCAAAACACGTTGCTTGCTTAACGACGCCATTATCTTGCACACCACTATCTAACGGCTTACCTTCTACTACAAAGTTCCAATCCTCAAAATTAATAAACTCTAGTAGTTGATACTCTTTAATGATGTCCTCGTCACGAGCAAATTTATCAAGCTTTTTGACACTGATTTCACCGGAATGCATTTGCATATAATGAGGAGTTTTCGCTTTTTCCATCAAGATGTTTACATTGCCAACTAGCGTAACACTAAGTATAATAGCAAGCGCTAATAATAAAGTAGTTAGCGAAATAAAAAGCATAATCGTAAACGAATTAAATTTATTTTGGTTCAATTCATTAAAAGCTAATTTTTTTAACATTCCATACCCTTTCCGTTTGAAGCAACTAGGATACTAACAGTCCATCGTACCACTGCCATTAACTACCTTTTTAAAAGTTCCTTCTTTAACACCCAGTAATCTTTCTAAATTCGTAAAAAATATTTCGATCTTCTTTGCTTCTTCCTCTTTCGATAAGTTCGCATTATAATCAAAAAGTTCTGTAATATATATAATAATCAGTTCAGCCACCCCATAAGGAAACTTTACATCAAATATTTTTTGCTCCTTTCCTTCTTTGATTAAATCACCAAGTATTGGCTTCATATGTTCTATCATTAATTTATTTTGGTAATAATTTAGTTTTATATTTTCTGGTTTATGAATATAGTCCAGCAAGTACTCTTCTTCCTCTAGACTAAGTTTCGTAAATAACATCACTATTCGAGTAATGACATCATGGTTTTGACTACTTGCTATTGCCCTTGCTTTTAAAACCATAGCTTCAAGTGTCTCATTTAGCACATAATCCATAATTTCTTTTTTACTAGAGAAATGATGATATAAAGTGCCTTTAGCGATGCCAACTTTATCGATAATCGATCGAACTGACGTATTGTCATAGCCCTCAAGCATAAACATTTCTTTTGCAACTCTTACAATTTCATTTTTTGTATTCTTCATATAACATCCCCCAAAACCGACCGACGGTCTATACATATATAATCATATTAATAATTTGTTGTCAATACTGATATCGCATTAAAAAAGTAGCTAAGATTTTTCTTAACTACCTCTACTGATCAATTTTAAGTAAGCGCAGTAATATTGCCCTTCTAATCTACTACATACTTAATTCAATTATATATCTACTTATTATATCTAAATCTATCATTTCTTTTAGGTATACCATTTTTTAATTCTCTCCACAAACCATTTTCAAAAAGCTCATAAGTTTCAAAAGCACATGGGAGCCCTTTAGCTTTTAATAAATTCTCACTATCCATGAGCTGAAAATGAAGATGTGGACCAGTCGAATTTCCAGAATGTCCAACCTCGCCTAATAAATCTCCTTTTTTTACTTTCTGTCCCTTAGACACTTTTATAGACCCTGTCTTAAAATGGCATAGTGCAGCATATACTTTTTCATTGTTTTTTATCACTATGTAATTGCCCGCGAATGTGTATATATCGTCTTTTGATAGGTTAAAGTCAGCGTAAGTGTTTTTTGCATTATATAAGTCCACAAAAAAATTTGCGTTACTTCTCTCTTTATGTCCATCTTCAGCAGTAACAACAATACCATCAAACGGTGAATACACTTCTTTTCCGTAGCAATAATAATCCTTTAGCTTTTTCCCTTTTAAGAGATAACCGATAAAACTACCTTTGTACGAAGGATATCCTATTCTATTCCAATCAACTTGTACAAAGTCATAGGCATATCTTGCCCCAAATTTATTCGTGCCGTGGCTCGGTATTTTCGAACCAGGAGTTATCGGACAATGCCACTCACCTCTCAAAGGAAACTCAACAGTTATAGGATTGCTCATCAAAATCATTATTTTCCTCCTTGTTTTATCCCTTTTAAAAATAACATAAAATTGATATTCTTATAATGTTATAAAGAGTATCCTTATATGTTGGCGTTTTATCCTTACGGTTTATTATTTCTTATAAAATAATTTTCGTAATTCTTTTAAATACTCATCTATCAACTTCATAATAGAATCACTATTTGAAGTTCGTTCATTATGGTTCGTTAGTTCACTCAAGATTTTATTTGTGAAACCAACATTAGCCCAGTAAATTATTTCTTTTGATTTTTCGATATCCAGTTTCTTTTTAAATTTCTTTTCGTCAATATTATCAAATATTGCTAAGTAACAATCCAAATAGTGCTTCTTAGATTTACTGACATCTTGAAGTTCATTAAAAATGGACAAGTCTTGAAGTTTTTTTAATTCTAAAATCCCAGGATGTTTTTCAAGTAACTTTACTTGTAAAATATAGGACTGACGTAACCTTTTAAAAATGTCCCTTTCTTTGTAATTCATCATTTCGAAATATTCTTTTTCCATCAAATTTGAAAAATAATAATATACAGCAAAGAAAAGCTTGCGCTTACTACTTACATAGTGAAACATAAGAGCTTTAGTCATCCCAGCCTCTTTTGAGATAATATTCGTTGAAGCGTTTTCATATCCTTTTGACGTAAACTCTTTTAGTGCTGCATTTAAAATAGCGTCTCTTCTTTTGGCATCCAACGCAAATAACTTTTCCATACTTCTCCTTACTAGAGATAAAGATAGTAACCTTCTAAACAAATAGGAACATTTTGATAAAGTGCAATATTAACCTTGTAGGTTAATATCATGCTACATCAATTTATCTAATAGGTCAATAGATGTGTGAAAAGATTATAAAAAGAGTGTTTTTTATACTATAAATTTATTGAAACATTTAGTATTCTTTATGATTTATTAATGTCACGTTTAATTTTCTCACTTTTTATTGACATAAAAAAGCGACTGGACTTATTCCTTTTCCAATCGCTTAACGAGTTGAGTTTTGTTTCCTGTATTGCCTAATTAGAAGGACTCTTCAATGATTTAGAAACTGCAAATCATGCATTAAAATTTATTACTTCTTTTTTTGTAACTATTTTAATCACATCATTATTTTTGCGTTTTTACAAAACTGGAACTTCCGAAAAAATGCGGTTTATAACCTTTATTTTATGTTTTTCCTGAAAGGCCCTTATATCAATTCCTTTTTCCTTTGCAATAGATTCGATTTCTATGCCGGCATGTTTAAATGCTTCCTCGTTTTTCCACCCAACTAAAGATGTATATATCGAATAATCTTCTTCCCCTTTAGCCTTAAAGAAACGAGTTTCTGTATTTCCCGTCTGTAAAGAAATTAGTTTCATATGCTGGATTAAAAAATCCATAAAAGCATCTTCTGATACTTTCGGAACTAGAAATTGATTTATAATAAATATACTTCCTTTTTTTATAGTTTCCATAAAATTTGTCCTCCCTTTAACTATATACCTCTGAACTGATGATTTTAAACAAATTTTATGCGACATTGATACAAGGTGTAAAATGATTTTGTTTTATTGAAAAACTATCGTGAAATAATCGATTATGTAGAACAAAGACCCAAAAAAGTTTAATTAATGATGTAATGTATCATTTTGCTAAAAACTTTTTAAGTTCTACTAAATAAATTTTTAAATATTCAATAGAACCGTCAATATCGCTGATTCCTAAAGAGTGATCCGCATTTTCAAGGGTAAGTATATTAACGTTGCTTAAGCCTCTTATTTTCTTTATATCGTTTTCTTTTGTATAAGGGTCATTAGTGCCATACACAACAAAAGAATCACACGATAAAGCCCCTAACGTTGAATATATTTCTTTTGTTTTTTCTCCAGGAGTGATCCAGACTATTTTTCTTGTTTTCTTCAATATGTCTGGTTCTTGAATAAAACGGTTAATAGCCGACGTCCCTAAGGATTTCCCAATTTGCCAAAAGGATGAATACCCCGTCAAGGAATTAATAACATTTTTTATTGCCTTCAAATCTTCCTCAAACCATTCTTGTTTTTTATCATCCGGCAATAGGATAAACTCTTCTAATTGACTATAATCAAAATCTATTAATAGTATATCAGAATCTAATTCAAAAGGAACATATTTCGAATAATAAAGATAAGGTGCATTTATCGTATACCCGTAACCTGCTATAATAATTGTTAGTAATTCGACTTTATCATCATGTTTAAGAAATTTGTTCTTTATATGTCTATTTTTGTATCCTAATATGTTAAGCGAATCTTTCTTCCACATTATCAACTCCTTATGATTCTTATTTGATAATACTTAGCTCTTTTATAATAAACGCCGTCTTCAACTATCACAAGCATACTTTTTTTTGAAACTTGCCGTTTTTAGTATAGCCACACTCACCCATTACCATTGTAATACATTACTATTTTACATACTCCATCAGCTCTAGTATTATTCCATCAGGGTCTTTAAAATATAGTGCCTTACTTTTTCCAAAACCGTATTTAGTAGAATCAAATTCTTGCGGTTCAGATAAGGTTTCTACCTTATTGTTTTTGTAGTGTTCGTACCATTCATTTATATTTTCAACTTCAAAACAGATTTCAGAAATGGATGTTTTAAACAAATTTGCTTTATCTTCTAAAATCTCTTTGTCTATGAACTCAATAAGTTCTATTTCAACTCCTCCATCTTTCGCTACTAGATACGCTACTCTAACATCTAGATTTTTATTATCAAATAATAAGTCCGTTTCTTTTCCTTTCATTCTCATTTCACCAACAAACTTTAACTTCAACACATTTTTATAAAAATCGATTGATTTATCCATATCACGAATAGTTAGTCCAATATGAGCAACACTTTTCATCCTACTTTTCTCCTCGTATTTTTATATTGACATACATCTATGAATATTTGTACTCCATATTTATATTCTTCATTACTTTACCACTATAATGATACATTACCGCGGATATTTCAAGGTTTACGCATCGTTTCTACCCTAGTAAAGTTCGTTATTTATAATTAAAATGGGATAGAATGGGATAATGGTCTGAAATATAGGGAACACCATAATCACCTAAAAGCGTTTTATAGGCTAAACACTGTGCATTTTCGTAAAAGATAAAATCGATATTTGGCCTTGGTATCCGTAAACCAAACCCATTAAAAGAACCGTTATTATCGGTGATCTTAGCAGAATGTTTTGCGCTAAAGTAATTAGTCGTCAAAGGTTCAATTCTCGAACTCTTTATGAGTAAGTTAAAGTCTCCCGAAATAAAAACCGGTGATTTTTCATCCCCTATTTCTTTTATCTTGCTGACGATGAGTTCACTAGATTTTTCTTGTGCCGTTTTCCCTTTATGATCAAAGTGCGTATTGAAAACATAAATATCTATATTTTTCTTAATGTCTTTTAACTTTACCCAAGTACATATTCTAATATTGCTAGCATCCCAGCCCAAAGATGGCACATCCGGTGTTTCACTTAACCAAAAATTACCGTTATCTAATAATTCAAAACGATTAATGTCGTAAAAAATAGCTGCATATTCACCGGATGAATCACCATCATCGCGGCCTACCCCAACAAAATTATAATTTGGTAAATTGTCGTTTAAATACATTACTTGATGATGCAACCCTTCTTGAATGCCAAAAACCTTCGGTTGCTCTTTTTTTAACATAGCAATGCACGCTTCTTTTCTGTTTTCCCAATTATTATTACCATCATCCGGCTCGTCATATCGAAGATTAAAAGAAATAGTACTTAGATCCGACTGACCTTGATAATCGTCAATTTCGAAAGGTATAAAACGAACAATTAATAACAATAATAAAATGATGATTAATAGTACTTTAATTATTTTATTCATTATTTCACCCAGTATTATGCTTTATAGTCATTCTTTTGTATCCTACCTAAAAGTATAACATCATCTCAACATTTATTACAGCATTATCGGCAAATAAAAAAGTAAGCCATATAGACGGCCTTAGCATCTGCGTCTAATAAGGCTTTTGCACAGAAATCAATAGTTGCTCCGCCTATTGGTCATGCTAATCACTATTTAACACAACCAATTTTTATACTTATTTCACTAAAAATTGTAATATTCGATTATTTATGTTAGCTTCCTAAACTATTTACAGGCTTAACATCTGGTCCGCTTTTTCCCTTTTTTAATTGAACAATAATATAAATAACTAATACCAATGATGCTATCAGTGTAAATATATTTTGGAACGATTGTATATATGTTGTTATTTGAACGGGAACAATTTCTCCTAATAAACCAAACATATCCCAAAACCAATGATAAATCATTGTTGGAATAATACTTTTCGTTTTGTAAAATACCCAAGCAAATAGAATTCCAGTAAGTCCAGCTGAACCCATTTGTTCTAACGTTTTAAGTAAAGACTGTCCTCCGAAAATATTGGTAATGTGTAAAAAACCAAATACAAAACCAGACATTAAAATTGCCTTATAAACACCTCGCTCTTTAAACGCTCCAAATATGAGACCACGAAATAGCATTTCCTCGCCAATACCTACCATAAACATGGTTCCGACTACTAACCAAACAAGTCCCATATCTGCATTTGCATAGTTTCCTAAAGCCACTTGAGTGACTAGCATCCCTATAGCAACTATGGCAAATTCTAAAATCCAAAGATTCCATTTCGGTTTGTTAAATGCGGTCCCTCTAAAAAATTTATAATAAAATACAAGTGAACTAAGCACAGCAAGGAATGTAGGGTAAACAAGTACTCTTAGCATACTTGGCTTACCATACTCCATATGAAATACCTTAGTTAATAAAATCATTCCTATTGACATTATCGTCAAATATACAACGGACGCCAATATGGCCATTTTTTCTCTTTTAGTCATAAAATCTCCTTTTTCTCTTTTGTCCATAACTAATGTTAATTATTACCTTTAATAGCAATGTATACCTTTACTTCATAACCAAAATCATCTCTACTACCAGTACTATAAAAAATAAAATCAGGTGCAGATTTGTTTATATCATCTGGTCCACTAAAGAATGTTCTTCTTATATATTTAAAAGGTTCGCTAATTTTCCGAACTTCTGAAGCCTTAACACTAAATACAGCATATTTTGATTTTGGTATATCTAATGATTTAAACTTTATTTTTTCACTTTGCTTATCAGATAGTTTGTCACAACCTACATAATAAGCTCTAGTTCCATCATCATCAAAATCATATATTTCATATAAATTTATTTTATTAACATCTGTAACTTTTTTAAGCTTATCTTTAAAATTATGCCAAATATCAGAAAATAAAGACTCTTTAACAATTTTTTCGGTTGGTATTTCAATTTTGTAGGCACTAATAGTAAATACGTCTATATCCTCAACCTCAACTATAATATCTCGTCCACCTTCAATGCTGCTTCGAAATCTCAATGGAAGTAAATACATATAGTTTGAGCCATTTCTAACTTCCGTAGGTGTGACACCGTGATATTTTTTGAAAGCATAGCCAAAACTATCCGCTGAATCATAGCCATAATCAAATGCTATATCAACTACTCTCTTTTTATAAATACTTATTTCCTTTGCTGCTTCACTTAATCTCCGCGCACGTATGTATTTGACTAATGTAATATCTGTTAGTGTACTAAATAATCGTGAAATCATATCATAAGAAAAAGAAGTGTCATGTATAAATTCTTTTATATCTATATTTTCTTTTAAATTATCGTCTATATACTTAATAATCTCATTTAATGTTTTTAAATATTGCACAACAAACCCTTTCCGCCATTTAATTATACCATAGACGCGTAATCCAACCTCTAGATAAAACGGTCGAAAACTCTAGGATATATACTGAATTCTTACATATATGAACTGTCATTGACATTAGTATAGAACACTGCTTTCTTATTCTCACTCAAGAGGTGTACATTTTTTCTTCAAATTGAAAAGTGGGTGTGTATACTTGTAATTAAAACAAAAAAAACCGTCCAAATATCAGCATTTTAGGCGACTTAAGTTAGTTCTCATCTTATACTCAACATATTTTATTTTTTTTACGATTTGTAATCCATTTGCTATTAATCAAACTCTATCGATATTATATATATTCTTTAATAAACCTAGTATTTATCTAACTTTCAAATCTACATTTTATATACATTATACCCAAAATTTAGGTTT
>PDWI01020612.1_pt1 | contig 11608 bp, 10 predicted proteins | sample 1430891 | NCBI WGS metagenome assembly PDWI01 (sample SAMN01162508, study PRJNA174530) | Oral metagenome, whole genome shotgun sequencing project. | biome: Marine environment; feature: Marine mammal; material: Swab sample of the gingival sulcus; isolation source: swab sample of gingival sulcus...
CGTGCGGCGGGGCGATCGCTGCGTCTGGATGCAGGAAAACGTCATCAACCCCGCAGCCGCCGCCCTGGCCGCCGAGGCGGGCCTGGATGTCCTGATGGATGTCTGCCTGTACAAGGAATGGCTGCGCCTGATGAACGGTTGAGTTGATGATCCCCCACAAGTTGAGCAATGCGGTCAACCTGGTGACCGGCGCCCTGGGCTTCACGGGCCGGCATCTGGTGCACAGCCTGCTGATGGCCGGCCTGGAGGTGGTCGGCATCGACAAGCCTGGGGTCGGCCAGAACCACGCCCCCCCTTTGCCGGGCTACACCCTGGCCGACGGGGATCCGGATCTGCCCGGTTCGGTGCGCTACGTGGGTCCCGGCGGCTCTTTCCGCTATGTGCCCCTGGATCTGGAGGACGCGGCGGCCATCGCCCAGTTGGTGGAACGGCTCCATCCGGTGATGGTTTACCACCTGGCCGCCCAAAGTTCCGCCGCCCTCAGCTTCCGGGAACCGCGGGGCACGTTCCGCAGCAACGTCATGGGCACCCTGAATCTGCTGGAAGCGGTGCGCACCATGCCCGACGCGTGGCATCCGGTGGTGCTGTCGGTGGGGTCTTGCGAGGAATACGGGCCTCAGCCCCAAGACGCCTACCCCCTGCGGGAGGACACGCCGCTCAATCCGCTCAGCCCCTACGCCGCCAGCAAGGTCAGCCAGACCCTGCTTTGCCGGCAGTACGTTCGGGCTTATGATCTGCCCATCATCCCGGTGCGGGCCTTCAGCCATACCGGGCCGGGCCAGGACACGCGCTTTGTCTTCCCCTCCTTTGCCCGGCAGATCGCCGCGGCGGAGGCGGGCCGCGGGCCGCGGGAAATCCGCTGTGGGGATCTTTCCGTACAGCGGGATTTCCTGCACGTCAAGGACGTGGTGACGGCCTACAGGCTGCTCATGAAAGAAGCGGAACCCGGTGAAATTTATAATGTAAGTTCCGGGCAAGCGCTGACGATAAAAGAGGGACTGGAAATGATGCTGAGCATGGCCGACGGCGGGATCACTGTCTCACAGGATCCGGCCTTGCTGCGCCCGGCGGACACCCCGGTGATGATCGGGGACAATACGAAACTACGTGCGGCAACAGGGTGGCAGCCGGAATGGGACATGGCCACCACATTGGAAAGCCTCCTCACCGAGGCCAGGAAGGAGTTCTCATGATTCGCATTTGCATGGTCGGGACCGGTTACGTTGGACTGGTGTCCGGGGCCTGCATGGCCGATTTCGGCCACCACGTCACCTGCGTGGATATCAACGCCCAGCGCATTGCCGGCCTGAAGGAAGGGCAGATCCCCTTCTACGAGCCGGGACTCGATCGTCTGGTGCTGAAGAATGTGGATGAAGAGCGCCTCTTCTTCACCACCAGCTTGGCAGAGGGCATGAAGAAAGCCGACATCATCTTCATCGCCGTGCAGACCCCCATGTCCGAAACCGGGGAAGCCGACCTGCAGTACGTCATGAACGTGGGACGCGAAATCGGAGAACTGATGACCGACTACAAGGTCATCGTCACCAAGAGCACCGTGCCCGTGGGCACCGCCCGCATGCTGGACAAGGTCATCAAAGAGGCCCAGAAGAAGCCCGTGCCCTTCGACCTGGCCAGCAACCCGGAGTTCCTGCGCGAGGGCAGCAGCATCGAGGATTTCATGCGCCCGGACCGTGTCGTCATCGGCACCGAGACCGAACGCAGCGAAGAGATCCTGCGCGCCATCTACCGGCCCCTGTACCTGCTGGACACGCCCATCGTCCAGACGGGCATCGAGACGGCCGAGCTGATCAAGTACGCCAGCAACGCCTTCCTGGCCGTGAAGATCAGCTACATCAACGAGATCGCCAAGCTGGCCGAGGCCGTGGGCGCCGATGTCTTCGACGTGGCCAAGAGCATGGGGCTGGACAAGCGCATCGGGCCCAAGTTCCTGCACGCGGGGCTGGGCTTTGGCGGCAGTTGCCTGCCCAAGGACACCAACGCCATCGTGCATATCGCCAAGGAGGCGGGCACGGAGATGAAGATCGTGCAGGCGGCCATCGACGTGAACGCCGACCTGCCCGGGCGCGCCCTGGCCAAGGCCGAGCGCATGGTGGGCGACCTGAAAGGCAAGACCGTGGCCCTGCTGGGGCTGGCCTTCAAGCCCAACACCGACGACGTGCGCAGCGCCCCCGCCCTGGAGATCGTCGCCCGGCTGAAGGAACAGGGTGCCAAGATGCGAGCGCACGATCCCGCCGCCATGGAGAATTTCCAGTTCTTCCACGCCGATGACCTGGTCTACTGCAAAAGCCCCTACGAGGCCTGCGAGAAGGCCGACATCTGCATCCTGGTGACGGAATGGAACCAGTACCGCATGCTGGATTTCGCTTGGCTCAAAGAAACCATGCAAGGAAATGCTTTCCTGGATTGCCGGAACGTGTATGATCGTGAACATCTGGAAAAAGCCGGATTCAAGTACGATTGTTTCGGCCGGGCCGACGAGGTCAGCGACTGACCCCGGAAGCCTCCCGAACACATCGCATAGGAACATCTGTGGGGGGAGCCGTCAGGTCCCCCCGCAGAATTGAAGAAGAGGATGGCATGTCCCACAGCCACGGCAAAACCCGCGTCGGTCGTTACGATCTGGTCACCCCCATGATGCCCTGCAAAGACGAGCTCATGGAGAAGTTCGAGAAGTTCCTCCTGTCCGGCCGCTACATCCTGGGCGAGGAAGTCTCCAACCTGGAAAAGGACCTGGCCCAGCAGACGGGCGTGCGGGAAGCCGTGGGTGTGGCCTCCGGGTCCAGCGCCCTGTTCGTGGCCCTGGCCATGGCCGGAGTCCGGCCCGGCGATGAGGTCATCACCACCCCCTACACCTTCGACGCCACCATCGAGGCCATCATCCTGCTGGACGCCGTGCCCGTGCTGGTGGACATCCGGCCGGAGGATCTGAACATCGACCCCGCGGCCATCGAGGCGGCCATCACCGACAAGACACGGTGCATCATGCCCGTGCCCATTTTCGGCGCGCCCTGCGACATGGACCCCATCAACGCCATCGCCGAACAGCACGACATTCCGGTGATCCTGGACAACGCCCAAGGCATCGGCACCCTGTACAAGGGAAAGCCCGTGGCTTCTTTCGGCCGCATGGCCACCCTCAGCTTCTACCCTACCAAGAACCTGCCGGGGATCGGCGACGGGGGCATGGTCCTGTGCCGCGACAGCGAGGACGCCGAGCGCATCCGCAAGATCCGCGGGCACCAAGCCGTGCGCATGAACGGCCACCTGTACACGGGCTGGAACAGCCGCCTGGACGAGGTGCAGGCCATGGCCATCAACGTGCGTCTGGCCCGCTTCCCCGATGAGCAGGCGGACCGCAACCGGGTGGCCGAGATCTACGACAGCTACATCCCCGCGGCCCACCGCCTGATCGACCCCAACCCCGGCCAGGGCAACCACGTCACCTACCACCAGTACTGGGTGCGCACCACCCGGCGGGCGGAGCTGCAGAAGCTGCTGGACGAAAACGGTATCGACACCGCCGTCTACTACGACCCGCCGCTGCACCACCACGAGCTGGCCCAATACTGCCGCCCCGCCGGCGAGTTGGCCGAAGCCGAACGGGCCGGGCGGGAGGTCCTGATCCTGCCCATCCATGCGGCTTTGCCCTTTGAGGATGCCCACCGGGTGGGTAAGCTGGTCGGGCAGTTCCTGGCCGGAGAGTGAACGGCCGCGCCCCTGCGGAAAGGTCATGTCGTGAAAACAAGGGTATTGCGTTTCGGAAGCCTGACCTCGCCCCTGGCCAGAAGCCAGTCCCAGGCTTTCATCGACAGGGTTCACGAAGAGACCCCCTGCCTCAGCAGCCAGCTGATCCTGCTACCGGATGAAGTGGACGGTGAAGACACCCGCAGCGAGGTCTTCACCGCCACCAGCCATAGCCAGGTCACGCGCCTGGCCGGCATGCTCACCTCCGGGCAGATCGACGCGGTGGTTCTGGAGGCCGCGGATCTGCCCCCGGTGCCTCCCGAAGGCACGGCCATCCTGTGCAGCCCGCCGCGCGTGACGCCCTTCGACGCCTACCTCAACCGGCAGGGCCAGATCATGGACGAGATGGAGCCCCGCAGCCGCGTGGGCGTCTTGTCCGCCCGGGCCAAGGCCCAGATGACCCACCTGTGGCCCGACATCACCTTCCAACTCATGCACGGCGGCATCGACCGCGCCATGGAGACGCATCTGCGGCAAAGCGAGATCGACGGGCTGGTGCTGCCCGCCGCGGCCACCGAGTACCTGGGCATCCAGGGCATCGTGGCCGAGATCTACGCGCCCGATTTCATTCTCCCCGGCAGCGGTCAGGGCTCCCTGGTGGTGCTGGGCCGGGCCGACGACGATGAAACCCGCCAGGCCCTGCGCCCCCTGCACTGCCCCGACGCCCTGGTGGAAATCACCGCGGAGATGGCTTTCCGGCGCCGCATGATCTCGGATATGGACATCCCCGTGGGCGTGCTGGCCCAGGTCAAGGACGATGAGGTGGTCATCATCGGCAGCACCGGTCCCTGCCTCAACCGCGTCTCGGTGCACGGCCCGGTGACCAAGGCCGAAGAGGTGGGGCTGGGGCTGGCCCAGCAGATCCTCAGCAGCGGCGAGGCCCTGGTGAACCTGCTGGAAGCCGACTTCCCCGACGGCCTGCCCCCCGAGGACGATGAGTACCTGGAACTGGATGACGAGGATCTGGAGGCGGGCCGGTCCGATGAGACGATCGACCCCCTGGACGCGGAAATCGCCGCCCTCGAAGAGGACGACGATTTCAGTGATCCGGACGAGTACCGGCCCTGACCCGCCAACGCCCGGTCTAGCCGCTCAGCTCCCGGCAGATGTCCGCCGCCGCGAAGGGATCGCGCATCTGCGCCGTGCCCACCTGCACCGCCACCGCCCCCAGGGCGAAAAAGCGCAATGCGTCCTCGGCCGTGTCGATGCCCCCCACACCCACCACCGGAGCCCCCACCTTGGTGACGATTTCGTCCACCTTGGCCAAGGCGATGGGCCGCACACCGGCTCCCGAGTAGCCCCCGAAACGGCGCGGCAAAACCGGCCGCCCCGTCTGCAGATCCACCTCCAGCCCCACCACGGTGTTGATGGCGCTGATACCATCGGCCCCCGCCTCCATCGAAGCCTGGGCCAGCTCCGCGATATCCGCCACGTTGGGCGTCAGCTTCACCAGCAAGGCGCGGTCCGGCAGATTCTCCCTTCCCGCGCGCACGCACTGGGCCACGGTCGCGGGATCCCGCCCGAAATCGTGCCCGCCTTCGGCCACGTTGGGGCAGCTCAGGTTCAGTTCCACGCCATGCCAGTGCCGCATCCCCCTGGCAGAGGCGTTCAGCTCCTTGGTCATGGGCCCGAACTCCTCGGGACGGGTCGCGGCCAGGGAAACCACCGTGGGCACGCCCCGGGCTTCCAGTTCGGGCAGCACCTCGGCCAGGAAGCGGCGGTACCCCACGTTCTCCAGGCCGATGCTGTTGAGCGCGCCGGTCCCCAGCTCCGCCAGACGGGGCATGGGGTTGCCGCTGCGCGGCGCCGGGGTCACGGTCTTGGTCACCACCGCGCCGATCCCGTCATAGGGCGAGCGGCCCTCCGCGTCGCGCATCTCATGGCCGCTCAGGCCGTAGGCGAAGCAACCGCTGGCCGTCCAGACGCGGCCGGGGAAGGTGCGGGGCCCCAGGGTGAAGCTCTCGTCCGCGCGCAGGGTGTACCAGGCAGGAAGATTCATCGTCTCAGACCACCTCGAAGTCATGACGGCCGTAGCGCGCCCAGTCGATATCCTCGCCCGCGAAGACGGGCCCTTCCTGGCAGCAGGTGGCGTTGCGCACCTGCCCCGCGTCACGCACGGGCACCACACAGCCCTTGCAGGCGCCGTAGCCGCACCCCATGTGCTCTTCCAACGAGACCTGGCACGACCAGCCACGCGCCTGGGCCAGCTCCGCGGCCGCTTTCAGCAGCGGGATGGGGCCGCAGGCCAGAACCACCCGCGGCGTCGGGTCGGAGGCGGGAATATCCCGGGCCACCAGGTCGGGCACCCGTCCCTGCCAGGCCTCCCTTTCCGCGGGCACATCCACGCGCGCGTCCACGCTCACCCGCCAGTGGTCGTCCAGCAGTTCCCAGGGCGCGTCTCCGCCGTCGCGGGCCCCGAAGTAGGCCCGGTCTCCGGGACGGCCATGGGCCTGATACCAGGCCCAGACCGGCGGCAGCCCCACGCCCCCGCCGATCAGCACGGCCGGCCGATCCTCCGTCGGCGGCGCGAAGCCCTCCCCCAGGGGCCCCAGGAAGTCCATGACCTCGCCCACCCGCAGATCCCGCATGACACGGGTGCCGCCGCCCACCACGCGGTAGAGCAGGGAAAGCACCGGGCCGTCCACCGCCAGGATGGAAAAGGGCCGGCCGAAGGTGAAGGCGCGGCGCCCCAGGCCGGTGGAGACGGGCCGGTTGTGGCGCACCACCGCTTGGCAGCGCAGGGTGGCGGCGGAAGAAAGACCAGACATGGGTACGCTTTCAGGGGTTGGGGGACCAAGCCGGAGCCGAGACGGCTCTGGGCCACGCCGGGCTCCTGGCCCGGATCACCGCTAGCGCAGATCGAATCTATTCCTGCGCTTCTCTTCTTCTTCCTTCTTCTTTTCTTCCTCGTTCTGTTCCTCGTTCTGCTTGTCGTTCTGTTTTTCCTGGACCGTCTCCTGCTCCGGTGGGATTCGGGCGCCGGAACCACCGGCGGCAGGATCCGGCAGCAGAGAATCCGGCAAAGCCGAGTCGGCGGCGGGCGCGAAGACCGAATCCGCGGCCGCCCTCCCGAAAGCCCCCTCCTGGCGTAGCTGTTCATCCGTGGCGGCGGTCTCCGCGGCGCTCTTGGCTTCCTTCTTCAGGCGCGCCTCCCGACGTTCACGCGCCGCCGCGACCTCCTCCGCCGAAGGCTCGAACAGGAGATTGGGCCGACGCGAAAGATACACCATGCGGCGGCGCACCCCCTGCCGAACCGTGGGGCCCTCCTCCTGGGTGCCGGTTTCCAGGAAATCCACCTTCTCCAGCGCCGCCAGCTCCTCGGGCGTGAGATCGGCCAGATGGACGGCCTGCAGGCTGTCCCGGCGGGCCAGCAGATAGGCCAGCAGATTTCCCTCGGGTCCGGCCTGGTACTCGAACGCCTGGGGGCTGTCCGGATAACGGTCCACCAGCAGATCCCCGTAGTAGGTGGCGGAATCGGGCTGGTCCAGACGATCCCGGTAAACGACCACGGCGCCATAAAGCCCCCGCGGGGCCAGCAAGCTGTCCGCCGCCGTATCCAGCCCGGCGGCGGCAAAAAGATGGGCCGCCTCCGCGGGCCGGTTGAACCCGAAAAGCATGGCGTTGGCCTGCAGCAGCTTCAGACGGGGCACCCGCTCCGGCCGCGCGTCCACCAGGGCGGTCTCGGCGCGGAGGTAGTCGCCCAGATTCTCCTCCAGGCGCCGGGTGCGGTTGTAATCGTCCAACTGATCGCGGCCGCGGACCGCCGTCTTGAACTGCGTGGCGGCGGCTTCCAGATCGCCCCGCTGCATATAAAGATAACCCAGGATATCCGCGGCCCGAGCCTTCACCTTGGGCGTGCCCCAATCATCGGGCATGCTCTCGATCAGGGGAGTGGCCTCCTCGTCCCGGCCCTGGGCCACCAGGCTTTCAGCCTGGATCAGGACCACATCGCCGTTGGCATTGTAGACCGAGGCCTCTTCTTCCAACCGGCGGGTCAGCTCCTCCACCATCTCGAAATCGCCCAGCCGCACATGGACCCGAGCCAGCAGCAGACGCGCCCGGAAAGCCAGTTCCTGGCTGGTGGTTTTCTGCTGGACCCCTTCCAGGACCTGGCCGGCTTGTTCGTAATTCTCCAGCTCCCAGTAACACTCGGCCAATTTCAGGCCGATGCGGTCCGCGTCCGCGTCTTGCTCATGCTCCTGCAGATAGACCTCGTAGCTGCGGGACGCCACCTCCCAGTCCTCCAAGGCATAGGCGTTGTCACCGCTGACCTTGAGGGTTTCGCTCTGGAATTTGCTGTCGGGGTATTCCCGGGCCAACTGGTCCAGGTATTCCTGGCTGCGGTCCAGCGCGCCGATCATCAGGTAATTCAGCGCCTGGAGATAAAGGCCCTCTTCCTCGTACTTGCTGGCCGGAAAATTCAAGAAGAGCAAGTCCAGCTTCTTGATGGATTGCCGGAAGCTGTTGAGCCGGTTGTGGGCCTTGGCCTGCAGGAAAAGGGCGTCGTCAGTAAGGCTGTGGCCGGGATAGTCGTCCAGAATTTTCTGGGCCTTGCGGATGGCCTCCTGGTAATCCTGCAGCTGGGCGCCGCTGGGTTCGGGAGGATCCTGATGGTTCCTGATGGCCTCCTGGCGCACGTGTTCGGCGCTGTCGAAGGCCCGGCGGGCATTGTAGAAGGTGTTGTACTTGGCGCATCCCACCAACGCCAGCAACAACACCAAGGCCAGCCAAAGAGCCATGACAGGCCGGCGGGCCGGGAGGGTGTTCTGTGCCTGGCTGCGGTTCAATCCGCCTGCCACCTTTCGTTGCTGAAGGCCCGGGACGGAAAGCCGGGCGCGCGCCCCGCTCCTTTCCTGAATACTAAAACGGCCTCCGGAAACAAGCAATAACCGTTCCCGGAGGCCCACTTCACGCCATGGGGATTTACAGCTCCTGATGCCAGGTCAGCCGGCCGCGCATGAACGTGGCGACCACCTTTCCGGTCAGCTTTTCCCCAATGTAGGACGAGTTGCGGCTACGGCCCTGCAGGCTGTCCGTGGTCACCGTCCACTCGTGATCGGGATCGAAGAGGGTGAAATCGGCCTTGACGCCCTCCTCCAAGGTGCCGCCGGGCAGATTCAGCGCCCGGGCGGGCTGGCTGGTCATGCAGGCGATCAGCTGCCCCAAGTCCATGACCCCGCTCTTGACCAGGTGGGTGATGCCCACGCCCAGGGCCGTCTCCAGGCCCACCACCCCGAAGGGAGCCTGATCGAACTGGTGCTCCTTGTCGGTGTCCGTGTGCGGCGAGTGGTTCGTGGCGATGCAATCGATGGTCCCGTCGGCCAGCGCCTCGGCGATGGCGTTGATGTCGTCCTGCTCCCGCAGGGGCGGGTTGGTCTTGAAGTTGGTGCCAAAATCGCGGCATTTGCTGTGGTCCAGGCTGAAGTGGTGCGGCGTGGCCTCGGCGGTGACGTGCACGCCTTCGGCCTTGGCCCGGCGGATGATCTCCACCGCGCCCTTGGTGGACACGTGGCACACATGCAGATGGCCACCCGTGCTGCGGGCCAGCTCGATATCCCGGAAGACGGCCGCGTCCTCGCCGGCGCGGGCCATGCCGGCCAACCCCAGGCGCGCGCTCCAGTAACCGCCGTGCATGACGCCCCGGCCCACGATGGTCCGGTCCTCCGCGTGCGTCAGCACCGGCACGCCCAGCACCCGCGTGTACTTCAGGGCGTTGCTCATGAGGCCGCCGCTGTCCACGGGGGCGTCCGCGTCGGTGAAGGCCACCGCCCCGGCGCTGATCATGTCGGCGTACTCGCACATGGCCTCGCCCTTGCGCTCGTGGCTGATGGCCCCGGCGGCGTAGACGTAGCACAGGCCCGACTCGCGGGCGCGGTCGATGACGTAGCGCACCATGCCGGCGTTGTCGATGGCCGGCGTGGTGTTGGGCATGGTCACCACACCGGTGAAACCGCCGGCGGCCGCGGCGCGGCACCCGGTGGCGATGGTCTCTTTCTCCTCTTCCCCGGGCTCCCGGAACTGCACGTGGGTGTCGATGAACCCGGGCGCGCAGACCAAGCCGCCGGCGTCCAGGGCGGGCAGCCCTTCCACGGTGGGTTCGCCCACGCCCAGGCTTTCGATGTTCCCCTTGCGCACATGCAGGAACGACTTCCGCTTACCCAGCTTGCCGTTCCGGCAAAGCCTCACGTTCTTCACCACGTATTCGGCGGGGATGCGTTGCCAGCTCCACTCCATCTTTCAACCTCTTTCTAGAGATGCCAAGCCCCCTGAAGGGCGCGAAAATTCCATTTCCTATCCCGCCAGGGCGCCCGGATCGCCGCCGCCCAGCAGGTAGATGATGGCCATACGCACAGCCACGCCGTTGGCCACCTGGTCCAGGATGACCTGGCGGGGACCGTCGGCCACCTCGCTGGCAATCTCCACGTTCCGGTTCATGGGCCCGGGGTGCATGATGAAGGCCTCGGGCTTGAGACTGCGCACCACCTCTTCGCTGATGCCGTACATGCGATGGTATTCCCGGTTGCTGGGGAAGGCCTTGCTGGCGTGACGCTCCAGCTGGATGCGCAGGACGTTCAGCACGTCGGCATCGGCCACGGCCTTGGCCAGATCGTACTCCACCCGGGCACCCAGCTTCTCCAGGCCGCCGGGGATCATGGTGGGCGGGCCGCAAAGGGTGACCTCGGCGCCCAGCTTGGTCAAACCCCAGATGTTGCTGCGGGCCACCCGGCTGTGGGTGATGTCGCCGATGATGGTCACCTTCTTGCCCCGCAGATCGCCCAGCTTCTGCTGCATGGTCATGATGTCCAGCAGCCCCTGGGTGGGGTGCTCATGGGCGCCGTCGCCCGCGTTCAGCACCGAACACTCCAGCACCTGCCCCAGGTACCGGGCCGCCCCCGGCGAACTGTGGCGGATGACCAGCATGTCGATCTTCATGGCCGCCAGGTTCTCCGCCGTGTCCCGCAGGGTTTCCCCCTTGGTGAAGCTGCTGGTGGCGGTGCTGAAATTGATGATGTCCGCCGAAAGCCGCTTTTCCGCCAGCTCGAAACTGATGCGCGTGCGCGTGCTGGGCTCGTGGAAGAAATTCACCACGGTGCGCCCGCGCATGATGGGCACGCTGCGCACGGGCCGGTCGAACACGGCGCGGAACTTGCCGGCCATGTCCAGAATGCCCAGAATCTCCTCGGCGCTGAGGTCTTCCAGCCCCAGCAGGTCCTTCTTCTTGAGGATCATGATTCGGTCACCTCCCCCACCACCACTTCTTCGCTGCCGTCGATTTCCTGGACCTTGACCTTGATGATCTCCTTGGCGCTGGTGGGCACGTTCTTACCCACGAAATCCGGCCGGATGGGCAGTTCCCGGTGGCCCCGATCCACCAGCACGGCCAAGCGGATGGCCTCGGGCCGGCCCCAGTCCATGATCACATCCAGGGCGGCGCGCACCGTGCGACCGGTGTACAGCACATCGTCCACCAGGATGACGATCTTCTCGCTCACATCGAAGGGCATCTCCGTGCTGGCCACCTGGGGCGCGGGCCCCAGCTTGCTCAGGTCATCGCGGTAGAAAGTGATGTCCAGGGCCCCGCGCGGGACCTCGGTGCCCTCGATCTGACTGATGGCGTCGGCCAGCTTGGCGGCCAAAGGCACGCCGCGGCGCTGCACTCCCAGCAGAACCAGATTCTCCACACCCTTGTTGGCCTCCACGATTTCGTGGGCCATGCGCTTGATGGCGCGCTGCATCTCCCGGGTATTCATGATGGCGGCTTTTTCGGTGAAATTCATGACGCTTCCTTTAGGTCCGTGGCCGGGCACAAAAAAAGCATGGCCCCTGGGGGTTCCATGCTGCT
>PDWI01010149.1_pt1 | contig 11607 bp, 12 predicted proteins | sample 1430891 | NCBI WGS metagenome assembly PDWI01 (sample SAMN01162508, study PRJNA174530) | Oral metagenome, whole genome shotgun sequencing project. | biome: Marine environment; feature: Marine mammal; material: Swab sample of the gingival sulcus; isolation source: swab sample of gingival sulcus...
GAAATACTTCTACCTCTGGTTTTAGGTAGTCTTTTCTGCTTTGAACTTTCTGTTCAGTCTCTTTTTTGTTCATAATACTACTCTTTTGTTATACACTTGATTATATATTTGTTTGCTCTCAAAATGCAAATGTAAAAAAAAACAATACCAGCCAAATTTTATCATAAACTTTTTTGCCCTTAGGCAATTTATTGATTAGATAACTTATTAACAAGGCAATTAAGATAGTATTCACATGGGTACAACAGCATGATAACAATGCATCATAAAACACTGGTTACGAAACACTTAAAAGCTCCTCCACGTTAATTAAAGAACTAACATATATTACTTTTCAAAATGATATATATTACTTTTTCAAATAACATATATAACTTTTTTGAATGATATATGTTATTTTTTCAAGGCATTGGAAAGCCTGATTTTTCAGGAATAACACAGAAGAAATACTATATTTTTTGTATATTGTATAGAGAATAAGAAAATAACAAAAGAAGATGAGATTAAAGATTTACCTAATCTCCCTATTTTGCCTATGCTGTATAGGACAAATAAAGGGACAGAATAAGCATAGCACCCAAGCAAATCAAAGCGAATTTGAACGAGACAAGAGCGAGCTTCAAATACTAAAGAGTCGAGCAATTAGTTTTCAAAACTTCTTCTTTGGCATGAACAGACGTAGGACGGAGTACTACAGACATAAGTTCTTAATAGACTTTGCTCGTGAGATAGAACAAGGAGAGGAGAAATGCAAGAGATATAAAAATCAGACAAGAGTATATAAACGCTTAGTCCGTAGACTTAAGAAACAGAAAAAAATATACGAACAGTTAAAGGAGTATAAATTCTCCTTCAAAGATGGCGATATTCCTCGAGCAAGAGCTAAGAAGAAACAAATTGAGCAATTTATTAAACTTGTAGAGGAAGACCTACGAATAAGATAAGATATGTTTTTCAACACTAAACGAAAGAGAACGTGTGTCATAATAGGCAAATTGCGGCGTTACTTTCAAGATTCGGACTTGGTCATATACTTTAGTATATTCCCTTCATCCTCACTTTCAGTGCCTTGCACTTTATCCTATTATGAAACACTGAAAGAGGGTGTGCCAAAACTTCCATTTTGACACACCCTCTATTTAATATATGATTTTGACACTTAAACCATGAGCTTATCTAACTAAGACCAACGATTTCGCCATCAACGACATCAATACGCAAAGCCTGTGGCGACTTTGACAAACCCGGCATACGCATGATGCTACCTACAACCAAGACAATCATCTCCGAACCCGTATTGACGACAATATCTTCAACCTCAAGGGTAAAGCCTGAGACAGAGCCATAAGCCTTAGCATCTTGCGAGAAAGAGTATTGCGTCTTGGCGATACAGATAGGAAAGTTTTCCCAGCCAAAGTCCTTAATCTGCTTCAAGACCTTCTTTGCTTTAGTTGAGAAAATAAGCTCTTTTGCTCCGTAAAGCTTTTGAGCTACAGCATTAGCCTTTTCCTCAATCGTTGCAGACAGAGGATAAGTGTAGGCAAGCTCCTTAGACGGCTTTTGCTCAATTGTCTCAACGACAAGCTTTGCCAAATCTACAGCTCCTTCCCCTCCATCAAGGAAAGCTCTGTTGATAGCAAAGCCAATCCCCTGCTCAGCACAATAGCTACGTACAAGCTCAATCTCAGCCTGAGTATCTGTTGCAAATTGATTAAAGGCTACGACTACCGTCTGTCCAAAGCTCTTGATATTGTCAATATGACGCTGAAGGTTTGTCAAGCCTTGACGAACGCCTTCTATATTCTCCTCCTTAAGCTGATGTTCATCAACGCCTCCATGCATCTTCAACGCTCCAATAGTTGCAACAAGTACAGTTAAGTCAGGCTTCAATTCTGCGGAACGGCATTTGATGTTGAAGAACTTCTCTGCTCCCAAGTCCGCACCAAAGCCAGCCTCTGTAATTGCATAGTCGCCGTATTGCATTGCCAAACGTGTTGCCAAAACGGAGCTACAGCCATGGGCAATATTGGCAAAAGGGCCGCCATGTATAAAGGCAGGTGTATGCTCTGAGGTTTGTACAAGATTAGGCTTAATGGCATCAAGTAGTAGCGTAACGACTGCCCCTGCAATGCCAAGTTCCTTAAGGTAGAACGGTTGCTTATCAACAGTATAGGCAAGCAATATATTCTCAACTCTACGACGGAGATCTTCCTCATTACGAGCTAAGCAAAGGATTGCCATAAGCTCACTTGCTGGAGTGATGTCGAAGCCTGTCTCCTGCGTGATGCCATTCATCTCTCCTCCCAAACCTGTAACGACATTTCTTAGACTACGGTCATTAACATCAAGAACACGTTTCCAAACAACCTTAGATAGAACTACGGCATCAGGATTGTTTCTATTCTGAAAGATGTAGTTGTCCAAGAGAGCAGAGATAGTGTTATGAGCCGAGGTTATGGCATGGAAGTCTCCAGTAAAGTGGAGGTTTATCTTCTCCATCGGTAGCACTTGAGCATAGCCACCACCAGCAGCTCCCCCCTTCATGCCGAAGCAAGGACCAAGAGATGGTTCACGAAGGGCAACGATAGCCTTCTTACCGATACGATTCAGACCCAAGGCAAGCCCCACGGAGACTGTAGTCTTGCCAATTCCACTCTTAGTAGGCGTGATGGCTGTAACTAAAATGAGCCTACCTTTCCCAGCAGACTCATCCTTATTTACAGACCTAACCTTAGCCATATAATGACCATACGGTTCTAATTGCTGCAAATCCAAGTTGATTTGCTTAGCAATCTCAGTAATAGGCTCGAGCTTAATGCTACGAGCGATTTCAACATCTGATTTCATAAGAATAACATTTAAGTAATAATATATAGATTAGTAAAGATGATTAGGACATAAGCTACTAAGGTGAGGTAGTAGGCTCGTTTCTTTAAGACGACAAGTCCCCTTGAGAGTAGTAGAGATGCCGTAAACAAGAAAAGAGAAATAGCAAAAACGTCATAAGGATTCAAGAGGCAAAGATAGAGCAAGCTAAACCACATCGTTAGGCTAAATGATGAAAGGAAGCTCCTCTGCTTGGTACTTAATTGACCTGTCTTAAAGGAATAATTAGCCTGTCCAAACAAGGCTAATAGAATCATTGTAAGCAAAAAGATATAATCTTTATTAGCCCAAGTAGGGAGAGATACTAAATAGTTTGTCCAGCCTTCTATATCTTGCAAACAATCTATTCCATTTAGATAATATAGATAAGGCAAAACAAATAAAGGAAGAAGGACAAAGCCTAAGATAAAAGCAAACTTATTACGCCACGAAATACTATTTAGACGATAGAGCAAGACTGGAACTAATAGTAGAAAACTTAATAATTTAGATGAATAGAAAATAACTAAAGCAGACAAAAGAAATCCCAGAATTAGCATAACATTTGGACTATTATCCTTATCCTTTGTGGAAAGGATTAAATAGATAAAGAAAAGAGCTAAAAGCGGACAAGCAATAAAGGTAAGAATAGGAGGATAAGCAAAATGTGAAGTCAGAGTTTGCACCCTAATATCACTAAATATGCCTAAAGAAATGATTAAAAAGAATGAAGGGAAGACAAAACGATAAGCAGCCCTCCCATTTTGGTCTAAGAGCATTAAATCCCCAAACCAATGATTGTGTAAAAACGTCAGCACAAGAGCCATAGCTGGTAATAATAACTGCCAACTATTTACAAAGGACGTGAAAAAAGAAGTTTCCAAGCTAAGAATCCCCTGTATAAGGTAAGCACCTAATACAAGGACGAAGAGGATAAAAGCTAAAAAGCTTAGACGCTTGGGATTCCTAAAACTATGTGATTGATAGATGCTCATAAAGAAATAAAAAAGCCCAACGAAGTTGTAGCAAGCAAGCTGCTGCTGTAACTTCGTTGGGCGAATATCTTATTTACATGGTGTAGGACTTTTTACAAACGCTCCAAGCATTTAGTCAGTTCTTCGCTAACACCTACAGCTCGCTCTTCAATCTCACTGCGTAGCTTTCTGTAGTATGCTTTAACAAGCTTTGGATTGTCCTTACCATCAGGGTGAGCGATACGACGAATCGTGTCATCAGTCCAAACAATTAGCTCGTCCATAAGCTGTTCGAGAGGTTCTGCTTCTTCAATCTTTGTGAAAGATCTAAACAATAATGCCTCATTGAAAAGCTCAGTAGCCAAGGCTACAAAGCCTTTTTTTAGTTTTCTCTTACTTGCCATAATACTATTTCTTTACTTTAATTTTATCTAATAACTCTTCCAGCTCCGCCATTGACTTATTGCCAACTCTTTGGATAGGTTGCCCCTCCATCGGAATGAATATCAACAAGGGTATACTATGAACTCCAAAGACCTGAGATAATTCCTCCTCTTTATCAGTATCAATTTTATAAAAATCAATCTGTCCCTTATATTTCTTCGCTAATTTACTAATTTTTGGCGAAAGATCCTGACATGGACCACACCAAGAAGCATAAAAATCTAATACAGCTGGACGCTTACCCTTGAAGACAAAATACTGATTCTCTTTATAGTCATAGATATGATCTCGCAGATACTTAGCATTGATATGCTTAACCTTTCCATCTGCCTTATGCTTATCCTTAGCCTCTGTCTTATGTTTCTGCTTGTCATCATCAACCTTCTTCGCTTGACTGTTACAAGCAAACAAAGATGTTGTAAAAGCTAAAAATCCTGCTGCTAATACTACTTTCAAATGTTTCATTTTATTATTTCTATTTAATGTAAAACTATTATATCTCTTAAATACAATAAAAGACTTCTTATTACTAAAACAAAATCTAATGCTGTATTGTTCGCCCCCCTAAGGCTTGAGCTAATTCAACCTTAAAACTATTCATCTCACTTAGACGACGAAGTAGAATAACTAAACGTGCCTTATCCCCTTCCTTTTGTGCCAGACGAATCTCCTGCTGTAGAGCAAAGATACTTTTCTTAAGGAAATAAAGCTGTAAATTATCCAAAAGCTTATTCACCTTCTGCCCTCGCTCTATTGCAGCCTGACGTTCTAACTTTTGCTCGTATGCTTCTCTACGTTCCTTAGCTCGTGGGTCATTCTCGTCAAAGATTTCTTGATAAGGCAACCTACTCTCACTTTTCCTATCAAGGAGGTACTTAGCACTAATGACATCAGTAGACAAACGCCTTAGAGCTTCTTCCTGATGAGTCAAAAGAAAATCCTCAAACTTACGCTCACTATCAAGGTTATAGGAAATAGCTTCCTCAAGCAAGAGCTTAAAGGTCTCTGACAATTCGTTTAGTATCTTAGAATCCTCCAAAAACTCATAGATATAAAGCACCACAGAGTCAATCTCTTCATACTTTATTTCGTCCTCCTCTTCGTCCAGATTTTCCTCAAATAGCTCAAGGTAAAAGTTCTTACCCACATTACTAACAATAAAGTTTGCTAAATCTATCTCATAGCTTTGTAAGGCATTCGTTCTTACAGGCTCTAAGCTCTCTGCACTACTAAGCTGCTCTTCGTCTTTACCTTCGACCTTTTGCGTAAAGTCTTCTTGCTTTATTGGGACATTAGCTTGTGGACTAACTTGTGTATTTGTCTGTACCTTGACATAACCTCCTGCTCTGACGCCAGCCTTCCTAAACTTCTGAACCTCTTGTATCAGGAGTTGCTCGTTCATTCTTAGCTCTGTCGCCGAACTTTGCACCAAGACAGAACGCTTAATACTATCAGGAATAAGGGCAATACTTCGTAGTATATCACGGATAAGTTCTGCTCGCTTAAGCGGATCACTCCGCATTTCTTCTTGAAAAAGGTTTATCTTAAAGTGGATAAAGTCTGTTTCTGCCTCATCAAGGAATTGCTGTAGCTCTTCACTCGAATGACTTTGAGCAAAGGAGTCTGGGTCTTCGCCCTCAGGAAGAAGTACAACCTTTATATTTAAGCCTTCTTCAAGTAAGAGGTCAATGCCTCGAAGGGCAGCTTTGATACCTGCAGCATCGCCATCATAGAGAACGGTGATGTTCTCAGAGAAGCGTTTGAGCAAGCGAATCTGCTCAATAGTAAGTGCTGTACCAGATGAAGATACAACATTCTCAAGACCTGCTTGATGCATGGACAAGACATCGGTATAGCCCTCCACAAGATAGCACTTATCGGCTTTGGAGATGGCATACTTAGCCTGATAAAGACCATAAAGTTCTCGGCTCTTTGAATAGATTGAGCTTTCAGGCGAGTTAAGATACTTCGCAATCTTATCACTCTTGCCCATGATACGCCCACCGAAGGCAACGTACTTCCCTCCAAGGTTACGGACAGGAAAGATGACACGCCCACGAAACCTATCAACAGCAGGCTTACTCTCGTCATACTGAACCGATAGCCCTACCTGTACCAATCGCTCAAGCTTATAGCCTTTCTTTACTGCCTCGTCTGTCAGAGCTGTACGAGACTCTGGCGAATAGCCCAGCCCAAACTTCTTAATCGTATCAGGTCTGATGCCTCGCTCCTTAAAGTAAGCTAAGGCAACCTGACGCCCTTCTTCTGTTTCGTTGAGCTGGTTCTCAAAAAATCCTTCGGCAAACTCATTAACCAAGAAAAGACTTTCACGTTCATTTGCAGCTGCCTTCTCCTCGGCTGTCTCTTCTCGTTCCTCAATCGTGATACCATACTTCTTAGCAAGATAACGCAGAGCCTCTACATAAGTAAGTTGCTCATGCTTCATGATGAAGTGTAGTGGCGAGCCACCCTCCCCACAGGAGAAGCATTTACAGATGTTTCTTGCAGGCGAGACGGAGAATGATGGTCGTCTGTCGCTATGGAAAGGGCATAAACCCTTATAGTCAGCCCCAGCTTTACGCAGGCTGACGAAGTCGCTGACGACATCTACGATATTAGCTGCCTCAATAATCCGCTGTACGGTACGTTGATCTATCACTTATTCTTCTAATCTTTTACAAGCTTCTTCCAAATCCTCTGGCGTATCAATGCCTATGCTATGTGTATAGGTCTTGACAACGCCAATCTTATAGCCAGCTTCCAGCCATTTTAGTTGCTCTAACTTCTCTAAATTTTCTAACTGACTATTTCCCAAAGCTTTTAAGTCTTTGATAATAGAGCTGCGAAAAGCATAAATACCAACATGTCTTAGATAGTCAAATGATGCACATAGGTTTGGGCTTTGACAATCTCTAATATAAGGAATGACAGAGCGAGAGAAATACATCGCCTCATTCTTTTTATTGAGGATAAGCTTTACTTTATTTGGGTCACTAAGCTCATCATTTGTTGTTGTCTTATCGAATACCTCGGCAAGTGTCCCAATCATAATAGACGGATCTTGGAATAGCTCTATTATTTTATTGATTTCTTCAATTTGAATAAAGGGTTCATCGCCCTGAAGGTTTAGCAGTATAGCTTCGCCTTGATTAACTTTTTCAAAAGCTTCTATACAACGTTCCGTACCAGAGTTGTGATCCTCTCTTGTTAGTACCACCTCGCCTCCAAAGGCTTGAACACAGTCATAGATAAGCTTGTCATCTGTTGCTACGACAACGCGTCCGCCAAGCTTAAGGGCTTGCTCAACTACTCGCTGAATCATGGGCTTACCTTTCATGTCTGCCAATGGCTTACCAGGGAAACGGCTTGAACCATAGCGAGCAGGGATTATTGTTATAAAGCTTAATGCTTGCATATTATCAGTTTTTACTTGTCATTAAATGAAGGATTTCTTTGTCTGTCTCCAACATCGCATCTCGCCCAAGTGTAGCAAGGTTGCGGAGGCTATCATCTACACTTTTGGCGACAATACCTTCTAAAGAGCCTACATGCTCATTGTTCATTGCAAGGAGAGCCGATATAAGAGCTGAACTAACTCCAGTAGAAGCCTTCAAGCTACAGCTTGCCTTAGCACCATCACAGATCATACCTGTTATATTACCAACCATATTCTGTATGGCAAAGGCAGATTGTTCCCTCGTTCCACCCATTAAGTAAACGATAGCTGCCGCAGCTCCAATACCAGATAGTACCATACCACAGAGAGAAGAAAGTCGTCCTAACATCTGCTTGACATAAACAACCATTAGACTACTCATCATCAAGGCACGAGTTGTTGCCTCTATACTACTATCTTGGCTTTCGGCAAAGCTAAGTACAGGTAGTGTTGCTGAGATTCCTTGGTTACCACTGCCAGAATTACTCATCACAGTCATTGATGCTCCGTCCATACGAGCATCACAGGCTGCACTGGTGTAGGCAAGCATCTGAGTCAATGGATTAGAACCAAAGAGCTTTTGTCCGCCATCGCTACGAATCAATTGTCCAAGATTATGCCCATGTTTATGTTCTAAGGCATAGGTTGCCACCTTCTTATTCTGTAGTGCCGCCTCATATATAAACTCCAAAGAACTTAGTTCCGCCGTTACTGCATAATCATAAACAAGGTCAAAGCAGAGCTTAATATCTTCTTCCTCTATCGTTGAGGTGTCAATAATTTCTCCACACTGCCCCTGCATAGGGATTTCTTTAGTTGTCTTTTTGGGTAATTCTTGAGCTATATCATTTAGTTCTAAAGTCCGAAGATCTGTGTGCATTTCTCTAATAATGGCACGAGCATGGTTACCATCCTCATCGTAGCATATAGCCTCGGAATAGAGCTTTTCTATATCATCTCCAGACTTGAGCTTAATGGATATTATATCACGTTCAACCATATCTTTGGCTACTTGCAACTCTTCTTCATTAAATTGATTAAGCAATTCTAAGGAATGTTCAGGAGCTTTCAATACTGCTCCAAGGGCTATTGCAATGGGAATACCTGTCATACCTGTTCCGGGAATCCCAACACCCATGGCATTTTTGAGCATATTTGCACTTAGAAAAACCTCAATCTTAGAGACTCCCTTTGGTATGAGCTGAGCAGCATAGGCGACAGTCAGCGTTATGCAGGCAGGCTCAGTACAACCTGTCGCAGGGACAACCTCTCTTCGGATAAGCTTATCAATACGTTCAAAGGTAGTAGCCATAACTTTCTCCATTTAGACAATCATCGGATAAATACCAATCCCTATCAAACCTGCACAAGCGATAACCTTTAAGGGGTTAAATCTATAGCGATAAACAGATAAAAAAGCAATTATACAGATAATTATATTCATACTAAAAAGCAAAATATTATCATCTATAGAAGAGAAATTATCCTTTGTCATAAGCATCAGGGCTGCCGAGGCAATAAGACCTATGACGATAGGGCGAAGTACCGTAAAAGTAGTACTCATCACAAGGCTATGACGATAACGGCGGAAGAGATAAGCCAAGAAGATCATTAAGATAAAGGGCAGAAGTAAAACCGCAAAGCTGGCAAGCAAAGCCCCCAAGACTCCCATATAAGCTGGATAGCCCTCTGCAACAACAGCAGAATAGCCAACATAAGTAGCAGCATTGACCCCAACAGGACCAGGGGTCATCTGACTAAGAGCCACAATATCTGTAAACTCTTGCATGGACAACCAGTGATGATTAAGAACGACCTCAGACTGGATAAGAGAGAGCATAGCATAACCGCCACCGAAGTTAACAACGCCGATCTTACAGAATACACAAAATAGCTCCCAAAATATCATAATTCCTTTTTAACTCTGCTTATTTTTTCGATCTAAATAAAAGCCGTAACACCCTCCAAAGATAATTGCTACTAAGATAATATATATCGGTGAAATACCAAGACTACATATCAGTATTGCTGTAATAATAGGAATAAAAATTGTAATCCCATTAAGCTTGGCATGTTTTGTCAAGCTAAAGACAGGAGCTAAGATAAGAGCAACCACCACAGGACGTATTGCCATGAAGCAGTAGTTTACATATTGACTATCCCTAAACTCAGCCAAGACCATCGCAATAGCAAGGATAATAAGTATAGAGGGCAAGATATTAGCAAAGCTGGCAATCAGGGCAAGGCGTATGCCACCAAGCTTATAACCGATATGGCTTGCCATATTGACGGCAAAAATACCGGGAGAAGCCTGTGCTATGGCTAAGACATCAAGGAAATCGTCTTTGTCAAGCCACTGATGACGCTCAACAATCTCTCGCTCCATCATCGGCAACATAGCAAAGCCTCCGCCTATCGTCCCCAACCCTATCTTAAAAAAACTACTAAATATCTCCCTCTTCATTATTCTATAATCTCAAAACACTCTATTTTTCAGTTGCCCTAATATTCCCCTCCGTGGGAGGGGTGCCGAGCTTGCTCGGCGGAGTGGGGCGAGAAAGACAGAGGGGGTAGTTACTAACTCATAAGAAACTCATACTCATAAACCTTTGGCTCAATAGCCTTGGCAAGGTCTTTTAGCCTTGCTCTTAGCTTGCCTATAAGTGCGGTATAAATTGGATCATTACTATTTTTATTCATATTACCTTTTTCGTTGAAACCTTGGAAGTAGGCTCTTATATCGTATAGCGAAGCATTTGGATTATAAGTGTTAGGAGCAAAGTCCTGACGATGATAATAAGTCCACAGCTCACGACCAGCATCAAAGACTGCTGTTGCTTCCGCTGAGAACTCAATCGGTTGAGGGGTTTCTTTTCGCCCCGGGTGTCCCGAAGGGACGGGGTGGGGCGATAGAGCCGTGATAGTTCCTTCTTTGAAGGCTTTGATGTAGTCTGTCATAAAGTGTGAAGCGAAATTATCTTTCGCATTGACTTCTGCCTCAGTAAAGGGTATCCAATGGTTTACTCCCTCACTTGATTGTATTCTATTCTGTGCCACGTTGCCTCTATACAATGACGAACAGCAAGATAGATAGTTGCTTCTTTTAAGTTTTTATATGTAATCCAACTACCTCTCGGAGATGCCATTTGAGATTTGTTAGACATTATATAATTTACTTTATTTTATTGAAAATCATTCCCTAAACAAGCCATAAAACCTATATTGGAAGAACTTTCCCTTAGCCTTGTTGAAATTAACCAATCATTAATTGTTTTGGTCTTAACTCCGATATGAATGGTTTTATTATCAAGAAACTGACTTGTACTATTATAAACATCGGCTAATATCGTTTTAACGGGTTCTTTACATTTAAGATCCCAAATAAAGAAACCTATCGGAAATTGTCCCTTTACATTATCAAATGTATTAGCTGGAACTAAGAATAGTTTTTCTAATTTATATGGGAAATTTTCCCGAAATACGGAAAAATTTGATCCTTGCAGAATTTTCAAAGTTGAAAATTCTGCAAGGATACAAGATGGTATTTCACGACAAATTCTGATGAAAAATTGAGCGAATAGTTCACGATTAGCAATGCCCAACATTGAAATATATTTAGTATTTACCAATGATTGGTTTAAGCCTTCTTTACTCTTTTTGCCATAACTCATAGTTTCAGCATACGGTGGATTGATATAGATAACAAGTTTTTTGCGTTTCTCTTCGTCCTCAATAATTTCCTTTAAGCCCTTTGGCAACTTATCAAAGCTATCGTTCAAGAAGTCAAACTGAAAGATGTGGCTCTCCAATAGGTTCGCTCCATTTTTGACACGCTCGTGCATTACGTCCACATCTGCCTTATCAAGCGTAGAAGCCCAAATGTTGAAC
>PDWI01012791.1_pt1 | contig 11606 bp, 11 predicted proteins | sample 1430891 | NCBI WGS metagenome assembly PDWI01 (sample SAMN01162508, study PRJNA174530) | Oral metagenome, whole genome shotgun sequencing project. | biome: Marine environment; feature: Marine mammal; material: Swab sample of the gingival sulcus; isolation source: swab sample of gingival sulcus...
ACACCTGCGTACTTAGAAGAAAGCTGAATTCTTACCTTATCATCTTTAGACATATATTTACGCATCGTCTCAAGTTTTTTATCTCTTAACTTGATGCGAACCGGATTTCTTTTTTCCACAATGTAACGCACCGCATCCGATGTTAAATACTCTTGCGTTCTTCCCGGATAACCGTAAACCATTGTAAAATCGTTCTCTTTAACACCTCCGATATTAACCGCCAAACTCTTTTTAGGCTTGTAAGGAACATTATCTTTAGAATATTCGGCAGGTTGATTGTTTTTATCGGCATAGATTCTAAAAAGAGAGAAATCGCCGGTATGTCTTGGCCACATCCAGTTGTCGGTATCGCCCCCGAATTTACCAATAGACGAAGGAGGAGCACCCACTAAACGCACGTCCTTAAACACCTCATAAACAAAAAGATAATACTTATTCCCGTAATAAAAAGGCTTTATCTTAGGCGTGTATTTAGAAGTATCGGTAATCGCTTTTTTAATCTTCTGAATCTGTGCTTCGATGCTCTTTTTACGCTCTGCTTCCGGAGTATCGCCCTTAACCTCAGACAAAACCGAAGCGGTAACGTCCTGCATCATAACCAAGAAAGAAACGGTCAAACCTTCGTTTGGCAACTCCTCGTCTCGATTCATCGCCCAAAAACCATCGGTTAAATAATCATGCTCTACCGAACTATGTTGCTGAATCTGCCCATACCCACAATGGTGATTGGTAATAAGCAATCCCTCGTCGGAAATCAATTCTCCGGTACATCCGCCCCCAAACTGAACAATCGCATCCTTCAAACTCGAATGATTGATGCTGTATATATCTTCTGCTGAGAGTTTTAGACCCAATCTCTGCATATTCTCAATATTGTTCTTTTCGAGCAATAGAGGAATCCACATTCCACCGTCAGCAAGGCTCAATTTCGCGATTGCCAACATAAAAATCACGGTGTATAATTTTAACTGTTTCATTATTTATATTGTTAATTATTTCCAATTCAACTTCAACCCAATAGTTTTGATACAGATTTTTTCACAAAACCATCAGATTATCAATCAAATACATTTTATTAAACTGACACGACAAATATAGCTTTATTTTTTTGTTTTTTAAGACCGTATTTTGGGTGATTAGGGCGTTCCCCTTCGGGTCGGGCTTTCCGCTCATATCTTTGGGCAAGCCCAAAGGATAACCGCTTCAATCCCTAACGCGAGCCACTTCGTGGCACTAAATTCTTTTGAATTATCCCGATAGTCCTGCAAGAATTTAGCTTATACTGACGCTAATTATCTGATTCTGTGAACAAAGATTATCCCGAGTTAGTTTGTACCATCTTGATACGTTATTTAATTCAAAATGTGTAGTTTTGTAAAGATGCTTAGAAACTGATGGAACAATGATTCGAATTTTATTGATAATATTTATGACTTTTGCTTTAGGTCAGGCATTTGCTCAAGATAGAGTTGTTTTTAAAGCAGAGGACGGCTTAGATGTAGTTGCTTACCTATACGAAATTAATGAGGATTATCCTTATATTTTATTATTTCATCAAAGAGGCTATAGTAAAGGTGAGTTTAAAGACATTGCCATTAGTCTTTTGAATTTAAAATACAATTGCTTGGCTGTTGATTTAAGGTTTGGGGGTGGTATGGTTAATTCTATTCCTAACGAAACAGCTATTAATGCACAGAATATGAGTGTGTTAACATCTTTATACGATGCCGGGAAAGATGTAGAGGCTGCTGTTGATTATGCTTTTGAGAAATCTAACAAAAAAGTGTTGTTGTTGGGGAGTTCTTGCTCCGGAACATTAGCGATAAAAACCGCTAAAAATCATCCTAAAGTTAAAGGTGTCATCGCTTATAGCCCGGGTGAATTCTTTAAAAATCAGTTTTCTTTATACGACGAGATGCAAGATTACGATAAGCCAATTTATGTAGCCGGAAGTCAAACGGAGTATCCTCATCTCCTAGACTTGATGGAAAAAGCACCTCAAGAAAATATTACCATTTTTCAGCCACAAAATGCTGTGGGAAAGCATGGGGCTAAGGCTCTTTGGAAAAACGATGAGGTTTATAAAGAATACTGGCTCAGTCTATTAACCTACATTAATAAACTTAAATAAATTGGTCAAGTTTTTAGTTATTCGTTTTAGTTCGATAGGTGATATTGTTCTTACCAGTCCGGTGGTACGAATGATAAAGCATCAAGTAGAAAATGCAGAAGTTCACTTTCTAACCAAAGAGCAGTTTGGCTTTTTGGTGAATGAGAATCCTAATATAGACAAGGTTCATTTGTTAAAAAAAGATTGGCAAAGTTTGATAGAAGAACTGAAATCAGAAAACTTTGACCATATTATAGACCTTCATAATAACCTTAGAACCAGAAGGATAAAAAGTGCTTTAAATATTCCTGCTTTTACTTTAGATAAGCTGAATATTAAAAAATGGCTTTTGGTCAATCTGAAAATCAATAAAATGCCTGAAAAGCATATTGTTGAACGCTACTTGGACACCTTACGTCTTTTTGATGTCAAAAACGATATGCAGGGCTTGGATTATTACACAGAGGTGGCATACGAGGGTGAAATGCCTAAGGATTATATAGCCTTGGTTATCGGAGGAACTTATTACACTAAGCAGATTCCTACCGATGTCTTAGAAAAGATGATACCACAGTTGCACTTGCCGGTGGTCTTGTTAGGGGGGAAGGAAGATGTTGCTAAATCGGAGGTGCTAGAAAAACGCTTCCCCGATAGTTTGATTAATTTATGTGGGAAAATATCTTTAAACCAGTCGGCTTATGTTATTAAAAATGCCAATTTGGTAATTACTTCCGATACGGGATTGATGCATATTGCGGCGGCTTATAAAAAGAAAATTATTTCTCTTTGGGGCAATACAGTTCCCGAATTAGGGATGACTCCCTACTTGCCTCATTCTGAATCTAAAATATTTGAAATTAATGATTTAAAGTGTCGTCCTTGCTCAAAGATAGGTTTTAACAAATGTCCTAAAAAGCATTTTGACTGTATGAATCGAATAGATGTGTCGGAAGTGGCAAACTACGCAAATAGTATTATGAAAGGGTTGAAAGTTGAAGGTTAAAAGTTAAAAGTTTCAACAATGATTGCGAACCAACAACTTTTAGAATTATAAATTATAAGTGATAAATTATGAATGAGAAAAGCGGTCATACTGAACTTGATTCAGTATCTCCAACAAATAGGAAAAGCCTCATAGCATGGGGGAGATTCCAAATCAAGTTTGGAATGACTACGACAACGAACAGCAACAAATAACATTATAACTTTGAAACCTTTCAACCACAAACGCACAATACGTAAAATTTTAAACAGATGAAAAAAGAAGAAATAAAATATATCCTAAACTTATTCTCAACCGATGTAATTTCCGAAATTGAAAAAGCCATGAAAAAAGCAGATTGTAATCAATGTGCTAAAGGCTATTTCGATAGTGGTATGATTGTCAAAAAACGCTTATCTGTATTTTTAAAGAAGGTCGATAACTCGGATCAAAGAGTATAATAACTTTCCAAAGCATCTATTTCTCGAAGCGTTTTTAGGTCTTCCCTAAAACCGGACTCTGCTTTAATACAAGGTAAATCTTTAACCGCCTCACATACATCTATTTGCATAAAGTCGTCTGTGTTCGATAACCGATTGACTGTCTTAAGGATTCTAAAACCATTAAACCATTGCAAAAAGGCTTTCCTAAAACGGTTATAATCTCGAAAGTTTTGTTTAAATTTTTGAGCAACCTCTTCTATTTTTTCATTTTGTAAATACGATAAGAATTCCGGATGAATATCTAAGCCTTCAAAGTTTCCTTTTTCGTAATATGTAGGAAGATAATCGAACAGCTTTTGGATTTCTTTAAAAGTCTTATAACAAAAGGTCTTCTTGATGCCGGAAGAGGATATTTCGGTAACGGAAGGACCCGTTCCAAAGCCCACACGATTCGACATTCTGGAGGAGGGAAAAATACAAGTGGTATTCAGTTGATAAAAATTCCCCAAAGCCATTATACCTTGCAAAAAGTAAAAATCTTCTCCTGCTTTATTTGGGCTCATACCATTAACTTGAGCATAAGCCTCTGCTCTAACCGCAAAAGACGAGCCTACCGTTTGGTAAGCATAAGGGCTACCCATTAACTTTTGAGCATAGATAAAGTATCTAAGGTGTAACTCATAAAGAGCTATAGCCCTGTAAATATTAGTATCGTACTTTGTTCCTTCAATAGCGTGTTCAAACCGAATAGAACAGGCCTTGGCTTTTTTTACTTGATTAAAAAACTGAAAAAGTTTTACTAAATAATCATCCTTACAAGTCGCATCGGCATCGAATCCGGTAATGACACCTTGTAGATTACCGATACTAGATAAGCGATAAAAAGCCTCATCCATCAGTTGCTTTCGAGCTAACCCTACACCTGCTTTTTTGTGATTTAGATTGGCGTTCTTTAACACATATACTTTTACAGATTTGGTAGAAACTTGCTCGGCGTATTTGTTCAAAATCTGATGCGCTGTCTCGTTGAATACCTTAGACGACTCCGGTGCTTCTTCGGAGTAATTGACATTTACCAATATTTCCACATCGCAATCAGGTTTTCTACAAGCCAATAAAGCATCTATGGAGCGTATTGTTTCCGCTTCGTTAAAAGCCGGAATTGTTATTACAATCCCCAAATTGTCGGAAACAGATTCTCTAATAATAGGTGTTATTTTTTGTAAATATTTCTCTGTGGCTCTCATTGAATAAATAGTCGTAAAAAGATATTAAACAAAAGACCTCAAAGTTTTTTTTGAAATCTTTGAGGTCTGTCGATTTGTAAATTATTGATATACAGTAATTTTATTTTTTAGACGATTTTTGCTGTTCGTATTGCGTGTTTAAGATAGAAAGGATGGTATCAGTAACATCTACTGTAGAACCACTTTCTAAAATAGTAGCCTTGTTTAAAATTAACTCGTACTTCATAGATGCGTTAAACCCTTTTAAATACTTCATTATTGTATCGTGAGCCTGAGCGTCTAATTTTTGAAGGTCGGATTGCAACTTCATACTTAAATCTTGTTCTAAAACAGCCAGACTTTCTTGCTTCTCTCTTAAGCTCATCTCTTGTCTTTGTTGACTTTCCGCTGATAGAAAAGCACCCATCTGTGCCTTTTTTTGATATTCAGCTAACTCGTTCTGAAAGCTTTCTGCTTTTTTCGCAAACTCAGCTTCTGCTCTTTTTTGTTTTTGCTCCAACTCTTTGGCTATTTCTTTGTAATACCCATATTCGTCGGTAATACGTTGAGCGTCTATATAAGCAATGTTAGGTGTTGTAGCCTCTTCATTCGCAGTTACATTCTTCTCGATAGGTGTAGGTGCTTCTTTTTGAGGCAATGCGTTGTTGTTATTGTCTTTAATCGTAAAAAGAATTACAACTAAGATTAAAGCAATTGTTGATAAAACTAAAGAAATATTTTGTTTCATATTATTAAAATGTTATCGTTAAAAAAAAGCCTCTTTAAAAGAGGCCTTTAAGTTTATTTATCTTCGAGAGGAATCAGTTCTATAGATTCTGAGCCTCGTTTAGTTTCTTTATAACCTTCGGTACCGGTTAAGGCGTGTGTGTAAATGTGATCTAACATTCTCTTAAAGGTAACCTCCTTACTTCTCAACTTATTAATTTCCCAAAGAATACTTCTTTCACCGTTAGCATACTTGTTACTAACACTTTCCAAAGACTGTCTTGAAAAAGTTGTATCAACAGGATTGTTTGGGAAAACACCATCGTCATCCTCAGCGTCAAAAATATAAGTTGTAGAAAGGTTTGTAATGTTTACGGCATCTTCTATTTCGAAAATAATACGCTCTTTATTTTTGTACCCATCTTCATTATGTAAGAAATTCCATCTACCCTTGTAAACAGTTCGGTAATTTCGCTTCATCACGGAGTCCACCGAAAAGTTTTGTCCGGGGAATGCAGGCCAAAATGTGCTAATTGGTTGATTGTAACCGTTTTCTAAATACTCTTTGCGATGTGTCTTTTCTAGCGTGTATTCGTAAACAAACTCGAAAGAACCATCGTTCTTAATCTTGTAATAAGCATCATTAATTTTACCTTTCCAAACAATAGTAGTATCCTGACCGGCACTTAAACTATCCTGAGTTGTTTGAGACATTTTTGTGTACTCTGTAGTCTCAGAAATTTCGTTACCTGTTTGTTTTAGGTCAATAAACCTATTCTCTCCAGAGTTTAACTTTACTAAATATTTCCCTTCGAACCCGGAAACTTCCCAGTCTTGAGTTATCCGAGCTTTCCTTGAACGTAAAGAAATAAATGGATCTTCGTCTCCTTTCTTAAAGCACCCTTCAAAAAGAGTCGCTGTCATAACTGCTACTAAAAATAGCACAAGTACTTTTCGATTTCTCATCATTTTGTATCTAATCTATGATATTCCTAAAATTTCAGGCGGTAAATATATCTATATTTCTTTAAAATAGCAACGGAATATTAAATATTTTAAAATCCCGATTAATTATTTGACTAAGATTTGAACAAAAAATCAAAGTCATCATTAGAGTTTAACTCTCTTGTTTCCTCACCTTTTTTAAAGATACGACAAGGTCTTTCACCAATGTGTTTATAGCTATCTCCCTCCACTTGGAACATACAACCTTCGCGAAGTCCTGCAACATACATATCGGGGTTTAATTCCAAGAATTCCATAATTCTGTCTTCTCGTGTTTCGCCTCCATGTCCTTCCGGATGAGCATCTAAGTAATGAGGGTTGATTTGAAATGGAATTAAATTTAAAACATTGAACGAATCAGGCTCAATAATTGGCATATCGTTGGTCGTCCTAATGGTCGGACATGCCATATTAGAACCGGCACTCCATCCGATGTAAGGCGTTCCCGAAGCAACTTTTTTTCTGATAGGCTCTATTAGACCATTGTCTTGTATCATTTTTGCCAAGTTAAAGGTATTACCACCTCCAACAACAATAGCCTCAGCTTCTTCAATAGCCTTGATAGGGTCTTCGAATCGATGAATACCGATAAGGTCGTGTCCTATCTCGTTGAAACGCTGTTTTACTTTAGCTTCGTAAGTGTCGAAACTCATCGTAACTCCTGCATAAGGAATAAATACTGCAGTTACTTTTTTATCTCCTAAAAAGGATTGTATGTTCGCTTTCGGGTATTCCAAATATGGCTCTCCTGCCATTGTGGAATTACTAATCAATAATAATCTCATATCTTATTTGTTTTAAAACGCCGATAAAATTAAATTAATATCTTGAAATGAAAAACCAAAATTATCAGCAATGTGTTTATTTGTTAAGATACCTTTGTATAGGTATGTCCCTTTTCTGAAATAAAGGTTGTTTTTTAAGAAGTTGTCTAAGTCGTAAAAGTCTTGAAAATGATTGAAGTAATCCAAAAAAATGTGACTCATAGCCATACTCGATGTTTTGGGTACAACTGATGGGTAATTAGGTAGACCTATATAATAAAGCCCGTTTTTTTCTATCAAAGGTTGATTGTAATCCGTTCGATAAGAAGACTCGAAACAGCATGAATGGTCTTTATTAACATCTATAATGAGTCCTCCTTTTTTCATTTGACGGGTCAAGTCTTCCGAAAAGCACACTTGCTTGTGTAGCATTTTGGCGGATAAAGCTCCAATTAAAACATCTGCGGTTTTAATTTCTTGATTCAGTATTTCAAAGTTCGGAACGGAGGTGTAAATAGAGCCTCCTACATAGTTACTAAGCTGACGTAGTTTGGAAATAGAATGGTCGAAAACTTTAACTAAAGCACCATTGTTATAAGCTAACTTAGCGGCTTGTCGTGCTGCTGAGCCGGAGCCGAAAATCAGAAATTCAATCGGCTTAATGCCTGCAATACTTCCTACCAAACGCCCCTGATTAGATTCGATGTGCTGAATAGCCATATTAACTGCAACAGTCCCGGATATTTCGCTCATTTTCTGAATAAAAGGATATTGTCCTAATTCATCTTGAATGTATTCGTAAGCGACGGCGGTAATCCTTTTTTCGATAAGTTTCTGAAAATATTTAGCATCGAGTGTTCCTGTATTTAGAGATGATATTAGCACTTGATTTTGCCTTAATAAATCAATTTGTGCTTGATTGGGTGGAGCTATTTTTATTATCCAATCGCATTGAAATAATGTTTCGGAATCCTTAGTAACAGTTGCTCCAGCCTCGGCGTATTCATAGTCGGGGTAGCCTGATGCTTCTCCGGAATTGGACTCTACTAAAATATCAAAACCTTGCTCAACAAGGAGTTGAACGGCGTATGGGTTTAAAGCAACACGCTTTTCTTGGAGGTTATCTTCTTTTAAAATCCCAATAGAGATTTTCTTCGAACTCTTCTTAGGTTCTAAAAGTTGCTCTTTTACGTCTATATCAATTTTCCTGATAAAACTCGATTTTAATGGCATATCGTTTATCTTTTTAATCTATCAACACATCGTATTCTTCGTAACGATGTATAATTTCAGAAACATATTTACAAGGTTGTAAACCTCTGCAATATCCGTATTTTACAACAGAATCGTTATAGAATTCAGGATTAGACTTTTGTCGTAAATAATAAGCGACATTATCTTCCCATAGAGTAGTGTCTTTATGATGCTTTTTAGTTAGGCGGATAGCGTCTAAAACGTGACCTAAGCCAACATTATAAGAGGCTAAAACAAATTTGACACGCTCGTTGGTGTCCGGAACTCGTTTTATTAACTGCTTATCTAACCACGATAAGAACTTAACGCCACCTTTAATATTTTCTCCGGGCGATGCGTGATCGTGAACCCCAAAACGTTCTGCAGTTCGGGGCATCAGTTGCATCAACCCGACTGCTCCTGCCCAAGATTTTACATTGGGATTAAATCGCGATTCTTGATATATCATAGATGCGATTAAGAGCCAATTCCAGCCAATTATTTTGCTGTGTGTCTTGATGGTTTCGTCGTAGGCAGATATTTTCCCCGACTTAACCGATAAATATTCACTCTGATAAGCATTGAAAACTCGCTGACTTTTGTAATATTTATGGTAAAGTCTTTTAAACCAAGGCTTATGAATGCTGTTTGCTATAAATTGATTCAGATGATGTTTTAAACTATCCGCCCCTTTAGGAATTCCCCAAGCGATATTCTGATTGAAGCTGATACCGGTTTGAATGTCTATTTCGGGGTGATAGGTTGCGTTTACCTTGGCGATGTTTTCGTCGCAAACGGTGTATTTAATACTTCCGTCAGCAACTCGTTCTATAATTTCTTCGTCGGTGCATTTGCCCGACTCCTTTATATATATGGTATCGCCAATTTCTTCCGATATGTTTTTCAAGCGTTCCACAAAAGCCGTTTTGTTTTGAACGTAGATTTCTTGCTTAGCCAAATCCGGAAGTGAGCGAATCAGTTGTTTATCACACTCTCTGGAACTCATTTTTTGCCAGCCTTTCGGTTTCTTTTGCACTAAAACTTGACGCGTTTGCGAAATTGGATTGGTAAAATCAATACGTTTCTGTCGCTCTTGGGTTACAGTTAAGTTCATCGCTATTAGATCGCATCCACCTGCGTTTAACAGCGAAAAACTTTCTTCCAAATTGTTGATGGATATAATCTCCAACTCAACCCCAAGCTCTTCCGATAAACGTTGCAACAACTCGTACTGAAATCCCATCGGACGACCTTTATAAATAAAATGGTCGGTTGAGTTATATTCGGTAACGGCGGTTATTTTGCCCGACGATTTGATGTTGTCCCAAAAGTTTATTTTCTCTGATTCAGGGGCTTCGGGATGTTCTACATAAGAACAAGACCAAAGTAAAAAAGTCGTTAGTATTATGCCAATGATTCGGTTCATCAAGCATAAAAATAGATAAATTGAACTGAATATGCAATTAATCTCGTTCGTTTTTTTTGGGCGTTCCCCTTCGGGTCAGGCTTTTCGCTTCTATCTTTGGGCAATACCCAAAGGATATCCGCTTCAATCCTTAACGCATTCCACTACGTGGATATGATAATGTCAAAGATGAAATATTTGCTTTCATTAGTCGTAAAAGCATCTTTCAATTTTATTTGTTCTCGAAATATTTTATTTCTTTGCATCCTTTTTATAGGCAAAATGAAAACAGTACATACAATATCTGATTTACAATCTTTTATATCCGAAGCGTATAGGCTTTGTCCCAACAATGGGAGCTTTGCACGAAGGGCATCTATCGTTGATTCGTCAGGCACGAAAGCAGAGCGATGTGGTGGTTTGTAGTATTTTTGTGAATCCTACTCAGTTTAACGATGCTGAGGATTTTGAAAAATATCCCCGAAACACACATCAAGACCTTGAAATGATAAAACAGGAGGGTTGCGACTTGGCTTTTGTTCCGGAAGTGAAAGAAATGTACCCCGAAACAGATGACAGACAATTCTCTTTTGGAAATTTGGAAGCTGTAATGGAGGGACGTTTTCGAAAAGGGCACTTTAACGGAGTGGCTCAAGTGGTTTCCAAATTGTTTGAGATGGTGCAACCTGATAAGGCATTTTTTGGGCAAAAAGATTTTCAGCAGTACGTTATTATTAAAGATTTGGTGAGGCAATTGTCGTTACCGATAGAGATTGTTGCTTGTCCAATCATTCGTGAGGATAGTGGTTTGGCGATGAGTTCTCGAAATCAGAGATTAACTGATGAACAAAAGAAAATAGCCACAGAAATATCTAAAACCCTGTTTTGGGCGAGAGAACATCAGAATGAATATTCGGTAAACGAACTTAAAAAACAAGTCGTTGAAAAAATTGAAAATACTAAAGGTCTAAAACTCGAATACTTCGAAATTGTTGATGATACAAAGCTCGAATCGGTTTCCGATTGGCAAGAAAAGACTACAAAAGTGGGCTGTATTGCGGTTTTTTGCGGGAAAGTTAGGCTAATAGATAATATTGTATTTAATTTGTAGCCTCATTTTATTAGAAATAAATAAAATTCAATATGTTGGTAGTATTACTATTGACGAGGATTTGCTCGAAGCATCTAATATTATAGAAAACGAGAAAGTTCAGGTGGTTAATGTTAATAATGGAGAACGCTTAGAAACTTACGTTATCAAAGGAGAAAGAGGCAAACGAGAAATATGCTTGAATGGTCCTGCGGCTAGGAAAGTAGCTGTTGGCGATGTCGTTATTATTATTTCGTATGCATCTATGGATTTTGAAGAAGCTAAAACATTCAAACCAACGGTTATATTCCCCGATACGGCAACGAACACAATTATTAAATAAAATATTTTGAAAAAGAAATTCCTAAACGTCTTTAAGGTTCTTATCTTTTTGGGTGTGGGACTCTTTTTATTTTGGTTGATTTATAAAGATCAAGACTTAAACGTTCTGAAAAGAAGTTTGGATAACATCAACTACTTTTGGATTGTCCTTTCTTTGTTAGCTGGAGCTTTGAGTCATGTTGTTAGGGCTGTAAGGTGGCAACAAATGGTGCGTCCGTTTGGTTATAAACCGCGTTTTTCCAATTCGTTTTTTGCAGTAATGAGCACTTATTTTGCGAAT
>PDWI01008970.1_pt1 | contig 11605 bp, 8 predicted proteins | sample 1430891 | NCBI WGS metagenome assembly PDWI01 (sample SAMN01162508, study PRJNA174530) | Oral metagenome, whole genome shotgun sequencing project. | biome: Marine environment; feature: Marine mammal; material: Swab sample of the gingival sulcus; isolation source: swab sample of gingival sulcus...
TCATATCATTATCTTTTTATACTATAAAGATACAAATAACTCTCTATATATTAACTATATAATCGATAAAAAAGTACCTTTTACCATGCAAAGCTCTACAAAGGGCAAAAAAAATCCTTGGGAAGAAATAAAAAATTTGTTGGGAAGAATAGAAAAAAATCTTCCCTACGATCTTCTAAAAAGTAGGCTCAACATTCTAAACTCTTAGGATTAATATTTTAGAATTTATGTAATCATCTAATTATAAGCAATTAAGAAAACAACTTATTGGTCTCAAAAAAGAAAAAAATAAAGGCTAATGAACAATATCCCCATAGGATAATCCCCTCAGATTATGCTTTAAGATTAATTACTTTTCTTATTAAATAAATCAGTATATTTGTAGAAAGTTAACTACTCTGAGCTAAACTCTAAGATTCAAATGAGCAATCAGATTAGATATTTAAACTAAGATCAATTAAGAACAAGAAGAATGAAAAAGGAATTTCAAACTAAGTTCCAACTTTTTATACTAATAAGCCTAGTCCTTACGAGCTGTCATCTCAAGCAAGAAAACCAAAAAAGGACTGAATACGATGGCATAGTACCAGAGCCTATAGGAGCAACTCCCTCAAAAGCACAAGTTACTTGGCAAGAACTTGAACGCTATGCCTTTATTCACTTTGGCTTAAATACCTTCAATAATCAGGAATGGGGTTATGGGAATACGCCTGCGACAACTTTTGCTCCAGACTCTCTCTACGTTAATCAATGGGTTGAAACACTCAAACGTGCGGGAATGAAGGCTATTATCTTAACAGCCAAACATCATGATGGATTCTGCCTTTGGCCTACTCAATCGACAGAATATTCTGTAAAGAACGCTCCATGGAAAAATGGTAAAGGAGACCTTGTCAAAGAACTTAGTGAAGCCTGCCAGAAACACGGGCTAAAATTTGGTATTTACTTGAGTCCATGGGATCGAAATAATCGCTATTATGGAATGGATCAATACGTTAAAGATGTTTTTCACAAGCAAATAGAGGAACTAACTCATGCTTATGGCGAACTATTTGAATACTGGTTTGATGGAGCAAATGGCGGAACAGGTTGGTATGGTGGTGCGAATGAAAGACGAACTATTAGCCCAAAAACTTATTACCAGTACGAAAAAGCTACCCAGTTATTGAAAGAAAACAACCCAAATATCATGATTTTTGGAGGGACAGTCCCTACCATTCGCTGGGTTGGGAATGAGCAAGGGTTTGCTGGTGAGGAGAATTATTCTGCTTATGACTATAAAAAAGAAAGTAATCATCATCAAGCAGAAAATGGCATGTCCGACGCAAAAGAATGGTTACCTGCAGAAGTTGACGTAAGTATACGTAGTGGTTGGTTCTTTCATAAGAATGAGCAAGTTAAATCACTTAAGAAGTTGATAGACATCTATTATCAAAGTGTTGGACGTAATGCGAACCTCCTACTCAATTGTCCGATAGACCTTAGTGGGCGAATCCCAAGCCTTGACTCTTTAAGGCTTATGGAATGGAACGAATACCTTAAGGAAAGTTTCAAAAATGACCTAGCTAAGCAGGCTAAATTCTCATCTCCAGACAGTCGCAAGGGACAGCTTTTCTCATTCAAGCATCTAAATGATGAAGACAAGGCTACTTATTGGGCAACTAAGGATCAATTAAACAAAGCTTCTCTCTCCATTATATTTAATCAAGCTCAAGAACTTAATACAATCTCCCTAAGTGAATACATTCCTCTAGGACAACGCGTACAAGCCTTCTCAATCTTCTACAAACATGCAGGGCAATGGATTAAAATCCCAAGTCATGAACAATTACAAACAATTGGTTACAAACGGCTCATTCGTTTAGACCAAACGATTCAAACTAAGGAGTTAAAGATCATTTTCTCTAAGATCAAAGGAGCTGTATGTCTCTCAAACATATCAATCTTTAAGACTCCAAAGATTCCAAAAGAGCCAAATTTTGAGAAAAAGGCTCTATAAAAAGAATAAAACTCATCGAGCAAGCAATGATTTGCTCCTCAAATAGATAAAAAAAATGCAAGTAAGAGCTAAGAAAGCACTAGGACAACACTTCCTAACAGACCTAGGCATAGCAGAACGAATAGCTGATAGTTTAGAGGGCTGTAACCTACCTGTCCTAGAAATTGGTCCTGGAATGGGTATGCTTACACAGTTTCTTCTAAGCAAATCATACGATACACGTGTGATTGAGTTGGACAAAGAATCGGTCTCTTACCTAAAAGAGAACTTTCCTCAGCTTGAGGGAAGAATAATTGAGGGAGACTTTCTTAAAATGGATATTGAAGACTATATGCCCAAAGCTCAACAATTTGCACTCATTGGGAATTATCCTTACAATATCTCCAGTCAAATATTCTTTAAGCTCTTAGAATATCGTGATCAGATCCCATTCTGCTCGGGTATGCTACAGAAAGAAGTTGCCATGCGTTTGGCATCTCCCCCTGGAAAAAAAGACTATGGAATTTTAAGTGTCCTCTTACAAGCATGGTATGATGTGGAATATCTATTTACCGTTGACGAACATGTCTTTAATCCACCCCCAAAAGTCAAGAGTGGAGTCCTTAAGATGACACGTAACTCTCGTACAGACTTAGGCTGTAGTGAGGCACACTTTAAGCGAATTATCAAAACAGCTTTTAATCAACGTCGTAAAACACTACGAAACTCTCTTAAGGCTATTTTCGGTGCAGACTACGATTATTCCGATCCTATCTTCAGACTTCGTCCAGAGCAACTATCAGTTGAGCAATTCATAGACTTAACTCTAAGAGAAGCAAAATTAAAACAATTTGAATAATTATAGATTTTCATTAACTTTGTGCCTCGTAGATATCAAATGATGCCTATGCCCTCGTAGTTCAACGGATAGAACAAGAGTTTCCTAAACTTTAGATAGCAGTTCGATTCTGCTCGGGGGTACAAAGGAATAGGGATAATCCATCTCTAGTATCCTAATAATTACAAAGTGTATATCCTAAAAATAATGCAGTACACACGTTATACCTTTTCTGTATCAGGGCTAAGCGAGAGTTTAAGCCCTGATATTGTTTTTGACCTACTGAGTGAAGATCTTGCCGAGTTAGGTTTCGAATGCTTTGAACTCAAGAATGAGCAATTACTCGCCTACGTACCAAGCAGTACGACTGAGCTAAGCTTTGACGAGTTATTTGAGCATTTTCCAATACCTAATCTACTCTTCTCCTTCGAAAGTGAGTTAATGCCCGATGAAAACTGGAATAAAGAATGGGAAAATAATTACTTCCAACCTCTCCTTCTAGCAGGAGGACGCTGTCTAATTAAAGCACCCTTTCACGAGAGTGTCCCTTCCTGTCAAATAGAGATTATCATTGAGCCGAAAATGGCCTTCGGAACAGGTAATCATGAGACGACATCACTTATTATATCTTACCTTCTAGAGCATGACATTAAAGGTCTAAATGTTTTAGATATGGGCTGTGGTACTGGAATTCTAGGCATACTTGCTCTAAAAGAAGGGGCTGAGAGCCTAATCTCCATCGATATTGATGAATGGGCATACGAAAACGTTAAAGAGAATGCAGTCCTTAACCATGTAACGATTAAGGAAATTATTCATGGAGATGCCTCAAAACTTAGAGGAAATGAATCCTTTGACCTAATACTTGCCAACATTACACGTAATATTCTTCTAGAAGATATGCCTAAATATGTAGCCTCTCTAAAAAATGGAGGTAAGCTTGTCCTTAGTGGTTTCTATGAAGAGGACAAGGAGATTCTTTGTCAAAGAGGACAAGAGCTTGGACTAAGTTACAAGAGCCATTCGACGGCAAATAAATGGTGCATGCTTGAACTAATAAAAGATTTTTAATATGAAGAAAAATAGACTACTCCTATTCTCTATTAGCTTATTGCTATGCCTCCAGAGTTTGCTCGCTCAATCAGAAAAAAGTTCTAAACAAGAAGAAATAAATCGTCCGAAAATAGTTATCGGAATGGTTGTAGATCAGATGTGCTGGGATTACTTGTATCGTTATTATGATCAGTTTGAAGACGGAGGTTTTAAGCGTCTAATGAGAGAAGGTTTCAACTGCGAAAATACCAGAATTAACTACCTTCCATCTGTTACAGCCATAGGACATAGCAGTGTTTATACAGGGAGTATACCAAGTCTTCATGGTATCACGGGCAATCATTTCATAGAAAGAGGGAAACGAATCTATTGTACTGAAGACCGAAGTGTTCATTCTGTGGGAGCTAAAGCATCAAGGTATGGCATGATGTCCCCAAAGAATATGAAAGCAAGTACAATAGGAGATGAATTGCGTCTTGCTACAAATTTCAAAAGTAAGGTTATAGGCTTATCATTAAAGGATAGAGGGGCAATACTTCCTGCAGGACATAGTGCCAATGCTGCCTATTGGCTGGATAACCATAGTGGAAACTTTATGACTAGTTCCTACTACATGGAACAACTACCTCAATGGTTAGAAGACTTTAATAAAAGAGGTTTAACAAAGCAATACTTAAACAAGAAATGGTCTTTACTAAAAGAACCAAATTCTTATCATGCAAGTAGTTCAGATGATCAGCCATTTGAGGGAGCTTTCATAAAAGGAGACAAAGCAACACTTCCTATAGACTTAGCAAGTCTCAGCCAAAAGTATGGTTTTGGTTTGATTCGTTCTACCCCTTTTGGCAATAGTCTTCTTCTAGAACTAGCTAAGGCTACAATAAATGGAGAGAAGATGGGAGCTGGTTCAACGACAGACATGCTAACGATTAGCCTATCAGCGACAGATTATATAGGACATCAATTCGGAACTTTTGCACAAGAGACAGAAGACTGCTACCTCAGATTAGATCGAGATTTGGCTCAGTTCTTCCAATACTTAGATCAAACGTTTGGTAAGGACGCTTACTTATTTTTCTTGACAGCTGATCATGCAGCAGCTCATAACATCAATTTTTTACAAGCTCATAAGCTATTAGCTAAAGCGTGGAATAAAAATTCAATTATTAAAGGACTGAGATCGTATATCTGTAAGCAAATGAAAACTAATCAAATGCTCATTTTAGATATAATGAATTATCAAGTCCATATTAATGAAGCAATTATTCAGGAAGAACATATTGATAGAGATGAATTAATCAAGCATATATGTACTTATCTTGAGGGACAAGAAGGTGTAAGCTTTGCTGTAGACAATAGATGTTTATCACTAAGCACTCTAACTTATGAGCTTAAAAAACGTCTAGAAAACTCATATAATGCCCAACGTTCAGGGGCAGTCTCAATAATTCTTGACCCTGCTTGGTATATGACTTATGGAAAAGAGGGCGAAATTGTAAAGGGAACAAGTCATGGTGTTTGGGCTCCTTATGATACACATATACCTTTAATATTTATGGGACAAGGAATCAAGGCAAAGCATCTCTATCGAGAGGTAGAGATAACCGACATATCAGCAACCCTCGCTTTTCTCTTAAAAATTCAACTACCAAACGCATGTATTGGCAAGCCCATTCTAGAAATTCTTGAGAACTAAGAATCAAGTTTAGATTATTTTCCATTAAGAAACGAACAATGTACTTTTCAGATATTATAGGGCAAAGCACAGCCAAAGAAGAACTCATCAAGTCTTTCAAGAAAGGCATTCTACCACATGCTAGGCTTTTTGTAGGAGAAGATGGTTCTGGAGCATTAGCTCTAGCTTATGCTTACGCTCGTTATATCAATTGCTTATCACCAAGAGCACATGACTCTTGTGGAACTTGTCGCTCTTGTTTACGATACAATAATTTTGCAACCCAAGACCTGCACTATATCTTCCCAATTGTTAATGATTCTTCTCGCAATTATTGTGATGACTATCTAGTCGAATGGCGTGATTTTCTATCATCAAGTCCGTATAATAAATACTCTGAATGGATGGAAACCTTTGGAGGAGCAAATAAAAGTGCAAGTATCTTCGTCCGAGAGAATGAAAGACTTCTAGAGAAATTAAGCTACCATATTGATGAAGATAAGTATAGAGTTATTCTCCTTTGGCTTCCAGAAAAGTTAGAGCCGAGCCTTGCAAACAAACTTCTTAAGTTAACAGAAGAGCCCCCACAAGATACCGTTCTTTTAATGGTAAGTCAAAACAAAAGTGAAATATTAGGAACTCTACTTAGTCGTTTGCAAACAATCCATTTACAGAAACTGAGTGAAGAAGAAATTCTTTCAGGACTTCAAGATCTAGGGAGCAAGGAAGCAAAAGGTCTTAGTCTTGAAGAGTCTGCCCATCTAGCACAAGGTAATTTCCGTCAAGCTCAAGAGATTTATCAGTACGGACTACAGACGGAAGAGGTCAACCTTGACCTTCTGAAACGTTTTCTAAGATGTAGTGTTAATGCTCAGCCAGCAGAGATGAAAGCTCTATCTGATGGATTAGCAGCTTATAGCAAGGACATTCAAATCTCATTCCTAAAATATCTAGCTCAGATTATTAGAGAAGCATTTATTTTCAACTACGAAGTTGAGCAACTTAACTATCTAGACCAACAAAATAAAGCTTTAGTTAGCTATCTAAAAGGCTGTTTTGAATCAAGTAATAGCCTATACTTGCAACAGGAAATAGAAGAAGCAATCCTTCATCTAGAACGTAATGTAAATGCTCGAATGGTATTTTTCGATCTTTTGCTCCGATTTACGGCTAAGATGGCAGCAAACTATAAAGAAAAAGGTATACGTTAGCTTACAATTATGAAGCATAAGATCTGCTACTTATTAGCTTTATATCTTTTACTCCAACTCTTCAGTTGCACCTACCAAATAAAAAAAGTATACGTTTGCATGGATAAATTCTATCAGGAGCAAGGCAAAGAAATTAGGATTGTTTCCTACAATGTAGAAAATCTCTTCGATACTATTGATAATCCTCTTAAGAATGATGATGACTTTCTTCCCAACAGTAGAAGACATTGGGATAGTAAACATTATTACAGGAAACTCAAACAAATAGCACAAGTAATCCAAAGAGCTGGAGGCTATTACGAATATCCTGCTCTTGTAGCTTTGGTTGAGGTGGAGAATGAAACAGTAATGACAGACCTCATTAATCGAAGAAGCCTAAGAAATGCTCATTATCAATATTTAATTAGTCATAGTCCAGATCGTCGTGGTATCGATGTAGCTCTAATCTATCGTCCAGAATTATTCAAAATAATTAAGCATCGAGAACTAATTGTTAACTTTCCAAATAATCCAAACAAGAAAAGCCGAAACATATTGCATGTGTTGGGGCAATTTAATAATCAGGAGAAGCTAAATCTTTTCATCTGTCATGCTCCGTCTCGCAGAGAAGGGGTTAGGCAAACGAAAGCATACAGACAAGAAGTCATGAAGCAAATCCGCCTTGCTTGTCAAGAGATTTATCATAATAATAAGGAAGAGCATATCATCATTATGGGAGATTTTAATGCTTCTGTAAAAGAAGTTAATGAGCCTAATGCCTTGGCGTCTTCAATGCTCAAGCCTAAAGACAAGCAAAAGCTATCAGATCATGAGCTACAACTACTGAATATTTGCTCTCAAATTAACAAGAAGATATCCAAAGGATCTTATTGTTACAAGGGACATTGGGAACAATTAGATCAATTCATTATTTCACAATCTCTCCTGAAAAGCAAGAAACTTAATTATATCGACCGAAGTGTTTATAATTATAATCCATCTTACCTTGCGAATAAGAGGGTAAAGTCTGGCACACGCTTCCTCATGCCTTGGAGAACTTACGCAGGCTCAACTTATCTAGGAGGCTACAGCGACCACTACCCCATCGTCATGAAGCTTCAGCTCTCAGAATAAGAGCTAATCATCTAATAATAAATAGTTAAACACTATTCTATATGATTTCACTTCTACTAGATCGTAGCTAATAAAAATTACCATCGATACTAAATTTGCTTACCATCGATATTAAGAAAAGCTACCATCGATACTAATTCTTCTTAGTATCGATGGTAATTTTCCTTAGCCTTCAACCAATTCTAATCGGGGCTTACTATTTTCTAAAATATCCTTAAATAAGGAACTAACCACCTCTATTAATAGTAAATCTCTCTGCTAAAGAAAAAATGATATTATTATCTTTGTTGCAAACTTAATTACTAACAAATATGAATAAAAGAAAAACGTTCTCTTTATTACTACTATCCTTATTTTGTACTACTCTTTTTGGACAAAATAAACACAAGGTAAAAGATAGTGTAAACGTGGCAACATGTCCGACACTTAAAGAAATTGAACTTCAAGATGTAGTGGTAACAGCTACTCGTTCACTTCGTCAGCTATCCTCTCTTCCTTTACCAGCTCAATTAATTAGCAAAAGAGAGATTGCTCGTACAAACTCTGTTCGTCTGATTGATATTCTCAACGAGCAAACAGGTTTGGTTACAGTATCTGATTATGGCGGAGGTGAAGGTGTTCAACTTCAAGGTATGGATAGCCAATACACACTTATATTAATTGATGGAGTTCCTTTGGTTGGACGACTAGCAGGAACCTTAGATCTTGGTCGATTAAGTGTTGGAAATATCAAACAGATCGAAGTAATCAAAGGTGCTTCTTCTAGCTTGTATGGAAATGAAGCTTTAGGCGGTGTCATTAATATCATAACTGACCGTCCTTCTTGCGGATTTGGTGGAGATGTTTACTTAAGAGGTGATAACTTCCTGACTTTTGATATGGGAAGTAGTCTAAACTATCAAAAAGATAAATTGGATCTATCTCTTTTTGTGAACCGATACCAAAGCCAAGGTTATGACTTAGATAAGTCCGATGACTTAAAAACCATTGAACCTTATCGCAATCATACGGTATCCCTAAAGGGGAATTATACTTTTTCGCCTCAAACGAAGTTACTCCTTTCAGGACGCTACTACAACCAGAATCAGGATATGTCCATAAAAAATCCTAGCACAGGGAAGTTTGCTCGTGGAGAAGGAACGATGCACGAATGGAATAGTCAGATGAAATTAAGCCACACCTTCTCTAAAGAATGGAAAAGCTTCTTAGAAGTCTATGCTACACGCTACTCTACGAAGCAACATTATGCAAGTAGTGATAACTCGCTTAAGGACAATAATAGTTTCAACCAGCTCTTAGTTAAGCCTGAACTCCGAATCATCTACCAAGCTAATAAAAATCATCAATTAACCAGTGGATTAGGTCTAACCTATGAAAAGCTAGAAAAAAGCTACTTTATCAAAGTACCTGACTTCACAGCTTTTTATTCTTATCTTCAGTATGATGCCGAGTTCTTCGATCACTTAAATGTGATTACAGGACTTCGTTTCGACAAGCATAGTGAATATGGCTCAGTCCTTAGCCCCAAGATTGCCTTACGTTACAAAATCAACGATCAGATTAATCTAAGAGCATCTGTAGGCTATGGCTTTAAGACTCCAGACTTCCGCCAACTGTACAATAACTTTACTAATAACGCCATTGGTTATACAGTATTAGGCTACAAAGCTGTGCCTATCCAATTACCACAGATGCTTAAGGACGGTGAGATTGCGGTACAATCAGTTGGGCTTGAACAATTTAATGGCACACTTAGTCCTGAGAGTTCAATTGCCTACAACCTTGGCTTTGACTATAAGATTAATCAGCAGATTCATATCAATGCAAACTTTTTCAGAAATGACATTAAGAACATGATTGATACTTATACAATTGCAACAAAGACAAACAACCTACCTGTCTTTGCTTACCATAATATTAGTCGTGTTTACACGCAAGGTATAGAAGCCAACATCAAGTATAAGATAACTCGTGCCCTTCATTTCTCTGCGGGCTACCAATACCTCTACGCAAAGGACAAAGATGCGGTTAATCAGTTCGAAGCAGGTGAAATATACGCTTCTCAAACCGACTGGTCAGCTAAGCAACTTAAGGCGGAAGAGTACTTCGGTTTGTTTAATCGCTCAAGACACATGGTTAATATGAAGCTCTTCTACCGAATCCCACAATGGGGCTTAGACATGAACCTTCGTGCTGTGTATCGCAGTAAATACGGCTTGTCAGACTCAAACGGCAACAGCTATTTAGACAGCAATGACCAGTTTATCAACGGCTACACACTATGGAACTTTGCTGCTAATAAAACCTTTTATCGCAATTATCAGTTGAGTCTTGGCGTAAATAACCTACTCAACTACACCAATAAGCGGATAACTAATATCCCAGGAAGAATTATCTACGCAAAAGTATACATAAAGTTCTAAGAAAAAATCAAATAATACTAGATAATACAATCATGAACTCTAAAATTTCAATCATCATAGCTCTAGCCTTAGCCCTAACGTCTTGCAAAAAAGAAGACTGGGGACAAGTATTCTCTTACGGAGAAGCTCAAGAGCCTCAAGTATGCCTCGTAAATGCTAAAAAGGACTTTGAAGTTCAGTATAACAAAGTGGGCAACTTCTATGTCGTATATAACCTAAAAGCTCTTGCTGAGGGAAAAGGCTACCGCCCAGAGGATAAGTTCGGTCCCTTTATCAAGTTCGACCTAGAGCAGGGAAAAATTAGCGAAAGTTCAACCGAATGGGATATTGCCTTCCGTTATGCAACGATTATTATTAATGGGGGCGAAAAGACAGGGCGAAAGGACGAACCAGAAAGAAATGCCCAAGCATCAGCTTATATCGAGAAGAAAGCTTTTGAAAAGGTTCAGAAGCTTGATGAGAGGAAGCTTCAACAAGACAAAAGCAAGAACCTTGCAATCTCAGACGATGTAATGAATAAGTCTGGCGTGTGGTTCTACAACATGAAGGAACACTATGTACTGCCTCTATCAGGATGTACGATTATGATTAAGAGCCGAAACGGAAAATTCTACAAGATGCAGATTAGAAGCTTCTATCTTGGAGCTCCAGCTCTTCCTCAACCTGCCGACGAATCCTATGGTTATTACACCTTCCGCTACGCAAAGCTAAAGTAAAAGAAAAATATATAAGAGCTGGGAGGCTGTGCAAAAAGCACAGCCTCCTTTTTGCTTAGTAGAGTCAGGATAAAACTTTGTGAGACAAAAGAAAAAAGATGTGCGACAAAATTATTTTTTTGTCGCACAAAATAAAAAACTTGAGCCTCAAAATTTTCAGTTCCTCCCACAAAACTAAAAGCCCCAGCCTTCATCACATTTACTATTTGGAAGAGGGCTTAACCATAAAGAGGACTAATCATTCCCATTCTACACGAAGCTGTAGCCTTGAAAGAAACAAGCGAGGGCTGTGCAGTTGCACAGCCCTCGCTTGTTTTGTTATTTGTTGTCGCCTTTACTTCGCGTCCCAACAGACACGGAAACCATTGTAGTCGCTGCTGCACGTAGGGTCGTTGTAGCTGCGATCAGCGACACGGCAGTCGTAAGCGTTGTCGAACCAGCTACCACCGCGAAGCACCCTACGACTGCTACCATCATTTACCCAAGCAGAGCCATCAGTAGTAGAGCTTTGCATGGTAAAAGGTACTTTTTTATCGATTATATAGTTAATATATAGAGAGTTATTTGTATCTTTATGGTATAAAAAGGTAATGATATG
>PDWI01008972.1_pt1 | contig 11604 bp, 14 predicted proteins | sample 1430891 | NCBI WGS metagenome assembly PDWI01 (sample SAMN01162508, study PRJNA174530) | Oral metagenome, whole genome shotgun sequencing project. | biome: Marine environment; feature: Marine mammal; material: Swab sample of the gingival sulcus; isolation source: swab sample of gingival sulcus...
GATTGGCCTCGGAAATGCGTGAACGGAAGGAGTATCTATTCTTCATGTCTTTTCATAGCCTTGTGACAGAATTTGCTCACTCAGCTAGGCAAGACCCATCGCTAAATCTGAATCAAAATTCGCTGCCTCTCTTTCAGCATCTTGCTGATTTCGAACGCGAATTTTGATGCTCGATGTTGTAGATTAAAGCGATTTCGCTCTGGCAAAAGAAAAGGGCGCCTGAGTGGCGCCCTTCTTTGTTTTGAGGCTTACAGGCGCGCCTGTTTGCCGCCGTGTTTGATCGGATACCACAGCTTCTTGTTGGTCAGATACAGAAGCGAGGTCAGCACGACCAACAGGATCAGGCCGATGAAGCCCGCCTGCTTTCGCGCCATCATCTTCGGCTCGGCGGTCCACATCAGGAAGGCCGCGACGTCGACAGCGAGGTCTTCTGCGCTGTTCGGATGACCGTCGTCGTAGTCCACCATCCCGTCTTCAAGCTGCGGCGGCATGGAGACCCAGCCACCGGGGAAGGCGGTGTTGCCATAGAGGAACTGACCCGCGACCTCGGCTTCTTCGCCGTCAAAGCCCAACAGGAAGGACGCGATGTATTCCGGGCCGCCCATACCGAACACGATCTGGTTGATGCCGGTGCCCATCGGGCCGTGGAAGCCCGCGCGTGCCTTGGCCATCAGAGACAGGTCCGGGCCCATGCCCTCGCCCGTCACCGCCGGGAAATGATCCGCCGGTTTGGCCGGGCGGAAGTCGCCATCGCCATCTTCAAGCTCCGGGTCCCAGACTTCGAAGTTCTCCGCCGCATAGGCTCGCACTTCGTCTTCCGTATATCCCGGCCCGCCCGGCTCCGCGAGAGCGCGGAACGAGACATAGCGCAGGCCATGGCAGGAGGAGCAGATTTCCGTATAGACCTTGAGGCCGCGTTGAAGCTGCTGCGGGTCATAGGTGCCGAAGGGACCTTCAAAAGAGAAGGCAAAGTCTTCGATATGCTGCTCTTCACCACCACCACTGGCAAGGGCGCCGCCCGCGGTGAGCGTCAGAGCGGTCAGAGCGGAGAGTGCAAGTTGCTTGATCATAATCGTGCCTCCTCTCATTCCGCCGGTTCCGCCGCTTTGCCAGCGGCTTCCGGGTAATGATGGTTGAAGTCCTCTTCGATGGTCGCCGGCGGCGCTTTCGGCTTCTCGATCAGGCCGAGCAACGGCAGGATGATCAGGAAGTAAGCGAACCAGTAGGTCGCGCCGATCAGCGAAATCCAGTCATGCGGCGGTTCCGTGCTGCGCGCACCGACCCACATCAGGACCATGAAGTCGATCACCAGCAGCCAGAAGAACCACTTGAACAGCGGCCGGTTCTGGCCGGAGATGGTTTTCGACGTGTCGAGCCAGGGCGCGAAGGCCATGATCACGATGGCGCCAAACATTGCCAGCACGCCGAAGAACTTCGCGTCGATATAGCCGAAGGTGACAAAGTCGACCAGCTGCACCGCCCAGACATCCGCCGCGAAGGCGCGCAGGATGGCGTAGAACGGCAGGTAATACCATTCCGGCACAATATGCGCAGGCGTCGAAAGCGGGTTGGCTTCGATGTAGTTATCCGGGTGGCCGAAGTAGTTCGGCATGAACCCGACCACGGCGAAGAACACGATCATCACCATGCCGAGGCCCACGAGATCCTTGATCACGAAGTAGGGCCAGAAGGGCAGCGTGTCTTTCTTGGCTTCTTCCTTGGAGCCGCGACGCACTTCAACACCGGCGGGGTTGTTGTTGCCCGTGGTGTGGAACGCCCAGATATGCACCAGCGTCAGCGCGGCGATCACGAAGGGCAGAAGGTAGTGCAGCGAGAAGAAGCGGTTCAGCGTCGGGTTGCCCACTGCCGGGCCGCCAAGCAGCCAAGTCTGAATGGCGTCACCCACGAAGGGAACCGCCGAAGCAAAGCCCGAGATCACCGTTGCACCCCAGAAGGACATCTGACCCCAGGGCAGAACGTAGCCCAGGAAGCCGGTGCCCATCAGCAGCAGGTAAATCAGCATGCCGACAATCCATGTGATTTCGCGGGGCGCCTTGTAAGAGCCGTAATACAGACCGCGGAACATATGGATATAAACAGCGATGAAGAACAGCGATGCGCCGTTCATGTGCAGATAGCGGATGAAATGCCCGCCGTTCACATCGCGCATGATATGCTCGATGGAAGCGAAAGCGAGGCTTTCATGCGGCGTGTAATGCATCACGAGAATGATCCCGGTGACGATTTGCAACACCAGCGTAAAGGCCAGAACGATGCCCCAGATCCACCACCAGTTCAGGTTTTTCGGTGTCGGGATCATGATGGTATCGTAAACGAGGCCCACAACCGGAAGACGGGAGTGAAGCCACTTTTCGATGCCAGTTTTCGGTTCGTAATGGTCGTGCGGAATTCCAGACATATGACCCTCCCTTAACCTAGCTTGATCGTCGTTGCGTCGACGAATTCAGCGGGCGGAACCGGCAGGTTTTCCGGCGCGGGGCCCTTGCGAATACGGCCGGACGCATCGTAATGCGAGCCGTGGCAGGGGCAGTACCAGCCGTGGTATTCCCCGGCGCCATTGCCGAGCGGCACACAGCCGAGATGGGTGCAAACCCCCATCATGACCAGCCATTTGCCTTCTTCGTCCAACACCCGGTTGGCATCCGCCGCCGACGTATCGGGGCTCATGTTGGCGTTACGCGCCAAGGGGTCGGGCAGCGCGGCAGCATCATCGGCGCGCGCCAGTTCAATATCTTCTTCGGTCCGATGGCGGATGAATACCGGCTTGCCGAGCCATTTCACCGTCAACTGGCTCCCCTCGGCAATCCCGGAAATATCCACCCGGATCGACGCCAGAGCCTTCACGTCCGCGGAGGGGTTCATCTGATGGATCAGGGGCCAGACCGCGGCCCCTGCCGTCACCGCACCCGCACCAGCGGTTGCGTAGTAGAGGAAATCCCGGCGGGTCCCTTCGTGATCGTCTGCATGTGACACGAGAGTTTCTCCCATTATAGTTTTGCCGAATACACGGCCGACACGATCAACAGGAAGCGAGGTTTCGCATCCTGACTGGCCGGTGGAAACGGCCATTCCTGCTCAGTCCAATCGTCGGTTCGGCGATAGCGCGTTTAATACGTCAAATCGCCGCAGGAGGCTGAGCGTCGTGTCCGAACACCTTGCACCCCCGGTTTCCCGGATTTTGAGGGGTATAGTCAAGGGTCGAGAACAACTTCCGCTACGAAAACCGCAACTTATTTCCGATAATTTACCGAATTGGATTTCCCCGCCCTTATACAGGGGCGCTGGCCTGCATCGCGGCGCGGGTGCTGAACAGGGCAAACCAGTCGTCGAGGGAATCACGCCCCTTGCGCCAGCCGCGCGCATCGTGACGAAAATCGAGATAGCCCAGCGCACATCCAAGCGCGATCTGCGCCATGTCGAGCGGCCCGGCGAGGTGGCTCATCCAGCGTTCGTTCACCGCATCCAGCGCGCCTTCGATCTTCGACCATTGCGCGTCGGTCCAGCCGGTATCCTGCTTGTCCTCCGGCCGCATCAGCGCCTCATAGGCAATCAAAACCGCCGCATCCAGGATTGCATCCGCCGTCGCCTCCAGCGTCAACACTTCCCAGACGCGGCTGGCGGGATAGAGTTTGCCGCCGGTGCGCGCGTCCAGAAACCGGGTGATGACCCGGCTGTCATACAAAGTGCAACCATCCGGGCGCACCAGCGCGGGAATTTTTGACAGGGGGTTGGCGGCGGAAACCTCTGGCGCGGGGGCCAGCGGCGTTGTCGACACGGGAACCAACTCAATCTCGTCTTCCTGCCCGGTCTCAAGGATCATGGTATAAACCTTGCGAGCAAAGGGCGAAGTGCGGGAATAAATCAGTTGCATCATTTCCTCCGAATACGCAGTCGGCCCAAGCCAGCGAAGTCCAGCTCAAAGCGCGGACCATTTTGCCCCAGTCTTATCAGACGTTTGAAGCGTCCGGTTGCGGCATATTCGCCCGGTGCTTTGCGAAACGTGCCGCCCTCGGGCAGATCGTCCAGCGCATCTTCCGCCCGTTGGTCGCGCCGTCCCGGCTCAAGCACGCGCGCAACGGCCAAGGTCGTGAGCGCCACCGCGCCGTAGCGAATGGCGAAACCAGCGATGGGAGCAAGGGGCAAAGCCATGAAAACCTCCGTATTGGTCCGCCGAACTTAAGCCGCGCGGCAATGCCTGTCCACGTCCGCGCTTCAGTCCGCGCGCAACTGGCCGCTTTCCACCGATGCAATCTTCGCCGAAACGATGGCGCCTTCCGGCTGCGGGGCCGCGAATCGCACCTCGGCAAAATGCTCGGTCCGCCCCATATTCGGGTTTTCCATCAAGATGTTATGCGTTTGCCCTACCTGCCCGGACAGATACGCCGCCTCCGCAACCTGCCCCTTCTCGCGCAACCGGGCCGCGCGCTCGCGAATCAACGGCCCCCGAACCTGTGGCATCCGCGCGGCGGGGGTGCCCTGACGCGGCGAATAGGGGAAAACATGCAGCCATGTGAGGGCACATTCTTCCACCAGCTTCAGCGAGTTTTCAAAATGCGCGTCGGTTTCGGTAGGGAAGCCCGCGATAATGTCGGCGCCGAAGGTAATGCCCGGCCGCAGCTTGCGCGCATCTTCACAGAATTTGATCGCATCGTCGCGCAAATGCCGCCGCTTCATGCGCTTGAGAATCAGATCGTCGCCATGCTGCAGCGACAAGTGCAAATGCGGCATCAGGCGCGGTTCCGTGGCGATAGCCTGCATCAGATTATCGTCCGCCTCAACCGAATCAATCGAAGAAATGCGCAGGCGTGGCAGGTCTGGAACCAGTCGCAAAATCCGCATCACCAGATCGCCAAATTTCGGCGCGCCGGGCATGTCCGCGCCCCAACTCGTCAGGTCAACGCCCGTTAGCACAACCTCGTTGAAGCCGCGATCCACCAGCCGCTTGATCTGGTCCACCACCACCCCCGCTGGCACAGAGCGCGAATTGCCGCGGCCATAGGGGATGATGCAAAACGTGCAGCGATGGTCACAGCCGTTTTGCACTTGCACATAAGCGCGGCTGCGGGTGCCGAAACCGTCGATCAAATGCCCGGCGGTCTCGGTCACGGACATGATGTCATCGACCTGCACCCGCTCGGTCTCCCCAATGAAACCCGGCGCCAGCCCGGCCCAGGTCTCCTTCGACATCTTCTCCGAATTGCCAATCACCGCGTCCACTTCCGCCATATTGGCAAAGGTTTCCGGCTCGGTCTGCGCCGCGCAGCCGGTGACAATCACCTTGGCGTCCGGGTTTTCGCGCCGCAGCTTGCGGATCTCCTGCCGCGCCTTGCGCACCGCCTCCGAAGTGACCGCGCAGGTATTCACCACAACCGCCCCCTCAACCCCCGCCTCATCGGCAAGGCGCTTCATGGCCTCGGTTTCATAGGCGTTCAGGCGGCACCCGAGGGTGGCAAAAACCGGAGGTTTGGCACTCATCTCAAAGCCCCGCCAGAAAATCTTGTGTCAGTTCAGCGGTGAAAATATGCGCCGTCGGGCCCGTCATCCAAACCCCATCCGCGCGCCATTCCAGCTCCAGCCAGCCGCCATCCACCTCAATCCGCGCGCGCCGGTCCACCAACCCGCGTTCCACCGCCGCGACCAGCGCCGCGCATGCCCCGGAGCCACAAGCGAGCGTCACCCCCGCGCCGCGCTCCCAAACCCGCATCCGCATCTCGTCGCGCGCGCGCACCTGCACAAACTCGACATTGGTACGCTCGGGGAACAACGCATGATGCTCCACCTCCGGCCCGCGCTCCGTCAGCGCCACCGCCTCCGCGTCCTGAACAAAAAACACCGCATGCGGATTGCCCATACCAACCGCCACCGGCGCCCCCTCGATCGGCAACGCGGCCCGGTCCACCTCGCGCGCCAACGGAATATCGCACCAATCAAGCTGCGGCGGACCCATATTCACATGCACCGCCCCATCAACCAAACGCACCGGCAACGCCCCGCGCTCCGTGCGAATCTCCAACGCCTCCGCGCCGCTCTCATCCAACAAAAACCGCGCCACACAGCGAGTCGCATTGCCACAGGCCCCGGCGCGCGACCCGTCCGAATTCCAGAAATCCAGCGAAACGCCCTTCCCATCCGGCGAATGGATCTCCGCCAACTGATCAAACCCGACCCCACAATGCCGGTCTCCAAGCGCTTTAGCCAATACCTGCGTCACAATCGGCCCCGATTCTCGCGAATCCAGCACGACAAAATCGTTCCCCGCCCCGTGCCACTTCATGAAAGTCCGGGAATTATGCAAAAAATCAACGTTCATCCCCGCCATATAAGACGCGTTTCAAACTTTTGGAAGATGATTGGCTTTTTCAGCTTGACCCCCCCGCCCGAGAAAGCTACATCGCGCTCCACAGTGGGCCGTTAGCTCAGTTGGTAGAGCAACTGACTTTTAATCAGTGGGTCGTAGGTTCGAATCCTACACGGCTCACCACTTCTCATAGATTTTCCTTTCCCTGCTTGGGGTTGGTGTCGGATTTGACGAACCTGTTGGGAAGGTTCGCCAAATTACGCTCGCCATTCGGGCGGGCGATCAGTTTCTCAATCGCGGAATCGGCCATGCCTTCGCGGCCTGCGGCCTCGGTGTACCGCTGGACAAGGGCCAGCGTTTTGTGACCAGTGACTGCGCCGATCTCGTGCGCAGTCGCCCCAGCCTCGGCTAGGCGGCGCGCGCAGGCCTTGCGAAGGCCGTGGGCAGAGCACTGGGGCAGTTTGGCGTCTTCCGTCCAACGCTGCATGAGATTGCCCAGGCCACCAGCGGAGCGCATTGTGCCTTTCTGGGTGGCTAGGAAAGGGCGGTCCTTCGGCAATCGGTCCAGCACCTCGGCCAAGTCCGGGTGGATCGGCACGGAAACGAGCACGCCGCCTGAGCGTTGCGTCTTCTGCCGCCGGTATTTGATCTTGCCATTGCGGACGTTCTTCGGCCCCAGCGTCACCGCATCGACCCGCGCAGCACCTGTGTAGAGCATCAACGTCACCGCCGTATGCGCCAGCGTGCCGGGCTTGTGAACCGTGAAGAACTGCGCCAGCTCGTCCTCGTCCCAGGTGTGGAAGCCGTCACCTCCCACGCGGAAAGGTTTCGTCGCCCGCGCTGGATTGTCGCCGCGCCAGTCCAACGAAATGGCAAAATCCATCAACTGGATTAGCCGCTTACGCAAGTTGTTTGCAGCTGTCGGGGTCTCGGCTTTCTCGGCCAGGATCGTCTGCACATGCCGCCGCTGCATCAGCCGCACCGGCTTGTCTCCATGCTCCTCCCGGAACTTCTCGACGATCCCGCGATAAACCTTCTGCGTGCTGGGCGCGAGATCGAGGAACTCAGGCGAGCGATACCAGAGCGCAACAAGCTGGCTGACGCTGTAGGGCTTGGTCCGGTCCGCCCCGATCAGCCCGCGCGTCTTGTGCCCGTTCACCGCGCCCTCATAGCGCCGAACGAAATCCTCGGATCCGTAGTCGCTCCCCAACTCCGCCGAAAACCCACCCTTCCGAAATCGCCACCGCCGCTTCCCGTGCCGGTCGAAATAGGCCGTTGCCCCGGGAAACTGTTTGCGGCGTTTCACGGGCGATCCCACGGGTTGTTGACCTCGTCCGTCTGCTTCTCGGTGCTGTAGATCACGACCTTTCCGTCCCGGCTGATCTCAGACCGCACGACCGGAATGCCCGCATCCCGGTACACCTTCAGGTATCGTGTCAGCTCTGTCTGTGTCAGCGTCGCGCGGGGCATGGCCATCGGGTGTCCCTTTCCGTCAGAGGCTGTGGTGTTGCGGCTCGCCTAAAGGCAAGCGCGGCTGATCGCCTTCGCGGTGCTTCACCTTCTTCGCATTCTTCTGGAACCGCTCCTAGCCGCTCATGGTCAAAAGCTTGGTTTTCGCGGAAATTTCTACGAACTCCAATCGACCATCGTTCATCAACGCGCGAACTTGCGTGGCGCTTAATCCGACGAGATCACCCAGCTCTTTCGGTGAAAGCAGTTTTTCCTGTGCCAAAACCCTCTCCTTTTCATAAGGTAGCGCGAATCGGGTTGAATGCGCTCATGCGCAGTGGTTCGATAACGAAACACAACAAATAACGTTCATTTGTGCGCATAGCATTCATATGAGCGCTGCCGCAAGAGGATTGCTGTCGGAAATGGCGGATCGTCCCTATGACTATCTGAGTGCCCTCGGCGCGCGCATAGCGATTGCGCGCAACGAGTTTGGTATGTCGCAGGCGAAACTGGCTGAAGCGCTTGGAATCTCGCTACGCGCCTACCAGAGCTATGAGTTAGGCAAGCGCTCGATCCCGGTCGAGGCATTGGTCGAGATGCACCGGAAATTCGATGTGGACCTGAATTGGATTTTGTTGGGAGTTGAAGCAGTTCGTATGAAACATGACATTGCCGCACTTGAGGAGTTCGAGGTCGCGCTGGACAAATACCTTTCCGACAGCGGCACAAAGCTGAAGAGCGAAAAACGCGGTGCGATTGCCGCGCGTTGGTACCGGTCTTTTCTCGAAGGGAAAGAGATCGCCATGGACGACGTCCACACCTGGATCGAACTGCTGAGAGAATGAGAAGGGACCTGAGACAATCTGAGGCGTGGCGGCGCCACCAACTGGCAGCAACCGAGCGGATGCAGGCTGACCTTGATCGAGTAACGCGCCCAGTGATAAGTGTTATGACAAGCTGTTCCCTAGTCTATTTGATGACCTGGGGGCCGCTCTGTGCGTTTTGGGAAGTTGGAAGTATGCCCTGGATTCCGCTTTTGGCGGCGGCCATCTCAGGCATTGCTGTTGCCATGACCTTCCCAGCCTTCGCTTTGGCGGTGGGAATTGAAAGCTACTTCTGCAATCGCCTGCGTTCAATGGCGCAAAGCCAGACTGTGATTGAAACGAACTGACCTGACCGTGCGAACTGCATTAAGCATTGCAGAAAACAGCGACCGCGCGATAACGTAAAATAAAACCTTGGACCAAGGATACACCGTGGCAAATCTACCCGATGCCGTCGCAGGCGGAACACCCGATCAAAAAGCAATATCTGAGCTGCTGCTTGATGATAGTAATCCGCGCTTTGGAGAGCTTGAGCGTGGAGTCGAGCAATCTCAGCTTGTCGATCTAATCATCGACAAGTTTGGCATAGAAGACGTGGTCAGTTCGTTGGCCATGAATGGGTTCTTTTCGGCCGAGCCACTTGTTTGTGTTCGCCGCAAGGATGGAACGCTGGTCGTCAAGGAGGGGAATAGACGCCTTTGCGCTTGCATCGTTCTCTCTGGAGACCCCCGAGCGGTTCGGCAACCAATCTGACCAAACGCGTTCAAAAGACTTGGAACGACAACGGCAACCCCGCGATTGAACCTGTTCCTGTTCTGATTTTTGAAGAAGACGGGCCTGCTGCGGATACAATGCTATCGTATCTTGGTGTCCGACATATCGCGGCTGCCCAGCCCTGGGATTCATACGCAAAGGCATCATGGGTAGCGACGATCACGGACGAGACCGGCATGCCGGTTTCGAAGATCACTGAAATGATCGGCGATCAGCACAGCACGGTGGTGAGGTTGTTGGAAGGCTATCGATTTATCCGGCAGCTGATCGAAAACGGTGAGTTTCGGCCTGAAGACAGTCAACGAAAAGGCAGGGGTAGTGTATCCGAGTACCCGTTCTCATGAGTCTATACGATACTAGGATATAAAGCGACACGCGACTTCTGCGGGTTAAATGAAAGGGTTTCCGAATCCCCAAATCCAATTCCGGACGACAAACTTTCTAACGCGGCGACGGTTGTACAAACGATGTTCGGGAACCGCTCACTAGGACGCAGTGCAGCAGTTGTCGACTCGCGGCAACTGTCCGATCTGGCAAAGGCTTTTGCTGACCCTGACAAGGTGGCTCTTCTTAAAGAAGGGAAGGACCTCGTCACGGTTCTGGACATCACCAAACCAATTGAAATCAAGCTTGAAGAAAACCTTGGTCAGGTGCGGTCAATTCTTGCGGATTTGATTTCCACCTTTTCAGAAACGCCTCCGTCAATTGATACGGCGAAAAAGCACCTTGGCACATCTGTAAGAGTAAGGTCGCTGGCGGCAGACTTGGCAAAACGGCTGAAGGAGATTAGCGACAAGGAATTTGAAGACGATGATGAATGATCACTCGTATTTCCTGAGAGGTCATTTTCTCAAGCTTTCCCATGATGCGGATCAAGCCGAACTGGTTGCGTTAAGGTTCGGAAAATCGCGCGCAACATCTGGCGTCAGGGATGATGCGATCGCGGATACACTAGAGGAAAGCTACTCCGCAGAAGACGAGCTGGGCGAAGAGGCTTGGCAATCGCATGAAACTTCCATGGACACAGCGTCATCTCAGATTCTGGAGGAACTGGAGCGGCGATCAAACGCGCTTGGCGATCTATATCCTTTCCAACTGGAAGGTGACGTTTTGACCTACGAGCAGTCAGAAACTCTTGTTTATGAATTTCTTTTGTGCACGGCGTTGTCACCAAGCCTCACGACAGGAAGATTCAAGGATTTCCCACGTCAATTCGAACGGTTGGCGGCAGTCTTGACGGCAAATTTTCTCGGACCGAACTCGAACTATTGCCACATCGGTTTTCCAAATGAAAACAAGCGGTTCAAGAAGGCAGTGAGCGAGGCCATAGAAAACAGTGGCGAACTTCGCTGGCAACCGGATGACGATTTGCCAGATGAAGGACCTAGGCAGGGTGACGAAGGTGTTGATTATATCCTCTGGAAGGATTTCGGGTGTGGGCGTGCAATCGGACAACCGTTTTACTTTGGCCAGTGCGCATGTGGAAATGACTGGGATAGCAAGGTGAATGACGTTTCGGATCGGTTTTTCAAATGGTTTTCAACTCTTAAAGTTGATCCAGCCAAGGTCTTTGCTGTTCCATATGTGATCCCAGACAACAAGCTGAAGGAAGTTGCTCGGGAAGCTGGAAACGTTATGGATCGCCTTCGTCTTGTTAGGGCGATCACATCAGGTGGACACTTCGATCAGGGCGAGTGGAAAGAAAAGCTATTCAATACAATGTGCTTGATTACCGCTGCGTGATTACCAAATATCAGGCAGGGCTGCCGCCACGGCATTGAACAACGGTGGCGGAACAGCATTCCCTGCAACTTTGTATTTTTCGTTCATCGAGGCCGTGTCTGGAAACTCGACACATTTATCGAAACCTTGAAGAAGTGCGCACTCGCGGTAGCTAAAACGCCTTGCTGGCCCATCCGTTTCAAAAACCCATTTATCGGTGTGGATTCGAAGCAAGCGAGGGCTGACTGGGTGAAGGTTAACGTGCCTGCTGCGTGCAACCACCGTTTTGCTTAGCTCATTCCAGTCCCGGTAGCGATTTCGAGACATATAATACCAGTGGAAATCTTCCGTATTGTATTCACCATCTGGCCACAAAGGAAGGTGTCCTATCGCATCACGAATGGTCTGGTACTCTAGGACCAATCGACATTCAGGCTTCCCAAAGGGTGTGTTTGTGTGATTCATAAAGACCAGATTGAGCACTCTGGGGGCAGTCACATGGCCAAACGATAT
>PDWI01009758.1_pt1 | contig 11602 bp, 15 predicted proteins | sample 1430891 | NCBI WGS metagenome assembly PDWI01 (sample SAMN01162508, study PRJNA174530) | Oral metagenome, whole genome shotgun sequencing project. | biome: Marine environment; feature: Marine mammal; material: Swab sample of the gingival sulcus; isolation source: swab sample of gingival sulcus...
AAGAATTGATGCAGTCGTACTTTTTCCATGAGAACCCGCCACTGCAATTCACTTTTTTGCATTAAACACCTCTGCAAGCGCAATAGGATACGGAATATGAATAATATTATTCTCTTTTGCAAATTTGAGTTCTCTGTGATTATAAATCTGCTCTTCAACCGGAAGATCTGGCTTGGTGATAATAGCCTCAGAATAGATAATTCGAGTGGTATTTGATGGAATTGCATCTGGATTTTCTCAGATAAAAATTTTGAATCCTTCATCTTGAAGCTTTCGGATCAGGTCACTTTCTGTTGAATCTGAACCCGAAATTGAATATCAAAAACTGGCATAATATCGAGCCAATCCAGAAACTCCAATTCATCAAATTCCTATAAAATGTATATTTGATGATTTCATAATTTTATCTTCTTGAATAGTCGTTAATAGCGTCTTTACTAGCGTCTTTTACTGCCTCTTTTATATCTTGTACATAATCTGTCATCTGCGATTTATATTTTTCTGTAAACTCTTGTACTGACTGATCAAGTTGTTCCATGAGGAAATCTCAAATTGGAGAGAGAATTTTTTGAGGGTAAAAAATAATCAAGAAGATAATCCCCCAAAAAATAATTCGCTTTACCCATGTAAAGAAGATACTCCACCTTCTGCGAGATTCTTGTTTTTGTAAGATTTCATATATTTCTTGAATTTGTTCTTGTGTGTTCATATCAAAAAAAGTTATTTAGAAAAAATCTGTAATATGGCTGGTACTATCAATGATAAAATCAAGGTGATGACAACGATGTAGACTACAATTTTTCTCATAAAAAATATTGTAAGAAAATAAGTACAAAAAAATAATATATATTCCCTTGTGCCTATTGTCTTGGGAAGAGGGTGTTCCTCTCTGGCTGAATGCAAGAGAGGAACGAATTTTGCCTCTTATTGTTCAACAGATACACTGTTTGCGTCAATTTTAACACTTCCCTTTGGGCTATCAACCTCGACAGTACCTGGTTTTACCATAACATCAGAATCAGAAGTATCCACTGAAACAGATGTTTCATCCATATCTATACTTGTATCAGTCGCATCGTCTTCGTATGGCATAGGACTTTTAAGTGCTTTTTGGAACTCATCAGCTGGCACAAAATCAGTTGGGAATTCTACTTTTTCATTTGTTTTCTCTTCCTTTCCATGAGTGACGAATTCAAACATAAAATCTTTTACCATTTGTGCCTGTGGTGAATCTTTCATTTGATCAATATTTATATTGATAGAATCAAGAGAAAGAGCAAAGATTTCTTTTCCAAGACCCAGTCCGATATTTCCAGTCACATCTCAATCCATTCCAGCTGACTCTGGCGGAGTAAGAGTAAGTTTTCCTTTCATGATATCATCTTTTGGATCTTTTGTATGGATTTCAAGTTTTCCTGCCTCTTTTATGTCAGCAACAAGGTTAAATGTTTGGGCTGTTTCATTTTTTGATGTTCCATCAAATGTGACCTGAGCCTGTGTTTCATCCATAAGAGTCACTTTCATAGCTCCATCAAATGCATTATTTTCGTTTTTATACTTTGCTGTAATATTCAGTTTTTCTTCTGGAACATCGAGATCCATCATAAAGTGTGAAAGTTTTTTGTCTTTTATCGCAAACTCAACATGAGATTTGAAAACCTCGTTTTCTCCCTGTTTTGCAAATGCATCAACCTTATGTGTATCATTTTCTTTTTTCATATTAAATCCTGCCTTCACTTCGTCTGGAGCATCCATATCAATCGTCATCATATTTTTGTCTGTTTTGAGCGTGATAGTTCATTTTCCTGATACTTTATCATCTATTTCGGCCTTTCCATCAAGGAAAAGGTGATTTTTTGTATCAAATGTAAGCGTGAAATTTGATATTTTATTGGCTTCTTCAATATCTTTTTTGAAATTTTCCTCATCTTCTTTTGTCATCTCTGCATCTACATCAAGTCGTTTTGTGAGTTTTTTTGCAAGAGCAATCATATTCTCTGCATCAAGCTCAACCTCAAAAGTATTTTTTGTTCCATCAATTTTCGCTTCTCCTTTTGCTTTGAAAATTGGATACTGTGTGAGCATCTCTTTGATTTCTTTCTCTGTGAGAGAGAAGAGTTGCTTCATAACTTTTGCCACTTCTTCGTCTTGCTGTCCATTTGGAAGTTCAACCCATTTTCCTTCATATTTTTTGAAGTTATCCATCATAGAAGCCATTGACTCTGGGAGTTCGATTCCTTTGAAAGATGCAAAAGTTTGCAATGGAGATTGAATGATAGCAAGTTCCTGAACCTTAGCATTGATACTATCTATCATTGCAGACTGTAAATTTACACTGACATCAGAAAATACAACTTTGGATTTAAGTCCGTTTGCAAGTGCTGAAATTTTCATAGCTGCATCAAGACTTCCGAACTGACCAGCTTTTACTACAAGCTTCATATCTCATGATGCTTTTTTTGGAGCAAACATCTCATCAATATTGAGAATAGCTTTTGCTTCATTCCACTGAGCTGTCATGTAGGCTCCGTAGAGAGACTTGAAGTCTCCAGCCTTCACTGATACTTCTGCTTGTCCATTTGGACCAGTATCTTTTGGCGTATCTGAATTACCACCTTTGTCCATGCCTGGAAGTGTACAGCTGGCTGCAAATACACTCGTCAAAAAGAGTATAAAAAGTTTTTTCATATAAAAAAATTAATAAATAAAGCACTCTCAATTATAAGCATTCTCGAAAAAAATCAAGAGATTTTTTGACTTATTGAGTTTCTTTACAAGAAAAATGAACATCCAAAAAACACTCTCTTCTACGAATATACCCAGAAACAATACTATTTTTGATGATATATCAACTAAAAATGAGGATGCTCTTATTTTCTGAGTCTTTTAAGAAGACACCTAATACGAAAATTGTAATCTTCTTCTATTTTTAGTGTTTTGGAATAATATTTGGATCGCAAAATTTTTAATTGGTTCATTTTTTCTTCTATTTCTGGAAATTGGTCTACGTGTTGTAAAATATACTGATCTATATGCTCAATATCACGATACTAATCTTGAGATTGTATATGATCAATAGCTCTGTTGATCTCTCAAACGAGAATCTGCCCTTCAGCTTCAAAATCTTCGTCAGCCTTTTGAAGTCTTGCGTTCATATTTTGAGATATTTTTTCTCGTATTCGAGGAGAAAGGTACATACTAGAGAATTTGGTTTAAAAAAACAAGAATGCTCATTGTATACTTTTTGAGTAAAAGTCAATTTTCTTTTGCAGAGAAAAATACTTACAAATGTATATGAGTTTTTCATCGTATCAAAAACTTTACATTTCAACAAAAATGGATATACTTGGGACTGCTTTTATTTTTTTACAACATTCAAAATCTATGGCAAATATAGATCACGCACCGAGCAAATATATGCTCAATCTTCTCCATGTCCTTCCAGCTTTCGTCGAATGAGAGGAAGACCGCATCAATACAATCGTAGAGCTCAACTCTATGACAATCAACAAATACGAAATCATCACAGAAAGTGGGCAACTCAAGCTTGATCGAGTTGGATATTCATCACTTGCTTATCCTTTTGCTTATGGAGCGATTCCATGTACTTGGGATGAAGATGGAGATCCTCTTGATGTCGAGATTGTCGGAGTGACAGAACCACTTGTTCCAAATTCTCTGGCAGAAGTACGAATTATCGGAATTATGCGATTTTGTGATGGAGGTGAAGTCGATGACAAAGTCATCGGAGTTCTCGCAGATGACAAACGAATGGATCATATCACTGATTACAGTCAACTTGGAGAGCACTGGAAAAAAGAAACCGCTCACTACTGGGAAACTTACAAGCACCTCAAAAAACCAGGAACCTGTGAAATTGGTGGATTCTATGGAGTCGATGAGGCGATAAAAGTCATCAAAGAATGTCAAGAGCGCTACAAAAAAGAGTACGCTCCAAAACTTGATGCATAAAATTATTGAGGATACAAAAGAATTGCCAAAAAAAGACGGCAGTTTTTTTGTTTTTATAAAATTTCTTGACAAATAAAATTATATTTATATAATATACTCATATATTCTTATTTTTTAGAAAATATATATCTATGAATACACCAGAAAACTACACACCATACCGAGAACTCAGCAAGTCCAAAAGTCATCCCCGTCAAGTTTTCACACGAAAAGAAGTTGCAAAAATTATTCAAGCATCGATAGCAAGCGGTTTGATAGTATGATGATCGATAGGATATTTATGAGGATCTTATAACGCTGATACTTCTAAAACAAACTGAAATATTTCTTCCGAGAGGAATGAAGAGGTTACCCTTCTCAAAGAGGTCATAGAAACTCAGGAAGCAATCATCAAAATTCAAGAGACTATTATACAATACCAAGAAGAAATTGAAGCAGAGAAGTGACAACCAAAGCAAGCTGAACAAGTTACAAAATTTCATAATATTTAATTTTTATACATATTTGAGTATGAATCAAATCGATCATAATACAGCCCGCCCGGGAGATATGCACGAAAAAGCATACAATCCAGCCAGAAAGAAGGTGGCTCTAGAAATGTCCACAGCTCTCAGTTCTCTCTCTTCAGACCTTGATACGAACCCAAAACAACACAATATGCAGCCCGAATCTGCATGAGACAAGGATCTTGTTATGAAATTGGCTCAAGCAAACACAAAGCAATTAAAAAAACATGTTAATGCGCAAACAAACCGGGAAAAAGTCAATAAAAGCATTCGAGCTTCAAGTCAAAGTGAAGTTAATTTTTTTGGCGAATTTTTTCAAGTCAGCCCAGAAAATCCAAATACCTTTGTCCGAAAAGTAAAAGAAATCCAGAAAGGACTCTGATTCAAAGAGCAAGATGGTATTATCGGACCAGGAACACTGAGAAAACTCTATACAAAAATATACAAAAACCATCTTGAGGAACTGCCGCCAGATATTCTAGCTCGATGGAAATTTTATAAGGTCTGGGAAAGTCCCAGATATGAAAGATTCAAAAAACCCAATGTATTTTCAACCGCATGATTCTACGGAACCATGGGAACAAAAAATACGCCATGATCCCTCAAGGATGCCAGTCTTGATAGGATTGCAAGACAGTGAAAACTTGCCATCAATTTCAAATGAAAAACGATCACAATAGGAGAAACCGGAGAACCAAATACCATCTACATAGGAAAAAGTATACAAAACATACAATTACCAAATAAGAGCACAGGACACTATGTATTTTGAGCGCTCTATGATTCAAATGGAAAATTACAAGTTCTCTCCTATATATCACCGTGAGCCCCCAAAACAAAAAGTCCTGAAAATGTCACTTTTTCTACACACTGAGTTGCTAAGAATTATATTTCTCAAAAAAATGATCCTATGGCAAGCGCTACGCTTATTGATATGAGACACTGACGGCATACACACTTTTGGAAACGAGTCAATTGACGTCCGCTCTCTCATGGATGCTGGCGTATGCCCGGGATAGGAGCCTCATGATTTGCAAGCTATACAGCAGAAACTTCTCACAGGGTTATCGTCTGAAAAACCTACTAACAAAATAAAAACTCCATCGTTATGAAAACATGGAGTTTTTTGTATCAAAAATATTTATACGCTCATCAAATACATGATATATATAGCAACACTTGCCATCGAAATCTGAGCAATTGTCAGTGGAAAACCGGTTTTGAAATATTCTCAAAAAGAGAGGTGATACTTTTGTTTTTCGAGGAGAGCCGCTCCCACCAGGTTCGCAGAGGCTCCAATGAGTGTACCATTTCCACCAAGACAGGCTCCAAACGCCAGTGCCCACCAGAGAAAATTCGCATCAAGACCCATACTGCTATAATTTGCAACAAGAGAAGCCACCACTGGAAGCATCACCGCTGTAAAAGGAATATTGTCAAGAAGCATAGAAAACAATGCCGATACCCAGAGAATAGCCAGAGCACAAAGTAATAAATTATTACCAAAAGTTGTCTGAATAAAAGTCGCTACCACTTCGAGAATTCCTGTATGCTCAAGCGCTCATACAATCATAAAAAGAAACACGAAAAAAGCAATCACAAGCCACTCTACATCTTTTGAAAAAGTATTATGAATCTGCTGTTCGACTTTTTCTTTTGGAAGTCACTCACCGTGGAATTTACTGCGCATCAAGTAGTCTCGCATCAGCATCAAAAGTCCAGCTCCAGTCAAGGCTGGCACCGCTGCTGGCATATGGAAAAAACTATGTGAAAAGAATCCAATAATTACAAATGCCAGTGTAATAAGGGAAGCTACGAGAAGACGAGGATGATAAATAGGATTTTCTGTTTTGAGTGTTTGTATAACGCTTTCCAAATCATCAATCTTTCGAGCCTTTGCAAACTCTCCTTTGAGTATCATATAGGCTCCAGTCGAGATGATAAAAAGCATAAAAAAGACAGGGATTCCAAGGTTGACGATAAATGCATTAAATGAAAGGTGAGCATAGCTTCCAATCATAATATTTGGCGGATCTCCAATAAGTGTGGCAGTTCCACCGAGATTTGAAGCGATAATAAGAGCAATAATAAATTTGACAGGGCTTACTTCAAAAATTTTAGCAATAGAAATAGCCACTGGTGTCACGAGAAACATCATCGTTACATTATCAAGAAAAGCAGAAAATATCGCCGTAATAAAGAAAAAAACAAAGTATAGAGGAATAAATCTTCCTTTTGAAAATTCAAAAATTTTGACCGCCATCCACTGGAAAACATTGGTCTGTGCCATTACACCGACGATGATCATCATCGCGATCAAAAGAGCAATAACCTGACCATCAATAGCAACAAAGGCCTTATCAAGCGTGAGAAAATCCCACCATGGGAAAAAATGCCCAAGTGTGTATGAGAGAAGAATAAGAGCTGAGGCAACAAAAAATACAATAAGTGTACGGTGGATAAGCTCACTGGCAATCAGTCCTACCACAATTATCATAATAATTGCCATAAAAATACCTCGAGACGGGTCAAACACAGCTTCAGAATGCTCTGAAACATGAGAACTCGCATACGAGAGTGAAGGCAAGAGCAAGCTTCATCCACTTGCTAAAAAGAGAGAGAGAATTTTTTTCATAAATGGTATTTTTTAAAAAAACCGAGCAATTATAATAAAAGAGTCCTTGAAGTCAAAAGAAAACGCTAAAATTATTTGCCCTTTGGGAGTTTTTTCCTATAATAATGGGAAATTTTTATGACACTATGCACAGCATTTCCCTCACCTGTCAAGCAGGACTCGAATCACTGGTACATCGAGATTCAAAAAAACTCTGACTTCAAAATATTACCGTCAGTGATCGATTTATCCAATGAAAGGCAGATCTCGAAACCGTCTACAGACTCCTTGTATGAAGTCGATTTGCAAATAGAGTCTACTTAGAACTTGCCAAATCAAGCACGCAGGATTTTGATTGACTCTTTGATCTCTGCTTTCAAATACCATGGAGCAAGTATATAGATGAGTGAAAGGAGATTATCACAGAAGCCACAGCAATCCGATCAAAACTCTCACACCTACCAAGTATCCAGAGTATTACAAAAAAAGCCATCATCAAAAGTCTGACAAAAGAGCGAGACAGTCAACACTGGAATGAAAAAAGATGATGAGATGAAATCCATATTCATACCATCATCAAAGATGATAAGTCCCATATCCTCCTCGATATTACCGGACTCCCGCTCCATAAGCGATGATGGCGAAAGCAGGCAGGAGAAGCTCCTCTCAAAGAAAATCTCGCCGCAGCGCTTGTCGCATTCTCTCTTTGGAGATTTTGAGAGACTTTTGTCGATCCGATGTGTGGAAGTGGCACGATAGCAATAGAAGCCGCTCTTCTGGCTCGAAATATCGCCCCTGGAAAAAATCGATCCTTTGCTATCAAACACACAAAAATTCATGATGAAGAAAGTCTTCAAAACGCAAAATCTGAACTTGCAGCCAAAGAATATCCATCTGGAAAATATACAATTATTGCTGCTGACCGTGATGAAAGCATCATACAAATCGCCAAAGAAAATGCCAAAAAAGCTGGCGTGCTTGAAGATATCGATTTTCGAGTAGCCGATTTCAAGGAGACTATCAAGAAGATCAAAAAACCAGCCACACTTGTCTCCAATCCACCCTATGGTGTACGCCTAGAGACTGAAGATCTCGATGATTTGTATCGTGAAATTTTTGATTTTATGGGTCAAAAAGATATCTCTGGAGGAATTATCACTTCATATGAAGGCGCAAAAAAATATATCGACACTTCTCTTTTCAAAAATAGAAAACTCTATAATGGATCCATTGAATCGAGATTTTGGTACAAGAAAAAATCCTAGAGTTTTCTAGGATTTTTATGAATTCTAACGAGAGAGATTATTTAATTTCACATCCTTCTACAGCTGGCATTTTTTTGACTTGATCAATAGAAGCCTTACATGCTGTTTCCATTTGAGCTTCATCAAATTGTGCCCAAGCAGATTTTACTTGATCAAGACTTTTCTTGATAGTTGCTTCATCCATATTTGCCTTTTTATAAGTACATTCCATATATGCAAGGTACGAATCACAAGAATTTGCAGTTTTTCCTCCATCGTTTCCACCGTCAGATGAAGCTCCACAACTTGCAAGAAGAGAAAGGCTCAATAGAGCGATAATAGTTTTTTTCATAAAAAGAAAAAGTTAATAAATAAGCACTTTTATTATATCAAAAATTTTAAAAAATCAAGAAGTTTTTTCTGAAATTTTTGATTTGAATTTACATTTGGAGTTTTTTCACTGTTTTAAAACACCAGTAAATCGCAAGGATTCCAATAATACTAAAGCCAATTGATTGCCCAATAAGGACTCCACTTGCACCATAATATTGCCCTCAAAAATACGCAAATGGCATGGTAAAAACAGTCGCCTTGAGAAAATTAATAATAGTAGAATTCTTAGCGTGCCCAATATTATTAAACACCGCATTAGCTATAAAAACAAAGGCCTGAAAAATAAAAAGCCAAGACAGGAATTGAAAAAATATAAGTGACAATTCTCTGGCCTCCCCTGTCAGATGAAATATATGAATAATCGGATCTTGTAAGAAAAATAAAACAAGAGAAATAAAAAATATATATCCTGCCGAAAATTTGATACTCTCCCAAATAGTTTGTTGAATTCGGTCAATATTTTTTGCACCTAAATTCTGTCAGATAATCGGTCAAATCGCTCCAGAAAGAGCAAAAATCACAGCAAAAGCCACAGGAGAAATTCTCATAACCATACTCAAACCTGCTACAGCACTATCTCAAAACTCTCAAACTTTTGAAACGATATAAGCATTTCAAATCGGTGTTGCCAAATTGGTCAGTACAGCAGGAATTGCAATCAAAAATATAGGCATTAAATACTGTTTTGAATGAGAAAGAGAAAATACAGCACCTCGAAAAAACTGATTTTTATATACAAAAAATACTGCCGCCAGCAAAAGAGCAAATCGTGAAACAAGAGTCGCATACGCCGCTCATTCGAGTCAGAGACCAAGTCCAAAAATACATATTGGATCGAGAATTCCATTGACAAAACTTCAAATCAAAAGCACAAACATAGAGTGCTTTGCTTCTCATTTGGCTCGAAGTATTCAATTCAAACCCATTCCCAAAGCAAGAAATGGCATTCCGACAATGATAATTCGCAAATATGAAACCGCAAAATCCAGAGTCTGGGATTCTGCTCACAAGAGGGAAAGAAGATACGGCGCAGAGAAATAAATACCAAGAGTGAGGATACTTCCCACAACAAAAATCAAAAATGCAATCACTCCAGCAAAATTTTTTGCTTCTTCCGGTTTTTTGGCTCAAAGATTTTTGCTTACAAGGGCTCACATCGTGATAGAAAAACCGATACTCACAGAACTGGTAAAAAACAATATCGTCCCAGCATATCAGATAGCTGCGGCGAGTTCTTTTTGTCCTAGAAGACTGATAAAATAAAAGTCGATAAGGTCTACAAGAAAAAGAGCAATAAGTCATATAGAAGCCGTCAAGCTCATCACCACAACATGTCGAAAAATCGATCCAGTGATAAATTTTGCATGCGTATCTTCTACTATCGCTCTTGTTTCATTTCTATAATTTTGTCGAAATCACATTTTTTTAAAAAAAAGGTATGAAAAAATAAATCTCACGAAAAAAGTGAGATCTCTAATTGTATATACTTTGGTAGCGCCACGGAGAATCGAACTCCGATTTTGGCCGTGAGAGGGCCACGTCCTAGCCGTTAGACGATGGCGCCATATTTACCTGAGTTTCCCCAGGTAATAGAGCAAAAGACTATTCGCCTTTTTTGTTAAAATCAGTTGTAATTCCGATAGATCGAGCTGACCCAGCGATGATAGACATTGCATGTTCAATATCATTGGCATTCAAGTCTGGCATTTTCGCCTCAGCAATAGCTTTGAGTTGGTCATTTGTAAGGTGTCCAACTTTTGTTTTGTGAGATTCAGCAGACCCAGATTTGAGCTTAAGAGCATCCTTGATAAACCAAGTTGCTGGTGGTTGTTTTGTATAGAAATCAAATGAACGATCTTCATAAATATTGATCACTGTCGGAAGGAGTTTCCCTGCTTGATCTTTTGTTTTATCATTGAATTGTTTACAAAAATCAGCGATTTGAATTCCTGTCGGTCCAAGAGCCGTACCAATAGGTGGAGCTGGATTTGCTTGTCCAGCATTGATTTGAAGTTTGATAACTTGTGTTGGTTTTTTTGCCATAAAATAAAAAATACATTAAAGCACACTTGTATACACAAAGTGTACCATCTTTTTACCTTTAGCTATCGGGAAAAGCAAGGAAAAAAGAGTAAGAAATAAAATGTAGAAGCAAGAGTATTATATAGAAAAATCAAAAAAAGCAAGAGGAAATATTTATAGAAGATAGATATTAGAATTTAGAGAGCAGAGATTTTATTCCCATAGTGTTGTCATCCTGAATTTATTTCAGGATCTCTTTTTTTCGACTGGATTCCTGCCTGCGCAGGAATGACGCATTATTGTTGTTTTTTCTATTTCTGTCATCCCGCACTTGATGCGGGATCCATGCCCCTGCCCCTGTCATCCTGAACTTGATTCAGGATCTTCCTCTTTTGTACCTTCTTTCCCGTCCATCACAAAGATTGCCACGAAATCAAAGATTTCTCGCAATGACTTTTCCTGTCATCCCGCACTTGATGCGGGATCCATGTTCCTGTGGTTCCCGTGGATCCTGTCGTCCCCAAATCAAACCCTCGAGCAGGCTTTGAATTTATTTCAGGATCTCAAACGAAAACATTTGCAAAATATAGAAATATATGCTACACTATATCTAGTCTCTGTTTTTCATACAAAAAAATACTATGAATACAAAAACAAATATACAATTGCAGGCAAAGAAAGTACTGGCAGGAATGCAAATATTCTTTCTTCTTTTTTGACTGTTTCCATTGTTTCAAGTGTCTTCTGTCTCGGCTTTTGATCTCAGTGATGCAAGTGTGCAAGAAAATTCAAGTGTAGGGACTGTTATTGGAGTTTTTCCTGACTGACCAGAATATACGCTCGTCTCTGGA
>PDWI01008974.1_pt1 | contig 11601 bp, 10 predicted proteins | sample 1430891 | NCBI WGS metagenome assembly PDWI01 (sample SAMN01162508, study PRJNA174530) | Oral metagenome, whole genome shotgun sequencing project. | biome: Marine environment; feature: Marine mammal; material: Swab sample of the gingival sulcus; isolation source: swab sample of gingival sulcus...
AGATATCCCATTCGTAAGAACTGAAGACCCCTTGAAGACGACGAGGTTGATAGGCCGGGTGTGTACGCATGGCAACATGTTGAGCTTACCGGTACTAATAGGTCGTGAGGCTTCAAATTGCTAAGATGTTCCCCGAATTGCGAATTACATTTATGGTTAAGTTTTTTTATGAGTCCTTTGTTTTTCTAATTTTTTTGTTAGCTCCCTTTTTTATTCTCTTTTTATCCTTAGTATGTCAATATGCACAACTCCTTTGCTCTTATTTATGAACGTTTTCCAAAGAAGAAGTTAAAGAAGGTCAGGAAAAATGATAGATGTTGCCAGAATAAAAGAGCGGTTGGATGCTCTTTATGTCCAGTATAGTCTTCCTGAATATATAGACCCTGATCCATTGGCGTTTTTGTATCGCTATGAAAATACCAAAGATAGGGAAGTTATTGGAATTATCGCCTCTTGTCTTGCCTATGGCAGAGTGGAAATGATTATGGGTGCCGTGGCCAAAGTGCTTGATGGCTTGGGAGATCAGCCTGCCCAATGGATTCGTGGAGCAAGTCATGGAGATATTCGCAAATTGTCAAGGGGCTTTTTGTATCGTTTTGCAAGGGAAGAGCATTTGTACGCCCTGATTTTGGGAATCAGGCAGGTGCTCCGGGAATTTGGTTCCATTGAAGATTGCTTTTCTCGGGGGCTGGATTCCTGCACCGATGAAAATAGGATGCTCGCAGGTCTTTCCCATTTGCAAACCTGTCTTGATCCTGAAAAAAAGACAGGGCATCTCTTGGCAGATCCATTGAAAAAAAGTGCCTGCAAGAGAAGTTTTTTGTTTCTTCGCTGGATGATACGAAAAGATCTTGTGGATCCGGGAGGTTGGGATGTTTCTCTTGCAAAAGATCTTGTCGTTCCCCTGGATACCCACATGTATGCAATAGGAAAATTGTTGGGTTTTACGAGCCGAAGTTCCCAGGATCTGAAAACGGCAATGGAGATTACAGAGGGTTTCAGACAAATTTGTCCTGAAGATCCTGTAAAATATGATTTTTGTCTTACCAGGTTTGGTATCCGGCGGGATCTTGAACGCAGTTCCCTGGAAGAAGAATTTTTTTGCAGTAGAAGGTAAAAAGTAAAAACAGCACAAAAGTGAAATATCAAGGAGAAATATAAGGAAAATTGCTGGACTACGTGGAACAACATACAGAAAATATCAAATCCCCGGATTATGTTTTTCCTCCCTTACTGAAGGGGGAGCTTGTCAAACGCTATAAGAGATTTTTGGCAGATGTGATTCTGGATTCAGGGAAAAAGGTTACTGCCCATTGTCCCAATTCCGGCTCCATGAAAGGATGTGCTGAACCTGGTTCCAAGGTCTGGCTGTCCGAGGCCAATAATCCCAAACGAAAACTTGCATATACCTGGGAGCTTGTGGAAACGCCGACTTCCCTTGTGGGCATCAATACCCAGGTGCCCAATCGTCTGGTGAAATCTGCCATTGAGCAGGGGCATCTTCCTGAATTGTCTAACTATACAAACGTCCTTTCCGAGGTAAAAACCAGTACGCATACCCGTCTGGATTTGAAGCTGGAAAAATCTTGTGGCTCCTGCTGTTATGTGGAAATCAAAAATTGCACCCTTCTGGAAAATGGAGTCGCCCTGTTTCCCGATGCCGTAACGGTCAGGGGACAAAAGCATTTGGATGAGCTTGTATCCCTTACCAAAGAAGGAAATCGCTGTGTAATTTTTTATCTGGTACAGCGGATGGATGCAAAGGAGTTTGCCCCTGCTGCAGCCATTGACAAGGCCTATGCCGAAAAATTGCAATTTGCCATGGAAAACGGCGTAGAAGTGCTTGCCTATGATGTCTGCATTGATATTCCGAATATGAAAATTCGTAATCTTGTGCCCATGAAAGATGCCGAAGACTGAGGAAAAGTCCGTGACTTTTTGCTATAAAAATCATATGCTAAAAAGTTACGTAAGGTTTGAAAGAAATAAAATTTGGGTATGCGTTATGATGAAGGAGATAACGGAATGAAAAAATACAGGGCAGGAATTGTGGGATATGGCAACGTGGGAAAGGGAGCGGAAGCCGCCTTGCTCCATGCTGATGATATGGAGCTTTTCGGGGTATTCTCTCGCAGGGCAAAGGATGGGATGTCAACCTTGACCGGCGCTCCTGTGTATCCATACGATGATGCTGCAAAATATACAGATGAGATTGATGTGATGATTCTCTGCGGCGGTTCTGCCGGTGATTTGCTGAATCAGGGACCGCATTTTGCGTCCATGTTTACCTGTGTGGATTCCTTTGATACCCACGCAAGGATCCCTGAATATTTTACTGCCATGGATGCCAGGGCAAAGGATGCCGGAAAAGTCAGCGTGATTTCTGTGGGCTGGGATCCAGGCCTTTTTTCCCTGATCCGGGTGCTGGGAGTCTCCTGTCTTCCCAAGGGGGCGGATAATACTTTTTGGGGAAAAGGGGTTAGCCAGGGACATTCCGAGGCCATTCGCAGAATTGAAGGTGTCCAGGATGCCATTCAATATACCGTGCCTGTAGAGTCCACCGTGGATGCTGTGAGAAATGCAGAGCAAACCCAATTTGCCACCCGCCAGAAACATACCCGTGAGTGTTTTGTGGTGGCAAAACCAGACGCAGATCAAGAAAAAATTAGAGAAACCATTGTCTCCATGCCCAATTATTTTTCTGATTATGATACCACCGTGCATTTTATCAGTCAGGAAGATCTGGATAAAAACCATGGAACCATGCCCCACGGCGGTTTTGTGTTCCGAACCGGTCAAACAGGACAAGAGCTTGATTCTTCCCATGTCATGGAATTTTCCCTGAATCTTGAAAGCAATCCGGAGTTTACTGCCAGCGTAATGGTTGCATGTGCCAGGGCCGCCTGTCGTTTGTACGACCAGGGCCAGACAGGAGCCAGAACTATTTTTGATATTCCTGTGGGAATGCTTGTGGATATGACTCCTGAAACATTGAGGAAAGATTTATTGTAATACAATAAAAACAGAACACAGGCAGAAAAAGATTTCTTTGCCTGTATGATTTTCTTGGCAGAATGCACATACTGAAACATACCATATCCCGCCTTACTCTTTTTGCAGGTCTTTTGTGTCTTGGTAATTTTTTGCCCCTTGGGATTGGTGTTGCTTATTCTGCAGACAATGTGTCAGTTGTTATCTCCCAGCGTATCCGGCCCTATATGCAGATTCTGGAAGGAATCAATGACGGCCTTTCCGGGAAAAGTATTGATCTGTCTGTGCATTATCTGGGAGATGATGCCAAGTCTGCTGCCATCCAAAGGGAATTACAGCGGGAAGCCCCGGCTCTTGTTGTGGCCGTAGGCCCGGAAGCTCTGTCTCTGAGTACTTCTATCAAAGCTCCTGCCATGTATTCTGCTGTATTGTCCCCGAAATCTGATTTTACCTGCGGAGTGTCCCTGAACATTCCCGTGCCTGTTCAGCTGCGGGAAATTGAGAAGCATTTCCCTTCCATGAAACGGGTGGGTCTTCTGTTTGATCCTGTCCAAAATCTGGAATTTTACGAAGATGCAAAAAAGGCATTAGACTTTCTGGATCTGGAGATTGTCCCCCTGCGAGTGTCGTCCACGGATGTTTTGTCCACGGTGCTGCGGAAAAATTGGGACAGGATTGATTGTCTGTGGATGATTCCTGATCCCACCATTATCTCTGCTCCTCTTGTCCAGTATATTATCAAGCAGGCCCTTTTCCAGAAAAAAGGAGTTCTTGGGTATAACCATTTTTTTATCCAGTCCGGTGCCTTATTTGCCTTTGAGTTTGATTATGAAGCCTTGGGAAAGCAAAGTGCGGAACAGATTGTTCGCCGCCTGTCCCATGGAGAATGCTCGCGCCAGGCTCCTGTGTTCCATACCCGGATCAATACAAAAATTGCCCGTAAACTCGGAATCCAATTACAGGAGGAAAACCCATGAAATTTCTTCCCAAAATGGGGTTCCATTCCCGGATCCTTGTGGCTGTGATGGTGTTGTTCATCGCAAGCTTTATTATCATGGGCTATTTTGGTGTGAGTATGATTAATCATTTTGTCTCTTTGAGATTTACCCAGAGGATGAATTTCATTGCAAAATATCTTGCCATGAATGCGGAACTTGGGATTCTCATAGAAGAAACTCCTTTGCTGGAATCCCTTGCCCAGGGTGTACTTGCGGAAAATGATGTGGCCTATGTGTCCATTGAAACGGCCGGAGGTAAGGTGCTGGTGGATGTGGACAGGCCCTTGGCCGGACCATTCGGAACCATTGAAACCTCTGTCATGCCCTCGGAATCCACCATGGGAAAACTCTGGCTGGGTTCCGGCAGGCCCAAATCCCTGGGCCAGGTGAAAATCCGTTATTCTACGTCCGGTATTAAGGATTTAACCCATGCCATGACCAAGCGCTTTCTTCTCATGACCATTGTCCTTTCGGGAGTTGCCTGCTGGGTGTTCTTTCTGATTTCCCGCTCCCTTGTGGCTCCATTAACTGCCCTTGCCGATACAGCAGAAAAAGTGACCATGGGAAACCATGCGGTGCGTGCCGTTCCAGGCAATACCAGGGAAACGGAAAACCTTGCAAGGGCCTTTAATAATATGCTGGATTCCATTGATGAGGGCAGGAAAACCCTGGTGAAGGCCTACGAGCAGATGGGGCGCCAGGAAACCTTGGCCGAAGTGGGGAAATTTTCCATGATGATTGCCCATGAATTCAAAAATCCATTGGGCATCATTAAGTCCTCTGTGGAACTCATGGCGTCGGAACTGAATATCCCCAAGGATAACCTTGGGCTGACCTTTGCCCAGGAGGAAATCGATCGGCTGAATACCCTGATCGAAAATTTTTTGATGTTCTCCCGCCCGGTGCGTCCAAAATTGACGGCAACGGATTTGAACCAGATGATGTCCCAGGTGGTCATGGGATTTGATATGCAGTACGCCGACACCGCCTTGTCCCTGGAAACCCATATCCCGGAAGATCCTTGTGAATTGGAAGCAGATTTTGACCTTTTGTCCCGTGCATTGAACAATCTGATCAAAAATGCCTGCGAAGCCAATGGAGACGAAGGTGTTGTGGACATTTTTGTACAGCAGAAATTTGATGAAAATGGGGTACCCAGAAAATGGCAGGTGAATATTTGTGATCAGGGCCCCGGGATTTCCGAGGAAGACCTCCCCAGGATTTTTGAGCCTTTTTTTACCCAGAAAACCAAGGGTACTGGATTGGGACTTGCCTTTGTAGACCAGGTGGTCAAGGTTCATGGGGGCAGAATCCGGGTGAAAAATCTGGACAGGGGAGGCTGCTGTTTTTCCGTGTCTTTATTTGCAAACATTTCGTCTCAAAAGGAAGTAGAGGAAGATGACCAGAATATTGATCGTTGATGATGAAAAAAAAATGCGTACCCTGCTTTCCATGATGCTGGTTAAGGAAGGTTTTACCACCGATCTTGCCGACAACGGGCTTTCTGCGTTGGCGCTCATGGGGGAAAAACAATACGATCTGGTAATTTCCGATATCAAAATGCCCAGGATGGATGGCGGTCAGATGATTGCGACCATGCGGGAAAAAGACATTGCCACCCCGGTGATTTGCATTACCGCCTTTGCTACCATTGATTCTGCTGTGGAGATCATGCAGAAAGGTGCCTGTGATTATATTACCAAGCCCTTTGATACGGGAAAGATTCTTCTTGCCGTTAAAAAGGCATTGTCCCTGTCCCGGTTGATCCGGGAAAATCAGGATATGAAGCAGATGATCAATTCCCAGGGTCATGAGATGATTTATCAGTCTGCCAACATGCAGCAGGTGGTGGATCTTGCCTTGAATGTGGCATCTGTGGATACGGCGGTTCTGATTCTGGGGGAATCGGGCACGGGAAAGGAAGTGGTTGCCAACTTCATTCACAGAAACAGTCCCAGGGCAGGAAATCGTTTTGTTGCTGTTAATTGTGCGGCCATTTCTTCCAACCTTGTGGAATCGGAATTGTTTGGCTATGAAAAAGGGGCGTTTACCGGGGCTGCCAGGCAAACCCGGGGAAAATTTGAATTTGCAGATCAGGGAAGTCTGTTTTTGGATGAAATCGGTGATCTGCCATTGGAATCCCAGGGCAAATTGCTGCGCGCCCTGCAGGAGAAAAAATTCCAGCGGGTAGGGGGCAATGAGGAAATTCCCGTGGATGTCAGGGTGATCTGCGCCACCAACCAGAACCTGGATCAGATGGTGCTGGACAAAAAATTTCGCCAGGATTTGTTTTACCGGATCAACGTGTTTCCCATTGTGATTCCGCCATTGCGGGAGCGAAGGGATGATATTGTGCCCCTGGCAAGGTATATTATGTCCACCTTTTCCTTTGGCAGGAATCATGAGCTTACCGATGATGCCTGCCGGAAACTCGTGGAATATCCCTGGCCGGGAAATGTTCGGGAATTATCCAATGTGTTGGAACGGTGTGTGATTCTAACCAGGGATTCGGGCAGAATTACCAGCGATACCCTTTCTTTTTTACAGGTGCCGGGCACTTCCCAGGAAAGGGGATCAAAACTTGTGATCCGGCTTCCTGCAACGGGTATTTCCCTGAGCAAGGTGCAGATGGCATTGGTTCGGCAGGCATTGGAAGCTGCCGGGAATAATCAGACCAATGCGGCCAAGCTGTTGGGCCTGAGCCGGGCAAAGTTTCGGGTGCTGTTGAAAAACATGAACGAGGACAAGGGACAGGATTAATATGAAAATGGGATTGAAACAACGGCTTGCAGGATTACTCTGGGCGACGTGGATTTTCATTTTGCCCTATTCGCACTCGGCCTTTGCATCAGATACCATGCTTATGTTTGTGGGCGAGGATCTTGACGTTGTATCCATTGCATCCAAAAGAAAGGAAGCTGCATGGAGTGCCCCTGCCATTGCCCGGGTAATTCCCCGAAAAGATATGCTTTTGTCCAATGCCTCTACCCTTTCCCGGGTACTGGAAGATGCGGCAGGTTTTTATATGAACCAACGGGAAAAGGGTGCAACTGCTTATCTGCGGGGAATTCCAGATGGCACTTTGTCGTTGTTTGATACGGTTCCTTTGGGTTCTGGTGTGGTTAAATCCGATACATTTATGCCGGAGATGTCCATGGCCGCGGTGAAGCAGGTGGAGATTGTCCGGGGCAGCAGTTCGGTGTTGTGGGGTCCGGATGCTTTTGCAGGCCTTGTTAATGTGGTGCCGCTTACAGGACGGGATTTTCAGGGTGTGGAGCTTGGGCTGATTTCCGGAAATGAGATCAATCCCGGAGAAGCCTACGTGAACATGGGCCATGACCATGGTGACTGGAATTCCTTTTTGTCTGTGTCTGTCCGAGAGAAAAAGAACCATGACCATTGGGCCAATCTGGTTTCTTTCTGGCCGGAAGGCGCTCAGGAGGCCATTCCCGTGGACAAGAGGTATGGGCATGTGGAGCCTGAGAATGATCGATCTGTCTTTTTCTATGGGAATTGGTCGTACAAGGATTTTCTGACCCTTTCGGCATGGGTGTCTCTGGATAAAAATGCCTTTGTGTTGTCAGACTGGAAGCATAAATATTTCTGGCAGGAACAGGAAAATTCTCTGCGGCCGGGGTGCAAAATAGAAATTTCCCATGCCTTGACACCAGACTCCAGCATTCGGTTTACAGGTTATGTGTCCGGGCTTTCCCAGGATCATTCCTATATTGACCGGGAATTTACCAGAAAGGAATTCTCTTATTTTGGAGAAGCGATTTACGATCATTCCCTTTTCTTTTCAAAGGCCTTGGCAACCGTTGGAGTCTCCTTCCGGTACGATGATTATGAAGACGTGTTGTTGTGGGATTCCTTTTTCCCGGATTTTCTGGAAGAAGGGAACATCAATATCCTTCCAAAAGCAAGGGTTATGGATTTATCCAATCAGCTGATTTCCGTGTTTGGTCAGTATCGTCAGAAAATGGGGAAGATGGAGTTTTGGGGCGGTTTGAGAAGTGATTTTCATGAAAATTATGAAGATAAGATCAGTTATAGTCTTGGTGCGGTCTGGAATCTTGATCCTTTTATTGTAAAAGCAGCATGCGGAACTGGTTATCGAACCCCCTTTGTCCGTCAGGTTCAGGACGGTGATAGCGATCGTCTGGAAAAAATTGAAAATCTGAATATACAGGGATCCTGGAAAAATCAGCATACAAAGGCCTCTCTTTGCCTGTTCCATAATAAGGTAAAAAATCATGTGGTGGAGGATCGTTATGCAGGGGCTGGCCTATCGATTCCCAACAGTCAGGTCATTTATGGGGTAGAACTGGAAATGGAGCACGAGTTTTGTTCGTGGTTTCGTTTGGCAGCCGATTTGACTTTTTTGAATAATTTCGGCGGCAATGAAAAATATTTGTTCCTCGACTATATGATTGATGATCAAAAAGCAGAAGAAGAAAATTCAGATTATATCATTACAGATCACGATGAAGATGACGGAGGGGATTATATTATTCGAGATACGGATGGGAGCTCTTCTTTTTATATGGATTCAAGAGATAAAAAGGAGGCGAAACCTATCAAAAAGAAAAAAAACGATGGGTTGCGACAAAAATATTATAATACCCTTGAGCATGAATATGATTTAGGTTCTAGATTCGTTGGTAGTCTTCGCGGAGTTATTCATATTGGAAAGCATGTCGTTATTGAACCGAAAGTGCGGTATTTTACACGGCAAAAATTATTTTCTCCTTTCCAGGAAGGCTATGCTGTATGCGATCCTGTGCTGTTGACAGATGTCGATATCCATGTCATGGGTTTATTCTTCGCAGACGTTTGTCTTTACGCACATAATGTCTTTGATTGTCACTATGAATCCCCAGGGGAAAGAGCCGTTGCCAGGGTTGGCAGATTTTCTGCTGGGCTTTCCCTGCACATGAAGTTTTGAAAATATAAAATCCAAGGTACTTAGCATGAGTGAAAATAATGATTCAGCCGCCATGATTACCCCCCAGGCAGCTTTTATTCAATGGTTTAATTCCCAGCCCAGAAATGTCGCTGAAATTCTTGCCAGGTTATTTTATATCTGTACAACAGAAAATACCAATCAGATGGCCCAGGATACGGGGACATATTGGTCAAATTTTAAATATCTACTTGTAAAATCAGATTTTCCCTTGCGTATTGCCGCCAGAATGTTCTATATAAGAGCGATTTTTGATATGGTGATTTTTCACCATGAGCAGCTGATTGTTGGAAACAGGATGCTGTCCCATGGCTCGGGGGAAGGAACAGAACTTGCCCTTCTTTCAGGAAAACAATGGGAGCGTGTGTTGGATTCATGGACAGAGCTTAGGGGGCAGGAAATGTCGGAAAATTATATTCATTCCTGGGCCGCTTGGATGATCAAACAACAAAGAGAAGCTTAATTTTGTCCATTGTAATTGTTTGACACAAGATTTTTCAGAAAAAGGAGTTGTTGTGAAATATCGGTTATCTCTGATTCTTTTTATCTTTGCATTGACATTTTTTCCATGTATATCCCAGGCTGACAAGACCATGGCGCTTGTTCAATGTATTGAAACGGGTATTCAGAATAATTCTGGTTTACAGGCTGCCAAGGCAGATGTGCAATCTGCAGATTATGCTATTAAAGCTGTCAGGTCAGATTTTTTACCGTCTTTATTTTCTGCAGGATCCGTTTCCCAGATTATCAGCGAAGGGGCAGACGCAAATGGCAGTCGGGATCCTGATTATATGGATCAGGTAATTTCTTCTTATCATGTAAAATTGTCCCATACCCTGTTTGCCGGATTCAGGCTTGTGTCCTCATATAAGCGGGCAAAGGAATATAGACAGTACATTGAGGCCCAGGCTGCCATGAGAAAATTGGAGCTTGTGTATAATATAAAATCAAGATTTTATATTTTGATGAAAGCAAAAGAGGATGTGGTGGCCCAGGGAGAATCTGTTTCTCAATTGACGGAGAGTCTCAAGGCTGCCAAGGCCTTTTTTGAGAGAGAACTGGTTCCCTATGTGGATGTCCTTCAAGCCCAGGTGGATCTTTCCGATGCAAAGGATCTCCTGGAAATGGCAAAAAATAATGTCATGAGGGAAAGAACCTTGCTGTTTTCTTTAATGAATATTCCAGAAGATGAGCAGATCGTATTTTATTCACCCTTGAATGCAAAATGTATTGAGTTGGATTCTGATTTTGATACGGCTTTGGCTCAGGCATTTGCCAACCGGCCTGATGTTAAAGCACTTTCCCATCAGCTTGCCATTGCAAGACGGGATGCAAATTCTTCCCTGGGAAAATATTTACCCACAGTACGTGTGGAAGGAGGATATTACGATTATGATCGCGACTACGATAAGTTAGGGAGGTCTCTTTCCGGCACCTATGACCGGGATCAGCAAAATCAATATTGGTCCTGGGGAGTAAATGCCTCCTGGACATTTTTTGATGGCGGTCGTGCCTGGTATGAACGCCGCCAGAATCAGGCTCAGGCTTTGAAAATTCAGCATTTGCTGGATGATGCAAAAAATACAATTTCAACAGGTCTGAAACGAGCCCTGCTTGCCATGGGAGAAGCAGAACAGCGAATGGAAACCTCCCGGACAGCATTGGAAGCTGCCAAGGAATATTATACAGGTGAGGAAAAACGCCTGAAAGCAGGTATCTCAACCATTCCTGCACTCCTGACCGCCCACGATCGTTTAACCCGTGCAAGGGGGAATACTACCAGGGCCCGTCTGGATTACCAGCTTGCCTGTGCCCAGCTTCAACTCATGCTTGGAAGTGAAGAATAGTATGCGCCCTGGCCCTTTAATTGCCATTGATGTGGTGTGTCTGTATTCCCTGTTGTCCCCCATGGTTTTATTTGGAATTTATGTGTTTTTTGATTTGATGGGGCAGGGACGATGGGATGATGGCGTGGCAGCCCTTTCTTCTCAGTCTTCTGAAAAAGATCCTGGTTTGTGGAGCAACGAAGAGATTCTTGCCTATATGGATGGGGCTTTCCCGGAAGAATCAAAAAAAAGTGTATCTTGACGGGACGGTTTTGTGAAACTCTTTCTTGCAAAGTGGAAACGGTATCTTACCTTTGCGGCGGTGCTCAGTTGTTTTGTAAATATGTTGCAGCTGACATTTCCTTTTTATATGTTTTCCATTTATTCCAATGTGGTGCTTTCTTATAGCCCTTATTCCCTTACCAATATTACCATTGCGGCCCTCATTGCCATTGTGGCGCTTGCAGGATTTTCCTTTTTGCGTTCCAGGACCCTTTCCCTTGCAGGGAATCAATTGTTCGGCAGTCTGCAAAGGGATGTGTTTGCAACCATGATTAAGGGGGCTTCCATTGGTAACCCAAATACCTATCGCGCGGGGATTAACGATTTGGAAACCCTTGTCAATTACAGTTCTTCCCCAGCTTTTTACGCCTTGTTTGATGTTGTCTGGTCTCCTTTTTATCTCTTGCTTGTGTATTTGTTTAATCCTGTTCTTGGATATATTGCCACCCTGGGTACCTTGATTATGGCCGGGCTTTCCATTTTACAGGAAGTCCTCATTGGTAAACGGATGAAACAGGCCAATGTGCAGGCGGCTCAGAAC
>PDWI01008975.1_pt1 | contig 11601 bp, 13 predicted proteins | sample 1430891 | NCBI WGS metagenome assembly PDWI01 (sample SAMN01162508, study PRJNA174530) | Oral metagenome, whole genome shotgun sequencing project. | biome: Marine environment; feature: Marine mammal; material: Swab sample of the gingival sulcus; isolation source: swab sample of gingival sulcus...
GCAACAACAGAGGGAACACCACCACCAAAAGAGGATGGGACACCAAATGAACCAGTAACAGATAAGGATACAGTTACAGTAGTGGTTAAACAACCTGAAAAATTGCCTGAAACAGGAGAACAAACAGGTTATTACATTTACAGTATTTTAATGTTTATATCTGGAGCTTGGATACTTTTAATTGGTGATAGGATTAAAAGAAAAGTTTAAAATTGTTTACAAAAAAATAAAAGTGATTAAGAGAAATCTTAATCACTTTTATAATTATTAATTTTATTTTTTTAACGTTCCAAATCCTCCATAAATAGGTTTTGTATCTGTTAATATTATAAATGCGTTTGGTTGAAATCTTTTTATTGTTTCTACTATCTTATTGCTATTTTTACGTCTAATTACAAGTAGTAGCACATTTCTTTCAAAATTCATGCCATCTCCACACATTACTGTAACAGCATAACCAAGCGCCCTTAAAGAATTGGCAAGGTCTTTTCCATGTTCTTTTTTAACTATTACCTCAACTCTTACTGTTCCAAGTGCTAATTTTTTTTCAACAATAACACCTAGATAATTTCCAAGAGAAAATCCAATAGCATAAGCTAAAATCTTTAGAGGATCGTTTGTTACATCTTTTAGTACAGTAGATACTAAAAATATCCATAATGTAACATCAAAAAGTGCAATTATTGCACCTTTTAATTGTTCTCCTTTAGTTATTAAACTTATTCTAAAAGTTGTAAGTGTGACTTCTATTGTTTTTGCAAATATTATAAGTATATATATTAGATAATTCATATTATTTCCTATTTATTAAATCCATATTCAAAAAGTTTTTTAGCAACTATGGCTCTTTCTTCTCTTTTATCTAGTTTAAAAATACTTACAAATAAATATTTGTTATTCTTTTTTGCACTAGCAATTAAAGTGTGTTTTCCTTCATCTGTATATCCTGTTTTTATTCCATTAGCATATTTATAGTAATAATTTTTATCCATAATTAATTCGTTATGTGTTTTAAATAAATATTCGTGATTATTTTTTGTTTGTTTAATGTAATACTCTTTTTTAGAAACTATTTCTTGTATTTTTGGATATTTTAGTATTTCTTTTGCTATTAATGCCATATCATAAGCAGTGCTGTAATGGTTGGAACTGTAATATCCATGAGGATTTACAAAATTTGTATTTTTAGCACCAATTTGTTTTACTTTTTTATTCATTAATTTTGCAAAAATTTTTATCCCTTCTTCATAGCTTATATTATCATTTTTTGTAACTTTTTTTGCAGTTTCTATGGCAATTACTATTGCAGCATCGTTACCAGATGGTAGCATTAATGCGTATGTTAAATCTTTTACTTTTAGTTTATCATTTTTTATAAGTCCAGAGGTAGATGATTCTGGAGGCATATTTTTTATTACATTAGTTATTTTTATATAATCATTTTCGTTTAGGTTATCATAAGCTACCATAGCAGTTACTAATTTTGTTGTTGAAGCAGGATATATTTTTGTGTATTCATTTTTTGAAGAAACAATGTTGCCGTTTTCATCAATTAAACAATAATAATTAGATTTTGTTTTTATTTCTATTATAGGTTTTGTTGAATTGGGTTTTATTTCTTTTGCTTTTATATTGTCTACTTTTATTGTTTTTGTAATTTTGTCTTTAAAATCATGATTTATTAATATATTAATACCAGATAATATAATAGATAACAATATTGTTATAATTAATGCTCTACGGAATAATTTCATCTTTTTAACCTTAAATTTTCTCCATTAAATTCTAGTAATGTTCCATTTTCAATTAGTCTTGATTGAATAGCTTCTCCATATTCTTTGTGTAGATTGTTAATATGAATATTTGTAGATATTGCAATAGATTTTTTATTATTATACCTTTCATTTATTATGTTAAATAAATGTGATATAGAGTAGTCAGAGATATATTCTTTTCCTAAGTCATCTATTATTAACAAATCACATTCTTTTAATATTTCTTCTATATTTGTTTCTTCATTTGAAAATGCTTCAGCTTTTAATCGTTCAATTAGTACAGGTGCACTTTGGTACACTACTATCTTACCTGCTTTAATTAATGAATTACATAATGCACTTAACATATAAGTTTTTCCAAGCCCATTTTCTCCAAAGATTATTAAATTTTTATATTTGTTTTCATTAATATATTTAAAGTATTCTCTTATATAAGATAAGTGGTTTATCATTTTATTTTTATGTTCTTTATTTTTAAATATTTCAAAAGAATATGAGTCTAAATCTATGTTTTCTATATCAAGGGTGTAATTTTTTTTAAAAACATATTTTGATAGTTTTTGTTTAAAACATATACAAAAATCTTTATCATCATAACCGCTATCATCACATATTTGACACTCATATTTGGGTTTGTCATAATCAAAATCAATATGATTATCTTTTAAATATTGAAGTTTTTTAATAGTCAAATCATTTATTAAATTTTCAAAATGATTTTTATTATTAGCAGTTTCATATTCAATCATTGCAAGAATTTGGTTGCATGCAACTCCTGAAATTTCTTCTTCAATTTTTTTAAGTTCTGGATGATTATTTATAATCTGTGTACTTAACTGATTTGCCATTTGTTTCTTTTTATTTAGTTTTATTAAATATTCATTTTTTAATTTATTTTTTATATCATTAATCATTTTTTACCTATATGTTATTAAATGTGACAAGTCCTTTTCTTCTTCTTTTTCTGTTTTTGGTTTAGGAGTATCTTTGCTAGAAAAAACAGCATCTAAATAATTCATATTTACATTTGATTTTTTCTTTGTGATTTCCTTAATCTTCTTTAAAATATCATCTAATTTTATTTCATATTCATTTAGCCATTTATCAATACATTCTTTTTCACCAATATTTGGGTAAGAATTCCTTTTTCCTATTGCTGTAAGAATTTTAGAATAGCACATATTCTTGTAGTTCCACTTTTCTTTGTATTCATAATAATCCTCAAGTGTTGTTACATTATTTTCTTTTAAATTTATAAGCATATCTATTGCTTTGTTTGTTCTATTTCTTGATTTTTTATGAACTAGGTAGGCTTCTAAAATTATTAAATTATCAAAGGGATTGTTGTTTAAAAATTGTATTAATTTCATTCTTTCTGCTTCTATTAAATTTGTGTTTAGATGAGAATTTAATTTCTTGAATAAATCCTTATATTTATTATTTGCTAAAGTTGAGTTGCTAATTTTTTTTACTTCATAATTTGATTCTATAAATATTTGTCTTAAAGATATGTATATTATGTCTTCGTTGTCTATCTTTATTATTCCTATTTCTTCCCAATATTTAAAAGCATTTATTACATCTTCTAAACTTATTTTTAATCTTTTTGCTATTTCATCAATGGAACAAATATTTCTTTGCATTAATGCAAGTCCCAATATGTAAACCTTGTTTTGTATCTCATTTGCATAAATCATGTATTGTTCTATAAAAAGATTTTCCATCATAGTTGTTTTTAGATTAAATTGATCTGGTTTTAGTTTTATTGACATTAAAATTCCCTCTCTTTACTTAAAAGTATTATACTATATCTATAGTAAAAAATAAATAATTAAAGCTGTCAAATATTATTTAATATAAAAATTATGTTATAATTGCTATGAGGTGATAAATATGAAAAAGAATAAGACAAAGGTTGTATTATCTTGGCTAATTGTAATAGTATTAGTGGTAGCTTTAGTATTACCACCAATAGTGATGAGTTTTAGATGATAGTAGAAAAAATAGAAGTTAAAAATAAAAGAACAACAATAAATGATATATATGATATTCATACTGATGTTTTATTGGAATTAAGTTTTGATATTGGAGATGATATAGATATTGAAAAAGTAAAATTTATATCTGATAAAAAAGATGCGTTAGAAAAAAGTATGAGATATGCCGTTTATAAAATGAGGACAACAAAAGAAGTTGAAAAAAAACTTCAAGATTTAGGATATAGTAATGAGATTATAGCATCTGTTATACCTATTCTTATTGATAATTATATTTTAGATGATTATAAATATGTTAGGATGTATATAGAAAGTAAAAAGCATAAAAATGGTAGTTTGTATATCAAAAAGAAACTTAGAGAAAAGGGAGTATCAGATTATATATTAAGAGAGATTGAAATAGATGAAGATATGGAAGTTATAAAGAATATTCTTATTAGTAAATATGGTGAAGTAAAAGATGTAACCTATAATGAAAAAAATAAAATGATAAGATTTTTAAATGGACGAGGATTTTTGCTTAAAAACGCAATTAATGCAGTAGAAAATTATATATCTAATAAATAAAATATTGATTTATTTATATAGCTTATGCGCATTTTTGGTAAAAAAAGCATAAAAAAGCATATATTTTTATAAAAAAAGCACTTTTTAGGTGTTTTTTGTTTACTTTACTTCTTGTGTGAGGTAAAATAAGGAGATAAATAATGAAATATAGAATAGGAGAATATTATGAAAAATAAAATAGTTTTAAATGAAAACAATAAGGTTAAGATAGAATATAGTTTTGACAAGGTAGAATTTGAAGAAGCAGTAAATAGATCTTTTAAGAAAAATAAAGGAAGATTTAGTGTTCATGGTTTTAGAAAAGGTAAAGCACCAAGAAAAATGATTGAAATGAGTTATGGTAAAGAAGTTTTTTATGAAGATGCTGTAAACTTTTTAATTAATGATCATTATGATAATAGTATAGATGAGCTTGATATTAAACCAATTTCTCAACCAGAATTTGATGTTAAAGAATTAAATGATGAGGGAGTTATTATTACTGCAGAATTAGATGTTGAGCCAGAAGTAAAACTTGGTGAATATAAAGATTTAGAAATTGAAAAAGAAGAGGTAAAAGTTTCTGATGAAGATGTTGATAAAGTTTTAGAACAAGAAATTCAGAAAAATGCAAGAATGGTTCCATCTGAAGAAGCAGCAAAAGAAGGTGATTTTGTAACTATAAAAGTCTTAGGTGAAGAAGAATCACAAAGAGATGTTGAGCTTGGGGCAAATGGAATAGCACCAGAAGTAAATGAAGCATTAATTGGTTCTAAAGTAGGAGATAAAAAAGAAATAAAATTAGATGAAGAAGAGCCAATGAATGTAGAAGTTCTAGATATTAAATTTAAAGAGCTTCCAGAGCTTGATGATGATTTTATTATGGACATTTCAGAGTTTGATACGGTTGATGAGTACAAAAAAGATTTAAAAGAAAAAATGTTAGAGCAAAGAACAGTTCAAGCAAAACAAAAATTTGAATATGATGCTATTAAGAAAGCTATTGAAAATATGGAAGTTGAAATTCCAGAAAAAATGATTGAGAATTATCAGAACTTTATGTTAAATAATTTTAAATCACAAATTACATCTCAAGGAATTAGCTTTGATGATTATTTAGCTTTTACAGGAATGGATGAGAATAAAATAAAAGAAGATATGAAAGAAACAGCATCATTCCAAGCAAGAGAAAAGTTATTAATTGATGCAGTAATTGATGCAGAAAAATTTGAAGTAAGCGAAGAAGATATTGATAGTAAAATTGAAGAAATTGCAAAAGCGTATGACAAAAAGGCAGAAGAAGTAAAAGATATTTACAAGATTGATAATTATAGATTCTTAAGAGAAGATATATTAAAGGAGAAAGCAAGAAATCTTATTACTTCAACAGCAAAAGAGGTAGTTAAGTAATGAACTTTACACCTATAGTAATAGAGAATACGCCTCAAGGTGAAAGACAATACGACATATATTCTAGGCTTTTAAAGGATAGAATTATATTTTTAAGTGGAGAAATTACGAGTGAAACATCAAATACTATAGTAGCACAACTTTTATTTTTAGAAATGCAGGATCCTGATGCTGATATACAGATGTATATTAATTCTCCAGGGGGAAGTGTTGTTGCAGGACTTGCAATACATGACACAATGAGATTTATAAAATGTGATGTATCTACAATTTGTGTTGGTATGGCAGCTAGTATGGGTGCGTTTTTACTTGCAAGTGGTACAAATGGGAAAAGATATGCTTTAGAAAATAGTGAAGTAATGATACATCAGCCAAGTGGTGGTGCTCAAGGTACTACAGAAGATATAAAAATAATGACTGATAGAATATTAAAGCATAGACAAAACTTAAATAAGATGCTTGCTAAATATACAAAAAAAACAGTTAAAACAATTCAAAAAGATACAGATAGAGATTATTTTATGAGTGCTGATGAAGCAAAGAAATATGGAATAATTGATAAAGTTTTAATAGAGAGGAATTAATGGAAAACAATAATAAAGGGTGCTCTTTTTGTGGGAAAAAAGGAGAGAATGTAAATCGTTTAATTACATCTTATGATGTTGGTATATGTGATGAATGTATTGATATTTGTTATGGACTTGTTTATGAAGAAAAAGAGAATCAAGTATCTGATGATAAGTTTGAATTAAAAGAAGCACCAAAGCCAAAGAAAATAAAAAAATATTTAGATGACTATATAATTAGTCAAGACCATGCTAAAAAAGTTCTCTCTGTTGCTGTTTATAATCACTATAAGAGAATAAAGAATTTAAAAAATAAAACATCTACACAAATTCAAAAGAGTAATATTTTACTTATTGGTCCTACAGGATCTGGTAAAACTCTTTTAGCACAAACACTTGCAAAAATGCTTGATGTACCTTTTGCAATGGCAGATGCTACAAGTTTAACAGAAGCTGGCTATGTTGGAGAAGATGTTGAAAATGTATTATTAAAACTTTTGTATGCCGCTGATTTTAATATTGAAGCTGCACAGAGTGGAATTATATATATTGATGAGATTGATAAAATTGCACGCAAAGGTGAGAATAGGTCTACAACAAGAGATGTTGGTGCTGAAGGTGTACAACAATCATTATTAAAACTTATAGAGGGAACTGTTGCAAATGTGCCTCCACAGGGTGGTAGAAAACATCCTAATCAGGAATTTATAAAAGTAGATACTACAAATATACTATTTATTCTTGGTGGAGCTTTTGAGGGAATAGATAAAGTAATTAAGAAAAGAATTAGTAAAAAATCTATGGGTTTTAATGCTGAAATAAATTCAGAAAACGAAAATATAGGTTTGGTGTTATCTGAAATAGATAGTAGAGATTTAATAACTTATGGAATGATACCTGAATTTGTGGGAAGAGTTCCAGTTATAGCAAGTCTTGATGAATTAAATGAAAAAAGTTTAATAAAAATACTTACTGAGCCTAAAAATGCCCTTATTAAACAATATGAATTGCTTTTAGAATTAGATAATATAAAACTTGATTTTACAGAGGATGCAATAGAATATGTTGCAAAAATGGCAGTTGATAAAAAGATGGGTGCTAGAGGGCTTAGAAGTATTGTTGAAAAAATAATGTTAGATATAATGTTTGAATATCCTAGCAAAAAAAATGTTAAAAATTGTAAAATCACAAAAGAAATGATAGAAAAATATTTTTAGGATATAACTTAGGAGTAGATAATGAATAACAAAAAGATGCCTTTAATACCACTTCGTGGGTTAATAATTTTTCCATATCTTATGATGTATTTTGATGTTGGAAGAGATAAGTCTGTTGAAGCGTTAGAAGAGGCGATGTTAAGAGAACAGTATATATTTTTAACAGCTCAAAAAGATATTGAAGTAGAAGAACCAGAAGTTGACGATTTTTACGAATATGGTACTATTGCAAAAATAAAGCAGATGCTAAAACTACCAGGAGATAATATAAGAGTATTAGTAGAAGGCGTTAGCAGAGCAAAAATAACTAAAGTTCTTGAAAATGATAAATATTTTGAAGTAGAGTGCGAAGAAATAGAAAATCCAGAAGTTGATGCAAATAATGAGGAAATAGCATATATTAGAGCAATAAATGAGACTTTTGAGAAATATTCTTCTTTAACAAAAAAGATACCATCGGATATAGTTGTTAGTTTATCTAATGAAACAAATCCATATAGATTTTGTGATTTAATAGCACCACAGTTAGGTGTTGTCATTGCTGGAAAGCAAAAAATACTTGAAGCAATTGATGTAAAAGAAAGACTTCAATTAATATATAAGTTTTTACTTGAAGAAATAGAAATTGTAGAAGTAGAAAAAGAAATAAATGATAGAGTAAAATCACAAATAAATAAATTACAAAAAGAATATTTTTTAAGAGAACAGATAAAAGTAATACAAGAAGAGCTTGGTGAAGATGTAGATAATTCAAGTGAAAGCGATAAATTTTTAGAAAAATTAAAGAAATTAAGACTTAAAAAAGATATTCATACTAAAGTAGAAAAAGAAATAAATAGGTTAAAAAGATTAAATCCTCAGTCACCTGAAACAGCAGTTATTAGAACTTATGTTGAAACAGTTTTAGATTTACCTTGGAGAACAACATCAAAAGATAGTATAGATTTAAAGAAATCAAGAGAAGTTTTAGATGAAGATCATTTTGGTATGACTAAAGTTAAAGAAAGAATTTTAGAGTATCTTGCTGTAAATAAATTAAAGGGAAATCTAAAAGGGCCAATAATATGTCTTGTTGGACCTCCAGGTGTTGGAAAAACATCTATTGCAAGAAGTATTGCAAGGAGTGTAAATAGAAAATTTGTAAGAATGAGTCTTGGTGGAATAAGAGATGAAGCTGAAATAAGAGGTCATAGAAGAACTTATATTGGTGCAATACCAGGAAGAATAATATCAAATATTAAGGATGTTAAGAGTAAAAATCCGTTATTTTTATTTGATGAGATAGATAAACTTGCTTCTGATTTTAGGGGAGATCCTTCTTCTGCACTTCTTGAGGTTTTAGATCCTGAGCAAAATTCAACTTTTACAGATAATTATTTAGAATTGCCTTTTGATTTAAGTAAAGTTATGTTTATTACAACAGCAAATTCTATTAGTACAATACCAAGACCACTTCTTGATAGAATGGAAATAATAGAAGTAAGTGGATATACCCTTTTAGAAAAACAACAAATTGCAAAAAGATATTTAATTCCTAAACAACAAAAAGAAAATGGACTTAAAGATTATAAAATTACATTTAAAGATGAAGCAATACTTAAAATAATAGAATGTTTTACTAGAGAGTCTGGAGTTCGTGAACTTGAGAGAGTAATAGCCTCTATTTATAGAAAAATTGCAACCATTATTTTAGAAAAAAATAGAAAAAGTTATACAGTAAATGTAAAAAATGTAAATGATTTGTTGGGAAGAGATAAATATAAAACTGAAATTAGTGATAAAAAAGATAAAGTAGGGGTAGTAAGAGGACTTGCGTGGACAAGTGTTGGTGGAGATACGCTTTCAATAGAGGTTAATGTAATGAAGGGCAAGGGAAAACTTGCACTTACAGGACAACTAGGTGATGTTATGAAAGAGTCTGCACAGACAGGACTTAGTTATATAAGAAGTATATCTGACAAACTTAATATAGAAGAAAATTTCTTCTACGAAAATGATATACATGTTCATGTACCAGAAGGAGCTATTCCAAAGGATGGGCCATCAGCAGGAATTACTATGGCAACTGCTATGATATCAGCTATAACTGGTAATAAAGTTAAAAGTAGTATTGCTATGACTGGAGAAATAACACTTAGAGGAGAAGTGCTTCCAATAGGTGGATTAAAAGAAAAAGTGCTTGCTGCTAAAAGGTTTGGTATAAAAAATATATTAATTCCAGAAGACAACAGAGATGCTTTAGAAGAACTTGAAAATGATATTGTAGAGGGCTTAAAAATTAAATGTGTATCTTCAATGGATGAAGTTATAAAAGAAGCGTTGGTAAAAAAATGAAAATAAAAAAAAGTGAGTTTATAACATCAGCAACAAAAAAAGAAGATTATCCTATTGAAGTTTTACCAGAAGTAGCTTTTGTTGGTAGAAGTAATGTAGGAAAAAGTTCCTTAATAAATATGTTATTAAATAGGAAAAAACTTGCAAAAACTTCGTCTACACCAGGTAAGACTAGACTTATTAACTTTTTTTCAATAGATGATAAATTTAGATTTGTAGATTTACCTGGATATGGGTATGCAAAGGTTTCAAAAGTTCAAAAAGAAAAATGGGATAAGTATATAAGTGATTATCTAAAATATAGAGAGTATTTGCTCTCTATATTTGTGCTTGTAGATTCTAGGATGCCACCTACAAGTTTAGATATAAAAATGATAGACATGGTCAAAGAATTAGGATATGAAGTTAATATCATATTAACTAAAGTTGATAAAATAAAAAATAATCAGCTTTCTAAAATGAAAAAAATTCTAATAAAAGATTATGAAATAAAAAAGGAAAATATTGTTGAGTGTTCATCATTAAAAAGAATTGGCAAATATGATTTTTGGGATCATTTGAATGATATTTTTGAAAAGAATAGTATTGAAGTTAGAATGGAGAGACAATGATTTATTGTACGCTTATTCATTTAAGACAAAATTCAAAAACTCTTATGATAGAAAAGAAAAATGGGATGTTTATGGGAGTTGGAGGCAAATTTGAAAAAGGTGAAACGCCAGAACAATGTCTTATAAGAGAAGTAAAAGAGGAAACTAATCTTGATATAGAGGAATTTAAACTTGTTGGAGAAATATTTTTTCCAAAATTTGATGATGAAAAAGATTACTATGTTTATGTATATGAAGGCATCAAATTTAGTGGGGAAATGAAAGAATCTTCTGAAGGTAAATTATATTGGATAGATGATAATAAAATTACTGATCTTAATATTTGGGAAGGCGATGAGTATTTTTTAGATTGGATATATAATAAAAGAACTTTTTTTAAAGCAACTTTTTATTATGAAAATGGTAAGTATATAAAATATGATGTAGAATTTGGAGAAAAATATGATTAAAATTAAGGTAAGAGATTTTGGAGAAATGGAAGTTGAATTATATCCAGAAAAAGCACCAGAAACAGTTGAGAATTTTATAAAACTTGTTGAGGATAAATTTTATGATGGGCTTATATTTCATAGAATAATTAAAGGTTTTATGATTCAAGGTGGATGTCCCGAAGGAACGGGAATGGGAGGACCAGGTCATACTATAAAGGGTGAGTTTAAACAAAATGGTTTTGATAAAAATGATATTAAACATGAAAAGGGTGTAATATCTATGGCAAGAAGTATGGATATGAATTCTGCTGGAAGTCAGTTTTTTATAATGCACCAAAATTCGCCACATCTTGATGGTGCGTATGCGGCATTTGGAAAAGTTGTAAAAGGTATTGATATTGTAGATGAGATTGCAAGTGTAAGGACATCTTTTACAGATAAACCTAAAAAAGATGTTGTTATAGAGAGTATTGAGATTATATAAATGTTATCTTTTTATAAAAATGAATTGCGTAAGTATTTTTTAATATCCACTATTATTTTTGTGTTATCTATATTGGTTGGAGTTTTTGTTACGGTGTATGCGCATGATTCTGTTGAATTTAAAAATTTTTTAATGCAAATATTTAAAAAATTTGAAGGCATAAAATCTAGTGGTTTAAGACTTGATGTAACAATTTTTTTAAATAATTTAAAAGCATCAGCTATTATGTT
>PDWI01008976.1_pt1 | contig 11600 bp, 8 predicted proteins | sample 1430891 | NCBI WGS metagenome assembly PDWI01 (sample SAMN01162508, study PRJNA174530) | Oral metagenome, whole genome shotgun sequencing project. | biome: Marine environment; feature: Marine mammal; material: Swab sample of the gingival sulcus; isolation source: swab sample of gingival sulcus...
CGATTCGAAAGACATATAGATAAGCTAAAAAGAACTGAAAATAGAATCGATTATATGAGTATTTGTACGCCTAATTATTTGCACGATTCTCATATACGATTTGCTTTAAGACAAGGAGCGGACGCAATTTGCGAAAAACCTCTTGTTCTAAATCCTTGGAATATAGATGCTTTGTCTGAGGTGGAGAAAGAAACCGGAAAGAAAATCTACAATATTCTGCAATTAAGATTACACCCGTCTATCATTGCCCTTAAAAAGAAAATAGACGAAGGTCCTGCCGATAAAGTTTACAATTTAGATTTAACATACATCACTTCTCGCGGACATTGGTACTTTGCTTCGTGGAAGGGCGATGAATCTAAATCCGGTGGCGTTGCTACCAATATTGGTGTTCATTTCTACGATATGCTTTCTTGGCTGTTTGGAGAGGTTAAGGAAAATATCGTTCATGTATATGAGCCTAAGCGAGCAGCGGGTTACCTTGAGTTTGAAAAAGCCAGAGTGAGATGGTATTTAAGTGTAGATTATAATGCCATCCCCGATGATATTAAAGCTAAGGGAATGAGGACTTATCGCTCTATTTTGATGGAAGGCGAAGAAATTGAGTTCTCCGGCGGATTTACCGATTTGCATACACGAAGCTATGAGGGTATTTTATCCGGAAATGGATTTGGCTTAAAGGAAGCCCGACAATCAATTCAAATTGTACACGATATTAGAAATACGAAGCCTATCGGACTGAAAGGTGACTATCATCCTTTCGCAAAAAAAGAAATAGAATATCACCCTTTTTATAAAAGATAAATGATTTCCAACAAAAAAATATTAGTAACAGGAGGTGCAGGATTTATCGGTTCTAACCTTATAGAACACTTTATAAATCAAGATAATAAGGTTGTTTGTTTAGATAACTTCTTAACCGGATATAAAAAAAATATAAAGCCATTTTTAAGCAATCCTAATTTTAACCTAATCGAAGGAGATATCAGAAATTACGAAGATTGTCAAAAAGCTGTAGAAGGGTGCGATTTAGTTTTTCATAACGCTGCTTTAGGCTCTGTACCAAGAAGTATAAAAACGCCCATAATATCAACAGATATTAATATTGGGGGCTTTGTTAAAATGATTTATGCTGCTAAAGAAGCCGGTGTAAAGCGTTTTGTTTATGCCTCAAGTTCATCCACTTATGGAGATGAAAAAACCCTTCCTAAAATGGAAGATAAAATTGGGAATCCAATGTCGCCCTATGCTATAACAAAATACGTAGATGAACTATATGCTAAAAATTTTCATCAAATTTATGGCTTGGAAACGATTGGATTAAGATACTTCAATGTTTTTGGGAAAAATCAAGACCCCAACGGTGCTTATGCAGCTGTAATCCCTCTATTTATCAAAAAGTTAATTAACCACGAAGCTCCTACCATTAATGGAGACGGGACTTTTTCAAGAGATTTTACATACATTAAAAATGTTATTCAAATGAACGAGTTGGCAGGAGAAACAGAGAATCCTTCTGCTATCAATCAAATCTTTAACACCGCATTTGGAGAGAACAACAATTTGAATCAGTTAGTTACTTTACTTAAAAAATATTTATCGGAATTTGATAGTAAAATAGCTGATGTACCTGTTAATTATGGTGCTGAAAGAAAAGGTGATATACCTCATTCTTTGGCTTCTATAGAAAAGGCTAAAAAGATACTCGGTTATGCCCCTAAGTATTCTTTAGAAGCCGGATTGAAAGAAGCTATTGATTGGTATCAAAAAGACTTGAAAAAGTAATACAACTTTATTTTGAAATACTCACTGATTCCCAAATCGGACTTTGCTAAGAATGTGTTAACCCTAATGACAGGGACAACCATTGCACAAGCGATTCCTGTTTTGTTGAGTCCTGTTTTAACAAGGGTTTATACCGATGAAGACATGGGATTGTTTTCGGTATTTTCTTCATTGGTTTTGGGTTTAAGCACCATCGCTGCTTTAAGATACGATTTTACCATTGTTTCGTCTAAAAAAGATGAAGAGTCGAAGTCTTTAGTTTGTCTATCGAGGCGTATTTCTTTTGCAATGATGATCGTTATTACCTTGTTAATCGCTTTTTTCATAAATCCTTTGACGGAAATAACCAAAACAAGCTCTATCAAACAATGGTTTTACTTGATTGGTTTGGTTGTTTTTGTGTACATTCAGATAGGCATTGTTCAGATGTATTTGAACCGAAAAAAACAGTACAAAGACATCAGTAAGAGCCGAATATTGCAGGGCGGAGGAGTTATCGTGTCTCAGATTATAATAGGTTTCTTCTTAAACGGTGTTTTAGGGCTGATTATTGGCTTTTTGTTAGGTCAAGTACTTAGCTTTTTATACCTTTTCAAAACCACCCGTCAAGAAATAAAATGCACTAATATACAGCCTATTAGTTTAATGAAGAAGCATAAAAAAATGCCTTTATTAAACGGACCTACAGCTTTGTTCGACACCATTCGCTTGAATGGAATAAGCATTGTTCTGATTCACTTGTTTAGCTCGGCAGTTTTGGGTCAATACGCTTTGGCTTGGAGAATTCTTCAAGCTCCCCTAGGCTTAATCAATGGAGCATTTTCGCAAGTTTCTTTTCAGCAACTATCGAGTATGGAGCATCATTTACATTACGCCTTCCTAAAAAAGAGTATCAAGCGTTCCTTTTTGATTGGATTTGTTCCTTTTTCGATTCTGTTCTTTTTTGCTCCTGAATTATTTGCTTTTGTGTTTGGAGAAGATTGGGTTTTAGCGGGACAAATAGGCTCTATCTTAACACCTTGGCTCTATCTTAATTTGATAACATCGCCTATTTCTAGTTATTTTATTGTTGTAAATCGACAAGGGGCTTTGTTATGGTTTTCTTTCTTTTATATGTTGGTTCCTTTTATTGCCATTTGGTATTTAAAATCGGACTTTCTTTTAGCAATGAAAGGGCTCTCCTACGCTATGAGCGGTATGCTTTTGATATTTTTAGCAATAGTGTTGTATTTTAGTAAACAAGATGAAAAAGCTACTGTTATTAACAAGTGATTACCCTTATGTTATAGGAGATGGTCATTTCCTAATCAACGAGATAGATGCCTTATCGAAATCTTTCGACAAGGTTTATATTGCTCGTAAAAAAAAGTTATACGGTGTAGAAGAACATCCATTGCCTGATAATGTAGAGCTAGTATTTTCAGGCTTTATCGACCGAAAAGATATTATCAAGAAAGGGCTGTTTAATCTTTCTAAGATACCCGTTCGATTATTTTTTCAAGAACTAAAATATTTAAAAAAATTACGCTTCTTCTTTCGCTTTGTATTTGCTTTTTTATTCGGGAGAGCCTTATTTGCAAACAAAGTTATTCGAGACATTATTAGCAAGGATAAAGATGTCGTTTTATACTCGTTTTGGGGCACCGGAATGTCTTTTATCATTCCTTTTCTTTCCGACAAGAAACCCAAAACGGTCATCAAATTGCACGGAGGCGACTTGTACGCCTATCGCAAAGGGTATATCCCTTTTAGAGAAAGTATTTATGCCAAAGCGGATAAGATTATCACCATTTCTGAGGACGGAAAAAATTACCTTGCTAAATTTTTAGAAAAACATCGTATTTCTTCAGAGAAATTAGCTTTGATAAGGTTGGGGACTCAGGAACATCAAAAAGCATCCAACTTGCAAACTTTTGAGGAAAAGGTGGTTGTTTCCTGTTCCTCCTTAATCGAAGTTAAAAGAGTCGATTTGATTTACAAAGTTTTAAAAGAGGCTTCCAAAAGCCTTAAAATAAGATGGATTCATTTTGGAGATGGGCATTTAAAGCAAAAATTAATGCAAGAGATACAGCCATCAAATCAACTTATTATAGATTTTAAAGGTAATCAGCCCAACGATAAATTGATAGAGTTTTACAAAACAACGCAGGTGGATTTGTTTATCAATTTAAGCTCTTCGGAAGGCATTCCGGTAAGTATTATGGAAGCTATTTCATTTAATATACCTATCTTGGCAAGCGATGCAGGAGGGACTAGAGAAATTGTGCAAGAAACGCACAAAACAGGAGTGTTAGTTCCGGTTGATTTTGAGTTACAAGAAGTAAAAGAAAAGCTTGTTAATATCTTAGATAACAAAATATTATTTGAGCCTAAAGCGTTTTGGAATCAGCTTTATAATCGAGATATTAACGGCGAAAAATTAATAGAAATATTACATTCCGAAAATCGGAAAGTTTGAACGTTGGAAAATTGGAAAGGTCGAAACATAGCCAACAGCTTTTAGAATTATAAATTCAATAACCTTCTAACATTACAACTTTTAAACTGACAACATATAAACAGATGAAGCAAAAAGTTGCAAATATTGTATTTAACCCTTTTATCAATGATAGTCGGGTGTTGAAAGAATCTGTTTCTTTGGGCAAAAACGATTACGAAGTAGAAGTGATTGCTCATTTAAGCAAAGGTTTGCCCAATAAAGAGCAGAAAGAATATTTTAAAATACGTCGTTTTGGCTATTTAGACAGAACTAAAGCAAACGGAACTTTAGCTAAACTAAAAGCTTACTTAAAATTTGCACATAAAACCATTCATTATACTAAACATTTTGATTATCTGCATTGTAACGACCTTAACACCTTGCCCATAGGTTTTATAGTGAAACGTTTTTATAATAAGAATGTCAAAATTGTTTACGATGCTCACGAGTACGAGACAGAGACCATTGGGTTAAGTGGGTTTAAAAAGAAAATGGCTCAATTTTTAGAGCGAAAACTGATAAAAAAAGCCGATGCTGTTATTGTTGTCAGTAATGCTATTGCTCAAGCGTATCAAGGGTTATACAATATAGAAAAGCCTTTCCTTATATTAAATACGCCCAATTATCAGCACGTAAAAAAACAGAACTTACTTAGAGAAAATTTGAATATCGACAAAAACAAAAAACTATTTTTGTATCAAGGCGGACTAAGTACCGGAAGGGGGATTGAAATCATTTTAGAAACCTTTAAAAACATTCAAGGAAGCGATAATGTTGTTGTTTTTATGGGGTATGGAGAGTTGCAAGAAGAAGTCCAAAAACACGCCCAAAAATACGATAATATATATTGGCATAAAGCGGTATCGCCCGAAGTTTTGCTAAATTATACTTCTAGTGCCGATTATGGCATCTCGTTGATAGAAGATGCCTGTTTAAGTTATCGCTACTGTTTACCTAATAAGATGTTTGAGTATGCTATGGCAGGTTTGCCGGTCATTGTTTCTAATCTTCCGGAAATGAAAGTCATCACAGAACAATATGGTATAGGCCTTGTTATGGAAGAAAATACACAAAAAGGTCTGGAAAATGCAATCTTCAAAATACAGACTCTAGATCCAGAGGTATTAAATAAAAATGTAGAAAAAGCCCAGCATGTTTTTAATTGGCAGGAACAAGAAAAGGAACTGTTAAGGTTATACTCTAACTTAACGTGAATTCAGGATAATATTTTCCTCTCAGAAACATGCTAAAAAACACATCTTAAGAAGATATAAAGAAACCTATTTTGCTTAAATTAGCGACCTCATCATTACTGATGATATAACTAAACTTAAAATATAAATGAAAAAACGAACCTTTTTAATAACTTTATTTAGCATCAAACCCTAGCATCAATTTATAAGTATTTTGGAAATTAAGAAACATCGTCAGTAAATCGGTGTTTTCAAACGTTATGTATAACCTTCAAAAAAACAACACAAACAAAAGAACATATAACTCTGATAATAAATAATATATAACAATAAATATCATGAAAAAAACATTATTTTTAAGTTTGATACTATCTGTCTTTGTATCACAAATCACATTTTCACAATCCGGAATTTATCCTCCTGATGGAACAACTGATGTCCCACTTACTGTAACTCTAAAATGGGATGCTATGGAAAGTGATAGCTTTACAGCTGAAAGCTACGAAGTTTATATGAATGAAGAAGGCGAAGAGACCAGTATGTTAGGTGCTCCTTCCTACAATCATTGGACTTGCAAAAATTTGAAGCCAAACACAAAATACGAGTGGTCTTACGTAGGACAAGATAAAGATGGAAATTATTTACCGGGAGGTAGCGGCTACTTTGTAACAAAGGGAGATAAAAATGTCGCTAAAGATAATAAAACGAAGAAGAAACAGTCTAAAGACAACAATCCATCGGAGAAAGCTAGCTCTAAAGGCAACGAAAAAAAAGCTATAAAATACTTAGAAAAACAAATTAAACACGAAGCTACAATGTGGCTTACCAAACAAGAGCAAAAAGTACTCGATGCGGATGTTATAAATGCACGTTTATTTGTCGATTTAAAAAACACAAATATAAATTACAATATTGTATCGAACTATTTCCTCAGACATAAGGAAAATTTTCACCCTTTTGATACTCCTAAAGACATTATAACATCTAAAGAATTTATCAATGCTCTAAACCCCAATTTTACTTTAAAAACAGAAGAAGATGCCATTATGCTACGTTCTGTATTTTACGCTATTGATCAAACAACAAAAGGCATTATCTTTAAACAAAATGACAAATGGATTATTGTTAATAAAAAATGGTTTGGTGAACTGTTATATTTTAAAATAACTACCAACTCAAAGGGTAAAATTACAGAAATCATTTATGAGGAAGGATGGTTACAAAAACCTGAAACCATAATGGGTAAAAATCCCAATATTAACTTTGACAATAGCAATTACCAGTTTAGTGAATTATATAAAAACGACATAACACAACTTCTAAGAAATAGTTACGAGTCTTATAAATTTGAACTAGAACCCATTAAGCTTACAGGTTTAAAAGAAAATGTAAAAATATTTGATGGAAACCTAGCTGTCACAAAGAAGCATAATAATATAAGCAATACTTTTAAACAAAGTTTTGTACTCATCAAAAATGCAAAAAAATACAGCTTAATTGCTAATAAAGAAGATTTAATTAGAGATGAGACTTTTATAGAAGCTATGTCAAAAGCATATACCATCAAAAACACAACAGAAGCCCAAGACTTCGAAAACTTACTAGATGAAATTGTCCCTGTTGGTAGTTTTGCTGAAAAGGAAAAAAAACATTACCAAAAGGAAAACATTTGGTGCTTTGTTCGAGATAAAACCTTTGACGACGAAGAAGGTATTTTAGTACTAACAAATAAAAAGGGTAAAATTTTATATATGGATAATTTTAGAAAGATAGACGGCTCTGCTATTATAAAAATGAAAATGCACGACCCTAACTTTAAAATAGATTATGCTTTTAAATTGGTAGAACCTTCATCTAAAAATCTAACACTACAATCCGGAGAGACTGTTCCTGTAAAAATAACACTTAATGCGGATGCTGCTAATGCTATGAACTTATACATTGCTACATTTTCCGATAATCAAATGATCGAATTTGATGCCGGTGATTTAGAACCTTTATTTACAACAAATATTAATTCCTTTTTATTTGATGGAAAGTATACTTTGGAATATGTTTTACTGCCTTCCGGAAAGAAAAACAAGAGTGAGGCTCTTGCTAGTATAGAAATGACCATAAATGTAGAAGGTGGAATTAATTCCGAACAAAAGAAAGAAATAGATAAGTTAGTAGAAAATACTATTATTAGCATACAAAACGAAGACTATAAAGCATTAGAAAACACTTATGCTACAGAAAAAAACATAAAAAATATTCTTAAAAAATTAGGTAATAATAAAAAAGAAAATAGGCTCAAAGAGTACTTAGAAAATCTAAATCGTAAACAAATGTCGGAAAACGCAAAAGCCAACCTTGAAGAGTTAAAGGTTGAGCTAAAAAAAGCAAAGCAAGACATTAAAAATATAGCATTTAGAGCTTATGGAGAACAATCTTTAGATTTAGCAACCCCAAATTTAAAAGCAATGTCACTCTCTTTTATGTTTCAAACAGAAATACTTGTTGGATACATAAAAGCTCATATTATTCTAACTGAAAATAAAATATATTTAATAGAGCTTAAACCTAAAACAAACTTAATACCAAGGGATTTTATGGGAGATTAGAATCATATGATATTTAACGTGAATTCAGGATAAAATTTCCCTCCCAGAAATTCGCAAATATTTAATAATGTATAGCATTTTCCTAAAGACCGAGAATTTGCGTAGCAAATGAAGGGTTTAGGAAAGTGCTATAATTCCATATAATTGGTTCTTTGTCGGTACAGAGTATTTGTTGACAACACTGCTTACAGCAAGTTCAACGCTATACCTCAAAAGCTATATGTAATTGGTTGCTTGTTTTGTTGCTCCCAGTAAACCAAAATCAGAGATTTTGATTATCTTCGCAAAAAACAGACGACCACACAATAGCACAGCGTTAGTATGAAACTTAGAAATATCTCCGTAACCTTATTAATTCTCACAATCGCTTCTATCAATCTGTATAGTCAAGAAATACTTGTGGCAGAAAACAACAAGGCAGATTCTTTAGTAAAAGTTTCGTACCAATTTTACGAATCTAAACCCGAAACATTTATATCACTCAACAAAGCGGCATTTCTGTTGTACAAAAAGTCAGATTCCAAGAAGGAAATGGCTCAGGTACTTCAGAATTTAGCATTTGTTTATACCGAAAAAATAAAGGATTATAAACTTGCAAATACCAATATTACTTTATCTATCGGCCTATGGAAAGAATTGAACAATACTTTGCAGGAAGCAAATCTACTCAAATATAAGGGAATGATTAACGGATATTTAAAAAATTATAACACTGCAAAAAGAGATATTCGCTTAGCTATTAAGAAGTTTAAAGAACTTAATTATTCCAATGGGATTTACATCTCTTATTTGGATTTAGCCAAGGTATATGAGCAAGAAAGCAAACTAGATTCTAGCATTTATTATGCTAACCTCAATAAAAAATATTTCGAAGAACAAAAAGACACCTTTCGTATATTTACAGTGAATAACAATCTAATTAACTATTACTTACATTCAAAAGAATACAACAAAGCCAAAGAAATATCTGTTTCCAATAAGCAAATGTTGTCTTCCGATAAAGTAAAAGAATCTGATAGAGAGGAGTTCAAAAAAATCTGTCAACTTAATCGTTTTTAAAAAAGGCATTTTGTTCTTTTTTCAGATTAACAATTTTTATAATCTGTTACCGATTGAAAATTATTACTTTTGGGGATTGATTTTGAGAAATAATAAAACATAGAATATATGAGTTTTCAATTTAAGAAAATGGACAGCCAAGAAGAAAAAACATCCAATCAGGATTTAAACGGAGAGGTAGAAAAAGTAAAATGCTTGATAGTAGGCTCAGGCCCTGCTGGTTACACCGCTGCTATTTATGCTTCTAGAGCGAACTTGTCGCCTTTAATGTATCAAGGCTTAGAGCCGGGCGGACAGCTAACAACAACTACTGAAGTTGAAAATTTTCCCGGTTACCCGGATGGCGTAACAGGTCCTGTTTTAATGGATGACTTAAAGGCTCAAGCAGAGCGATTTGGAACAGATTCTCGTTGGGGAATCATTACGTCTTTAGATTTATCTAAAAGACCTTTTAAGGCGGTTGCCGATGGAAAAACACAAATCGAGGCAGAGAGTGTTATTATTGCAACAGGTGCTACAGCTAAATATTTAGGTCTAGAATCGGAAGAGAAATTCAAAGGCTCAGGAGTTTCGGCTTGTGCCACTTGCGACGGATTCTTCTATAAAGGAAAAGATGTTGCCGTAGTAGGTGGAGGAGACACCGCCGCTGAGGAAGCTACTTACTTAGCCGGAATTTGTAATAAGGTTTATTTAGTTATCCGAAAAGACTACATGCGTGCTTCTAAGGCAATGATTGAGCGTGTTGAAAAAACTGAAAATATAGAAGTTTTGTACGAGCACGTTACCAAAGAGATTACCGGAGGAACCGTTGTAGAAGGGGCTATTTTAGACAACAAAGGAAAAGAGGTTAAGATTAAAATTGACGGCTTCTTTGTAGCGATTGGACATACACCTCAATCAGAATTGGTAAAAGAGTGGGTAGATGTGGATGAAGAAGGTTATATTAAAACCGTACCGGACACTACCAAAACAAATGTTCCCGGTGTATTTGCTTGTGGCGACGTAATTGACAAAAGCTATAAACAAGCGATTACCGCAGCCGGTTCGGGTTGTAAGGCTGCTTTAGATGCTGAAAAATTCTTAGCAGAACAAGAGTAAATTTTATAACTCCTAAAATACAAAGGCATTCTTTAATTAAGAGTGCCTTTTGTTTTTGTGAATAACTTAAAAAGGGATACGAAAATTAAATGGATTAAATACTGAGTCTTTTTTGTATCTTTGTAGCACGTTGAATAAAAATAAATTTATATATGAAACCAATGGTTAGTATTATAATGGGAAGTACATCGGATTGGCCCATTATGGAAAAAGCAGCAAAACACCTTAACGAATATCAGATTCCTTTCGAGATTCACGCTTTATCAGCACACAGAACGCCCGAAGCTGTAGAAAAATTTTCTAGGGAAGCAGAAAGTAGAGGTATCAAGGTGATTATAGCAGCTGCAGGTATGGCTGCTCATTTACCCGGTGTAATTGCAGCAAGTACGAACGTTCCGGTGATTGGTGTTCCTGTTAAGGCTTCATTGGTCGGCTTAGATGCTCTTTTAGCTATCGTACAGATGCCTCCGGGCATTCCTGTGGCTACAGTAGGTATTAATGGTGCTCAGAATGCTGCTATTTTAGCAATGCAAATTATAGGAATTGGACAAGAAGAAGTTAGAGAGAAGGTAAATGCTTTTTCGTCAACACTTAAGAATAAAATTGAAAAAGCAAATGACGACTTTCTAAAAATTGACTTTGAGTACAAAACAAACTAAAACAATAGTTTTTCTTAAAAAAATGGAGTTCAGATTTTTGTATTTTGAATAAATAAATTAAATTTGCACTCCCTTTGCCCAAGTGGCGGAATAGGTAGACGCGCTGGTCTCAAAAACCAGTTTCTTCGGAAGTACCGGTTCGATTCCGGTCTTGGGTACAAATTTAAAAGTCTTGTTTCTTTTTGAAGCAAGACTTTTTTTAATGCTAAACATTTAATTTTTAGTCATTTTGAAATTGATTCAGAATCTCCTATTATTTGTTGGGGATACCGCATCAAGTGCGGTATGACGCTGTTTTTTTTCGTCATTGTGGGCTACGACCCGCAATCTCCAACACTAAACAATGGAATTCCAAATCAAGTTTGGAATGATGGTTATTGTAGAGATGCCCTATTAGGGCATCTCTACCTAACAATAGGTAAGAAAAAACCTTTGAGGTTTAGTCTCTTACATCAAATTTCTCTATTGTTTAACCAATTTTCTAACAAACCTACCTGCCTTAACAAAATAAACGCCTTTTTTTAAATCGTCTATGTTAATACTTTGTGTTTTGTTTACGTCTATGGTTTTAACCGTTTTACCTGTAATATCGCAAACTTCTACCACATCTACATTGGTAGGGGTGTTTTTGATATAAACCACCTTTTTAGCAGGATTAGGGTATAAACTTATATGGTTTTCCAACTCCTCTATATCTGAAATTCCGATATGTACAATAAGGGTA
>PDWI01008978.1_pt1 | contig 11598 bp, 9 predicted proteins | sample 1430891 | NCBI WGS metagenome assembly PDWI01 (sample SAMN01162508, study PRJNA174530) | Oral metagenome, whole genome shotgun sequencing project. | biome: Marine environment; feature: Marine mammal; material: Swab sample of the gingival sulcus; isolation source: swab sample of gingival sulcus...
GGCCGTCATTCTTGATCCCGACAATTTCTTTCATGGGTATTTTCGTTGTCTTGCCCAATGTGTCCCTGGTGGTTTTGCCCAGCATTTTGCGTTGCTCGCAAAATGTGATCCCGCCTCTGTTCCTGGGTTTGACCCTGATAGAGATACTTCTCATTATGTAACAGATTATCCCGCCAGTAATTATAACCAGGAGGTACAAGCATATTGCGAACAAGTTCCACAACACGTATTTGATTTTTTTCAAAGCTGTCAAGTTGCTCCTAGTACCCTCAAAAAACTCCAGGTCGGATTCAACGGGCGCTACCTAACCTATCCATACGTTCAACAGGATGGGAACTGCTATTTTTTAAGATGTGTCCACCCAGAGCGCTATGAAGATTTTTTCTGGCACGGGAATGTGGATTTTGCAACGAATAACTTACAGATCTTCAATTTCCAAGATCTCGAACGCTGCAGCGGTGGAGCTCTCTTTCTCTGCGAAGGAGAAGAAAACCTGTTGGTGCTCAAGCATCTGGGATATCCAGGAGTAGCCATTCCCCACTACAATATTTTCGAAACTCTGGAAACAGAGCGTTTCTCAGAACTACGGACTCTATTTATCATTCCTCGCAACAATACTGAATCAATAACTGCTGCCCGGCAACTTGCAGCCCATATCGGTTTTAAGGTTCGTCTGCTCGAGTGGCCAACAGGAACCCCAAAAGAATTCAGCCTCATTGATCTTGCCAAAGGAAAGAAAGAAAAATTGCGCCAAGCCGTCAACACGATGATTCGCCACTCTGGTGCCTTTTCTCCATTTCCCTCTCCAGAACGAGAATATATTCGTTTTGAGCAACAACTTTCCGAACGAGCTGGTGGAGCTTATACTCGTTTACGTAGTGGTTTTAGCCGTTTTGATGCATCTCTTGAAGGACTTTATGGAATAAATATTATTGGAGGTGCTCCGAAAACAGGTAAATCAACATTTGCCATCCAACTGGCAAGCCAAATGGCCGAAAAAAAGATCCCTGTACTTTATTATGATTTCGAAAATGGTAAACAACAACTTTATCAACGTCTTTTAAGCCGCATGAGCAAACTTACCACCCGAGAAATCTTGCAAGGCAAACTTTCCGAGCAAGAGAACAAATCTCTGGGAAACGCTAAAAAACAGCTGCAAAGCCTGATGAAAAATTTAAGGATTATCAATGATCGTCGCATAACTCCAAAACTGATGCGACGTCATGTTGATTTTATTCGTCACGAACAGCACAGTAAATATACCGTTGTCGTCATTGACAGTTTGCACAAGTTACCATTCAAAAATCTTGCTGAAAGAAGAACCGGAATAGACGCCTGGCTTCGAGAACTCGAAGCCATTCGTGACGAGATGCAGGTCTCATTTCTGATACTTTCCGAATTATCACGTGGTGAAACAAAACCTTATGCCGAACAGCCTCATCTTGGAGTCTTCAAAGGTTCTGGAGATATTGAATACAGTGCAGACAATGCAATGGTATTACAAGAGAATCTTGACAACAAACATGGCGAAGAAACCCGATGCATGAACCTCTGGAATGTCGCCTCTCGAGAGCACCAGCCAGGTCTTATTGCCGAATATATTCTTGATTATCCTTACTGGGGATTCATTGAACAACCGTTATGATACCCTCTCATAAAAAAACAAACCTGGCAAACAATCGAAATAACGAAAACAAGTGGATACAAAATACACTTGGCTTCTTCTTTAAAAGATAGATTTAATTTTTTTAAATAGTTATATGGTTTTTGCCTTACCTGATTGTAAAAGTAAAGCATACTGCTGAAAATCAAAAAAGATAAAATGTTACCCATTGAAAACTTAGCAGTTACTTCCATTTTTCACTAAGTTTCTCCGAAGATCTGACAAAAAATACGGTGAATTCTTACTATTCTATCGATTTAGTACTTGATTCTCTTTACCTATTCAATTATTGTTGCTCTGTCGGCTACGCTGCCTCGAAAATTAAGGCTTGCCGATAATCTCTCATATTTTGTATTCAGATGTATCCGTTTTAGTAATTGGTTTGGAATCAGTCAGCGTATTGATCCAATAAAAGAAGAAATACCAGAGGCTGTTCTGGTAAAGCGAAGAAAGATTAGCGGGGAGGAGTACATGAACAAAAAGGAACTCATTGAAAGCATAGCCGAAGCTGCCGACATTAGCAAAGCCGCCGCCGAAAAAGCCTTAAACGGGACTCTGGCCGCCATTGCTGAAAGCCTGAAAAAAGGCGAAAAAGTTACTCTCGTTGGTTTTGGTACTTTTTCAGTTTCCAAACGCGAAGCTCGCCAGGGGCGTAATCCACAAACTGGTAAAACTATCAAAATCCCGGCCAAAAAAGTTGCCAAATTCAAGGCTGGAAGTAAGCTTTCTGAGGCCATCAACTAGTTTGTATTATTTCCAGGATGGTCGTTTCATAGTTTTTCTTCCTCGTTTTCAAAATATTTTTGAGAACACAATTTAGAAAATCAGCAAATACCATCTATATGATAAAAGAAAAGGTCGTTCTCAAAATGGAACGGCCTTTTCTTTTAGTGCCTTACTGACAAAAACCCGTCATAAAAAACAAGACATTAAACATGTTTCAATAATGACGAAATAACTTGGACCATCAAGGCACTTATCCCATTCATCGGGGTTAGATTCATCCCATGAAAAAGCAGTTGCGTTCAGGATACACCACCGGAGCCTGTGCAGCAGCAGCCACGAAAGCTGCTGTCGCTCTCCTTCTCGAACAATCTGACACCACAGTAGAAATACCTTTCCCTGACGGCCAACGTGTCTCATTTCCTGTTTTCTCCCAATCCTTGGTTGGCACAAAACAATTACAAGCCCGAGCTTCAATCATAAAAGATGCCGGAGATGACCCTGACATAACCAATGGTGCCGAAATCATTGCCACTGTGCGCATTGTTGCTCCAAACAATGCAAAAAATCTCATACAACTGCGGGCCGGAACAGGTGTTGGCAAAGTCACCAAACCAGGACTTGCTGTTACCGTTGGTGAACCAGCGATCAATCCTATGCCACGAAAAATGATTGCTGCGGCACTCAACGATGCAATGGCCAACCACAAAAAAAAATACATTTTTGACGTCGAAATATCTGTGGCAAATGGTGAAGAACTGGCAAAAAAGACCCTTAATAGTCGCTTAGGTATTGTCGGAGGGATTTCTATTCTTGGAAGTACTGGTATTGTACGTCCAGTCTCAGCCAAAGCCTGGACGGCCACCATAACAACCTCAATGCGGGTCGCAAAGGCTGCTGGCCACAATGAAATTGTACTCTCTACGGGAAGGACCTCTGAACGAGCCCTTATTCTCTTGAAAAAATTTGCTCCCGAAGCAATGATCGTGATGGGAGATTATCTGGAATTTTCCTTACAAAAAGCAGGAAAGTTTCATTTTTCCCGAATACATCTTGCTGGAATGTGGGCAAAAACTATCAAGGCAGCAATGCGTATTCCTCAAACTCATGTCCGTTTTGGAGCCCTTGAAATCGCCCAGACCATAGATTTTCTTTGTGATCTTTTCCCTGAGAAGGACTTTGCCTCGCTCGCCGGAGTAAACACCGCACGGGAAATATACCAGAGATTATATGACCAAAACGCACGAGATGTAATAGAACGCGTTTCTCATCAAGCGCACCAGTATCACCAGGAGATCTCAAAGCTCCCGGTAACAACCTATCTCATTGACCATAATGGGAAAATTGCATTAACCATTAACGAATGCACCCATACAACTTGAGATTATCCCTGTCTTATTGAGCTTCAATTTCGTTTTTTATAAGGCAACAAGAAATCCTGTTCAGCGGTTTTCCTGTCTCATCATAGTCGATATTATCCTGCTGCAAGAGCTTATTCATGACACAGCCTTCAGGGATATTCAGCTGAAAAAACTGTTCTTCGGTGAAGCCCTCATTTTTTATTAGGCAATCATTCTCAATCTGCAGACTGTGAATGGGATAATCTTCACAGAGAGGACAACGATAGACCCTTCCATTCGGGAAGATGAAATAATTCTCGGCATCAATCCCGGCACAACTAAAAGGCTCGGTATCGTCAAGAAAGACCTTGGGATAAGTCACTCGAATCCCCTCACAAGCTACCTCACGAGCGACTTTGGGGACAACTGCCAACCATTGCTCACGCGTCAATTGGAGCTGCTCCTCACCTTTTTCCGGTTGTGCCGACTTGCCACGCAGGCCAATAACCTGGATAAAAAATCGCTCAACACCAAGTTCTTTGAGCAACGGAATCATCCGAGGCAGGTGATCAATATTTTTTTTGCTGGCAGTAAAAATAAGACTGGTACGAAAGCCCTGGGCTCCCGCCTTTCTGATATTGGCAGTACAGGTCGTAAAGACACCCCGGCCCCGGATAGGGTCGTTAATATCGGGATCAGGCCCATCAAGGCTGAAACTGAGAAAATCAAGTTCAGCGGGGGTCACCCGTTCTAAGAGGTTATGAAAAAGATAACCGTTAGAATCTACAGTGACCGCAAAATCCCGTTTTTTAGCATAGCGGATAGCCGGTGCCAGGTCACGGTGCATGGTGGGCTCTCCACCTAAAAAAATCACATTGCCTGTCTTTTGGGGATCATAAAAAAGATCCAGCCATTTCTTGATGGTCTGCAAGGAGAGCGTGGTTGTGCCATGCTGTGCGGGATTGATATAGCAATGACTACACGAGAGATTACATGCAGTTAAAATATGAAAGAAGATATTTCTTTCTCCTTTTTTAAATCCGACAGTTCGAGGTGCCGTCATAACTCTACTTAAAAAGAAGTGGAAGGAAACGCAGGCTGTTGTAAGACATAATCGGCAAAAAGCGTCCCCTGTAAATAACTGTTTTCTCTGTTACTAAAAAATTGCTGAAAAAGAGCCAAGCTTTCATCGCGTAACACCCCAGCAACGGTACTGATATGTTTTTTGCGATACAATGGTGCCAACTCTTGCATCGGTAAAGCTGTTCCTCCGCCCATAACATCTTCAAACCCATAAATAATAGCGGTAATACCATTAACCACAAGGGTTGCAAAACACATCAAACAGGGTTCCAGGGTAGAATAGACAACAACCTTTTCAAGATCAATATCGTTTCTTTGCTGCTGTAAGGCTCGCAGGGCAACAATTTCGGCATGGTCAATTTCTGTAAAAGAGCTATCAGAATTTCTCCTGCCACCACGGGCCACAACCTCACCATCGACAGCCAAAACACAACCGACAGGAAACTGTCCGGCCGCCAACGCGTCTCTAGCCTCATCAAGGGCCAATTTCATAAATTTTTCATGGTCATTGCACATCTACAAACAGACCCAATCCAAGGCCCGCCTCTCTTTTCTTCGTTCATAAAAAAGCCCCTGGAAAAATTGGGACGCAAAAAAACTTTCTGCTGTACCATGAAAACAAAAAAATTCCAAGAGAGCATCAATCAGCTCAAACTAAAGATAATTCTCTTGAACCCAATCACAATACCTCGTAAAAAATATTGTCTCTCAACCAGATATGATTATTTTAGTGCCTTACTAAGCAAATCCTGTGATAAAAAACAGAGAATTGAACATGTCATTGGTAATGACTGAGTAACCTGAACCACTACGACACTTATCCTGCTTACAAGGTTATATATCAAACGGTTCAACCTTTTATTTAACAATGGGACCTGTGAAAAAAATGACAACGAAAGAACAATGGACCCTGAGCAGTGCTCTCAAAATTCTGCAACACCCCACCGTGGACGCCAAGACCTGGGCTGAAGCGGTCGAGTGGCTGCTTCGTTACGGACCAAAAAGTATCCGTGATATTCTGCTCGATGCCTCAAGCGAAGCAACCCAGACGCAATTTACAGACCTCGAACCGGTCGGGTACTCGGCTGAAGGCCGTCCTTTCTATGATGCCAAGGCACTGGCGGCAATGCTTAACATTAGCGAAGAGGAAGCAACCCAGCATCTTGCCGAGAAGGAAAACCCTGCAAACGACATCCTGGAACATCTCCGTTATTACACGAAAAACAACACCGTCCACTAGAGGCAAGCAGCCAGAGCCCATGACGGTACGATGTAACGGTTCTCTTTAGGCCAAAGCGCACCCAAAGACAGGCTTTACCCCAAAACCCCCCTTCCCCCTTGTAAAAATGCCTGAGGTATGGCAAGTATCGCTGACGATTGCAAGCTGTTTTCTCCACATAAAACAGGCATATCATTGATCTGCCAATTACTTGTTTAACGAACCCGAAGATATCAAGAAAAAAATATGCACTATACCTTAGAACTCCAGGGTGTCGCCGCCACCGTCGGCTATTTGGCTTGTACCCCCACAAACAAAACCACAGATACCGCGGCCCTCAACTATCTTATGGCGCATCCACTTGATGAATACATGCATAAATATCTTCTCGGCAAGATCTTGGCCATGTCCTGCGAAGAAATCTCTCTATGGGCCCAGGAACGCAAAGGAAACCCAGTAGTAGAGACACTCATTGCCGAAGCAGCCTTACAACGAGAAGAACTGAAAACGCTGGGAATAACACCACCACGCCCCCCACAATCTCCGTTGGTGGATCTCGTTCAGGAAAATTTTCTGGATATGGATCTGCATCGCCGCTGGAGTACACTGTTTTCAGCAAATATCATCGACCACAAAGCACTTCCCGAACCTGAAGAATGTCCGAGGCTCCCCTATTCCACAGAAAAGATCAGCCAAGCGAGCACAACCTTTGTTTCCATACAGGATATTCCCCATAACATCTCTGAGATAAACACCGGCAGCAATGAGCATAGCCTCAAAGAGATAGTCGCCCGTGCCAAGAAAGCTCTCGATACCGCTGGAGTTACCATGGATAGAGAGATGCTGCATCAACAATCATTGGCACCAGTGGGCCTGGTTCGAGACTGGGAACTATCACTCAGCGTCGTCAATGGCCAGCTTGACTATACATTACACGGCAAACAGACTTCCTTTGGGCGGGGTATTCATTTTGAAGAGGCTGAGGTCGGCCTGCTCATGGAAATCTGTGAACGTGTTTCCAGCTGGGCTAGCATCGATCAAGAGGGTGCTGTGGGCTATAAACAGCCACTGCCAATGGTACGAGCCAGATATTCTGAACTCCAGGAAAAGGCGATCGCTCCCAGTGCCTTGCCCCTGGAAATCCCCGATGGGGATCTTCCCCTCTACTGGGTTTCAGGAGAACGCCCCGACGGCTCAGAACTCCTTGTTCCGGCCCAGTTTGTCTTTCTTTTCACCAACCTTGATGAGCCATTATTATGCAGTGGTCTTGGTTCCACAGGTCTTGGGGCCGGCCTTGATATGACCCGGGCCAGGCTCACCGCATTACTTGAAGTCATTGAACGTGATGCCGAAAGTGTCATGCCACACAATCCGGCACGTTGTTTCCGCATAAAGAGCGACAACAATGCAGAGGCAGCATTGCTCGAAGATTTCGCAAAACGAGGTCTGGAACTTTTTTTTGAGGATATCACCTCAGAATTAGGGGTTCCCTGTTATCGAGCCTTTGTGGTAGGCCCTGAAGGACAGGTAACCAAAGGTGCTTCAGCCGGGCTGAGCGGTCCCAAGGCCTGTATCTCGGCAATGCTTGAAGTTCCTTACCCCTACCCTTGGGGTCCCCCGAGTCGTCCGGCCCCCCAGGGGATACCAGTTCTCCAAGTGGAAGAGCTGCCAGATTTTTCTACGGGGAGCCTTGGTGATGACCTTCACCTTCTGGAAACAGCCCTTGCTGCCAGTAAACACAATCCAGTTTACATTAATCTCACCAGAGAAGATATGAACATCCCAGTCTGCCGGGCCATCATCCCCGGCATGGAGCTGATGGCAGATTTCGACCGCAACTCACGGCTTCCAGCACGACTCTTTGCCAACCTGGACAAGAACGATTCATAATCCTGGTTTTTCGTGTCACTATCCGGCTATGGCCCGTGCCTTTTCCATGGCCTTCACAAAGGCGGGCCCAGAACGCTCAATAATATCTTCGGAAACACAAAAAACTAATCTGAAATATCCGGGGGCCCCAAAGCCACGGCCGGGAACTGCGAGGATTTTTTCTTCCTGAAGCAGACCACAAAAGGCGACATCATCACCATTGGGGGCCTTCGGAAAGAAATAAAAACCACCCTTTGGCCGGAGATATTGATACCCGGCCGTATCGAGAACAGCACAGAATCTTTCACGACGCCGATTGTATATTTCAACCGCAACGGTTTCCTGTTGCAATTCTGCCACCACCCGTTGAATCATTGCGGGTGCGTTGACAAAACCAAGAATCCGGGTTGCCAGGTTCATCGCACCAAGCAAGGCCGCTTTCTCATCAATTTCGGGATGCACTGCCAAGTAGCCAATTCTCTCCCCAGGAAGTGAAAGATCTTTTGAGTAACTGGACACGATAATCGCGTTGCTATAGGCGGCAAGGACCGGAGGAACTGTGACGCCATCAAAGACGATCTTACGATAGGGCTCATCGGAAAGCAGATAAATGGTTGTGCCAAAATGCCGGCCTCGTTCATAAAGCAAGGCCCCCAGTCGTTCCAGTTTTTCCGCAGAATACACCTGGCCCGTCGGATTATTCGGCGAATTGATAATAATAGCCTTGGTTTTCTCGGTAATGGCCTGATAGAGGGCATCAAGATCAAGATCAAAGGAGTCATCGGTTGCGACCACCTTCAACACCCCGCCATTATTATCTACATAAAAGCCATACTCCACAAAATAAGGGGCAAGAGCAATGACCTCCTCACCAGGATTCAACAGGGATTTCAACACGACATTGAGTCCTCCTGCCGCGCCACAGGTCATCAGCATATCTTCTGCAGCAACAGGAACCTGCTGCTCAACGCTGATCCGTTTTGCAAGGGCCTCACGAACCCACGAGTAACCATTATTGGTCATATAGCCATGAACACCGGGAGTCCTGTCAGTGGCCTGTTGCGCCAGCACATCATAAAACTTTGCAGGAGGCGGCAGATCAGGATTTCCGAGGCTGAAGTCAAAGACATTCTCCTCACCAAACTGACCTTTGAGTCGGGCTCCCTCTTCAAACATCTTCCGTATCCAGGACGATTTTTCCGCAAAACCCCGCATCTTCTCTGATATTGCCATCCTCTTTCCCCTTTTATACCTGATGCCTCTTTTTAAAATAATCGTAGGCCGCGTTGATCTCTTTCATCTTTTCTTCGGCAACAGCACGAAACTCTTCACCAAGATGCCTCACCTTGTCGGGATGGTATTGCATACTCAGCTTTCGATACGCCTTTTTAATATCACTCTCCGAGGCCCCCGGAGCAAGACCAAGCACCGCATAATGCTGTTCTGCAGCATCTCGACCTCTCTCACTTTGCTGGCGATTACGGTACTGGTACTTTGCCTCGATAGTACGGCGGTCATAATCAGCAATATCAAGATACTGGGCAATATATCGGGCAACATCGCGTTCATTATCAGGAAGATCGAGCTTGGTATAGAGGACCTGGTACACTAACTCAAGCAAGATGAGGCGCGGCTCGTAGGCAAAGGTGGTCTTAAATTCCTGCAACAGGGCATCTAAAGAGACCTCGGTGGCTGCCGCCTCTTTGATAAGATCTTTAACCCAACGCATCTGGGTCTGGTTATACCGCAAATTATATTGAAAAAACTGCTGGATAGTCTGGATCTCTTCTTTGGTGACCCGACCATCAATTTTTGCAGTATGCATCAGAATCTGGACCAGCAACCAGACAAAACGGTTATGGCTCTCCGATTGCGATTCCGCATAATTGACAACCTTACGCTGCATCCAGTAGGCACCACCCCAGAGCAACGCCATGAGAAGCAGAAAACCAAACAACCCGGAAAAAAGAAGTACACCAAGAAAATTGATAAGCGATGAGGCCCCGCCGGTAACCAGAATAATAAGGGCCAACACCAGGAGGCACCCCCCGCAACCGGGCTGATTGGGCTGCCGATAGTAAAAGGTATAGTTATTGCTCATTGGTCGGCCCCCGTTTTGGGCCCTTGAAAAAGGGCAGCGATGAACTCATCGGTATCAAAATCACGTAAATCGTCCATCTGTTCACCGACACCGATAAACCGTATCGGGGTCTGCAACTCACGGCAAATACTGGTCACAATACCACCTTTGGCCGTTCCATCCAGCTTGGTTAGGGCAATGCCGGTGACCCCAACGGCTTCATTAAAGAGCTTTGCCTGGGAGATGCCATTCTGGCCAGTGGTGGCATCAACAATCAAGAGGACCTCATGGGGAGCACCGGGGTATTGTTTTCCAATAACCCGCTTGATTTTCTTCAGCTCCTCCATGAGATTGGCCTGGGTATGCAGCCGGCCTGCAGTATCAACAAGGACCACATCATATTTCTTGGCCCGGGCGTGGCTAATCGCATCAAAAACAACCGACGAAGGGTCAGCCCCCTCATTCTGGGAGATAACCGCCGCATTGACCCGTTCTCCCCAGATCTTGAGCTGGGCAATGGCCGCTGCCCGGAAGGTGTCTGCAGCTACCAGCAAGACAGATTGTTCGGCAGTGGCAAATTTATGGGCAATCTTACCAATGGTCGTGGTCTTGCCAACACCATTAACCCCCACCACCATAATGACAAAAGGTCCTTCGGCAGGCTGTACCAGAGCAGCATCTTCCTGATACGCCGCAATAAGAGAGGCAATCTTTTCCTGAATCGCAATTTTCAACGCCTTGGGATCGGAGAGGTTTTCCCGCTTGACACGGCGCCGCGCATGTTCCAGAATCTCTTCGCTGGTCGCCACTCCGAGATCTGCGGTAATGAGTACTTCCTCAAGATCATCAAGAAGCTCTGCATCAATCTCTTTTTTGCCAAGGAAAATGGTATCCAGCTGGTAGGTAAAAGATTCCCTGGTACGGACAAGCCGATCCGCAAGTTTATTAAGAAAAGAACCTTTTTTCTTTTTTTCAGAAGACGATACAGGTTCTTCGCCAAAGACCTTTTCCTCACCATTCTGCGAGGTATGTTCTCGTTCATCCTCTGGAGCAGCTTCTGGGGCAGCCTTCTCTGTCACAGAGGACTCATCACTCTGGTGGCCCAAAACGCGATCTTGCTCTGCCGGCGAATCTTCATCACAATCGGGCACGGCGGCAGATATTTCGTCATTCTCTTTAGAAAGAGGCTGTTCTTCCTCGGTCAAGGGGCGCTCTTTGCTCGTCTCAACAGCCACATCTCTCTTTTCAGATGGGGCACCGTCTTCATCAAGAGGTGCAGTGGAAACAGCAGGAGAATCAACGGGTTGTTCATTTTTGTTCAGTTTCTTTTTAAACCAGGCAAGCATGTCTGTTCCTGTCTTTTTAAGGGCGGGGATTGCAAGATATGAATTTCTTCCTCGAAAGCATTTCATAATAAGGATGGAACGATGAATTAGCAACTAAAAGCACCCTTTTATTTACTGTTTTTCGTTTCTTGCCATCGATTTTCTATTGACAGTGCCAAAAAGAATCTTTTATAAGGGGGACAGACGCCAGGGGTGCTTATGCTGAGAGGAATCATAGAATTCCAACCCTTGGAACCTGATCCGGGTAATACCGGCGAAGGGAGGCGAAAACGTCA
>PDWI01008979.1_pt1 | contig 11597 bp, 18 predicted proteins | sample 1430891 | NCBI WGS metagenome assembly PDWI01 (sample SAMN01162508, study PRJNA174530) | Oral metagenome, whole genome shotgun sequencing project. | biome: Marine environment; feature: Marine mammal; material: Swab sample of the gingival sulcus; isolation source: swab sample of gingival sulcus...
TGCTTTGTATGGTAATGAAGTTGATTGACAAAAGTTTTAGTCAAAGCATAGCAAATTTCAGTGAATGAAGCCCCTTTGGGAATATCACATCTTGTATCACTGCCAATACCCGAAGGTTTAATCATCCTCTCATCATTTATATTATGCTTATCTGCTAAGAGCATCGCCAAGTCCATAAGGCGGATATAAACGTCGGCTAACTCGTCCTGACACGTGTCCTTGATATGCTCCTCAAAAGCAACCTTGGAAAAAGAAGAGTGGGCTTCTTCATATTGCTTTTGCCAAGCCTTATAAGCCTCTTTATGGTTTTTGTTTTCATAAGCATATGCATTTATATCCTTGCCTTTTCGGTGTGCCTCTACGGCTTCGCCTAATTCCGTAATCACAAGCATTAGGTCGTGTTCTACGCTGTGGTCTTCCGAGTGAAAACCTTTGTCGCAAGCGTTCTTGTAAATTGCTTTCGCTTGCTCTATTCTTTCTTGTATTGTCATTGTCTTAATTTATTAAATAGCGTTCTGCCTTTTGCAAGGACTTACGAACGCTATGATGTTTATCTAATTACCTTTTATATTACTTCTGCATTTTGATGATTTGCGGAATAGTGCTGTACAGCGGTGTTTTACCGTCCCACTTTTCAATGAATTGCTCTTTGAGTAGTTCGTCAGTGATACCTCGTGAGCGTATTAGGTTCTGCTGAGTTTTTAACTCTTCCAACTCATTACGCTTCTTTTGCTCGGCTATCTGCTGGTCAAGGACGGACAAGTTCGTATTCACCTCATTACGGCTATCAATCTTCTCTCGCACTTTCTTGGAGAACTCTAATTGTGCTGAAAAACTGACGAGCATTAGCCCTCGCTTGTTAAACTCTGTAAGAACAATGTGTTCAAGTTCTTTTTCAAACTTCAAACTACCACCATCAGCCATAAGTTCCTCTGTGGTGTATTTACGGCTATGCTCCTTGATTAAGTCGTATATACGGGGTTCTAATATATTATCTTCCAAGCCTTCCATAAAGTCCGAGCCTCTGTCAATATGCTTATTGTCAAAGACGACATCAATGGCACGCTCCTTGATAACCTTGTATGAATATCTCGGCATTGCTGAAAACTCGGTGTTGTCTGCTGCTTTTAGAGTAAGGGCTTCCCCAAACTCTCCCCTTTGGTCAAATAGAGGTACTTGAAAGAGTTCCGTCCCTGGTGCCATTACATTGACCTTACCTGTTACGATAGAGAAGTCGGACTTGCCGTCTTTACCATAGTTCTCCATTAAGACCCCAGCGTAGTTTGGGGCTACTCTTTGGCACGAGCCAAGCACAAGTGTCATCAGTACTACGATAAACACTTTTGTATAATTGCTAATCTTCTTCATTTTCATTTTCTTTTTCGTTGATTAAATTGATTATTGATTTAATAATTAGATAAACTCCTATGATGTATGTGGCAAAACTTAGCCACGGATTGACATATTCAAATAGATAATGCCCTAATGCGATTGTGATAACAAGTTCTAAGATTAGGATACAAACGTTCTTCTTAAATTTACTCATTGCCTTACTTCTTTTGTGGGTTATGTGGGTTGATAGCGTGAGGCTTGACAAACTTACGCTTACGCTTGGCGAACTTTGCCTTTCGTTCCTTTTCTTCTTCCATTTCTTTCTTTATGAGTTCGTTCTGTCGCTGCATGCTCTTACGTAACTCCCGTTCTTTGCGTCGTTCCTCTCGCTTGTGAGCCTCGGTCAACTGCGTAGTTCTAATAGCCAAGTCGTGCCTTGCCTTTGCTAACTCTGCCTCTAAGCCTTTATTTCGCTCGCCCGCTAGGTTTAGGATCTCGGATAATCTCTTGACTTCTGTCCTTAGCCTCAGAATTGTGTTCTTTGCCTCTAAGTTGTCCGCTCGCAAATGCTGAACTTCTTGCCCCGCCTTATTTAGTAGCGGAAGAACTGAAAAGGCTACCGCCGCTGCAAGGACGGCAATGATGATGATTGTTGATGTTGTCATTTCGTTGTTATTTTAATAGTTATTACTATGCTGGTTGCTGACAAAATACGTGAGCATTTTGACCCCCACTGGGAGGTGCCCCCCGCTGGGAGGCGTTCTAAAACTGTGCTTTCCAATAGGCGAGAATATCGATGCCTTTGTAAAACTTTTTGTTGTTTGCCTTTCGGACACCACACTTGATTTTCTGTGCTATTGTGTGTCTCCTTAGCGTATCTCGGCTAATGCCTAAGGCTCGGGCAGCCTCTGTTATCGAATAACGCCCGCTCGGTGCTACCTGTGGTTCTGTCGCTATCATTGTCTTACTAATTTTGGATGAAATAATCTGCGAAATCTTCTTTGTGATAAAACTTGCCACCGCCAAATCGCTTCTTGATGTTACGCTCTCGGCAGTATTTGTAGCGTGATGTTTGGCTTAACCCAAGGTATATATCTGCTTCCTTTGGGGTCAAAAGGTCTTCGGTATTTATCTTTAATTCCTCTGCTATGCGTTGCTTTTGTATGTATATTGGGTCTTGTCTTTGCGTATTCATAATTCTTAATTGCCTAGGGGCGACCTTTGGTTCTGCATTCTTAATTCTTGAAGGAACTTATTCACAAAGTAAACCTGTCCTTTGCCTGTTACCTTCGTTGTTCGTGTGATACGTTGTGAGCCGTCGGGGTTTGTGAGTACTGACTTTTTCAACTCAAAATACCCCCGCTCCATATATTGCTGATAAGGTACGTTATTGTTCTCGCCTCCTGGATTGTCAATGAGATACTTATTGTCTTTGAGCCATCTAAAAAGTCTATTCTGCCCCATTGGATAGCCATTCTGTGCTATGATTTTCGCTAATTCTCCTATAAGGCAACTGCTCTTGCTCGTTTCTACCGCTTGGGCAAAGAAGACTTTCGGTTTCTGCTCCTCAATGATACGTTCTTGTTCTTCTTCCCTTGCTTTGCTGAGGGCTAAGGCTCGGGCTTGCTCCTCGTTCGCTTGGGCTAACTGCCCCGCCAAAGTCAAAGCCTCGGCAAAACTCTGCGGTATCTGAAAGCCTCCCATTGCTTGACTTCGCTCCAACTCCTCCCAGCGTAGGACAAGTTTCGCCCTCGCTTCGTCGTTGAACTTCGTCGCGATATACAGGCTCTCCGTTTTCGTCAGTGCGTAACAGGGTCTTTTCTCGCCTTTTGCGTCGGTATAATCAACCAACGCAAATTTGCGTCCGTTAATTTTTGCCCATGTGTCCTCCATATTTCGGATTGCTCGCATTATGTCTGTATGTCTTTTCTCCGTCCATTCTGCGATTTGTAGGCTTGTGATGGTCTGACTGCCTCTTTGATTAGGGGCAAAGGTGGGGAAGTTCGCCCCGCTTGTGTTTGCTGTTGCTGTGTTCATCTGTATCAAAATGGTGTTTTGTCTATGTTCATTCGTAGTCCTTTTGTGGCGATACTTACATTTTTGCCTGTTAGTTGGCTAACCTCTTGCTGAAATAAGCCTTTGTCTGCATTCCTCGGACTAAGGTGTATCAGAACAATGTTATTAACCTTACTAAGGTCGTTGGCTTGTAGCATATCCTTGCACCCCTCCAAACTGAGGTGGCTTTTAATCGTTCTATTTCTTTGCTTTGGGTGGATTAAGCCTTGCGAAGCATTCGCCTCTAAGAGTTCTCTGCTATAATTTGCCTCAATGAGGATATTTGTCAAACCAGCAAAGCGATAGGGCAAATAATAGGTATCTGTTGCAAAGAGCAATGTCCCGATTTCATTATGATGTATCAGGTAGCCCAAAGGCTCACGAGCATCGTGCCTTGTATCAAAAGGGACAACCTTAAAACCGCCTACTTGAAAAACCTTCTTACTTTGGCAAATTACAGGTTTGTGCTTTCCGTTTAGTGCCTCGGCTGTTCCTTGCGACATATAGACCTTTATTGCTCGTTCAAGGTATTGCCCCGCAAACTTAGCGTGGTCGCCGTGTTCGTGCGTTACAACCGCCCCAGCAATACGGCTAATATCATAGTCTAAGGCTTTCTCCGCCTCCTTGAAAGGCATACCACATTCAAGGATTAAGGCTTCCTTGCCATTGTCTAAGATGTAGCCATTACCTGCCGATGAACTACCTAATACAATCAATTCCATTACTAAAAATCTAACTCTTCGCCAGCAATTTCACCAGTGGCTGTATCCACGGCTTCGCTTTTAACTTCTTCTGTCTTTTGCTCAGGTTCAATGGAGATTACCTCTTTGTTCGCATTAGCCTTGACTTCTTGTTGAACTTCGGCACTCACATCTTGGAAGTCTGCCTCTTGGATATGCGTTTCTTCCTGTGTGTACATCGCCCCAAGTTGTGCGGGGAAAGCCTCTCGTAGTGCGTGAACGATAGCCGTCTTGCGTATCATTGTACTGGGTTTCTCTTTCCAAACAGATATACCCTTGTTGTATTCTTTGAGGCTGACCGTTGAGCGGTAGGGGAATTTGCGGTCTTTGCGGTAAACCTCTGCCCACGCTCCGACAAGGACATCGGTATCTAAGCAGAATGTTCCCTCTAACTCCACGATGTCTTCGCCACGCTTGACAATGATACCCGCTTTCATTCCTTCAAACTCGGGGCTTGCTTCGGCTCGCTTCATAAAGGCTTCCTTGCTAACTATCATCTGTGCCGAAGGGTTCGTCCCTTTGAACTTGATGAGGTAAGCTTCGTTTAGGAAGGGGTTCAACTTGTTGTATTTACAGATGGCGATGAAGTTTAGCAGTTCCGTGTCCGTTACCTCTGCATTACCTCGTACCAAATGCGAGCGTACAAGATTGTAATTCAGTGTAATGTCTTGACCATTTGCTTGGTACTTAACTTCTCCTGCTGGGCGTTTTGCTACTTGTTGATTGCTCATAATTCTTAATTTTTAATTGTCAATTTATTATCTTTCGTTACGATAAGGTTGATGATTTGACTCTCTACCTTAATGATTTCGTTTACTCCTTCGCGGTTGTCTATAAATATTGGAGTGGTAATGCCGTAATGCTGGCAAAGGGTATTGATGATGTCAAGCCCTGCGTTTAGTCTGTCAGCAGAGTTTGCCACTGGGAAAGGAACACCATTAACAAGCGGTATGCAGACTTCATATTCGTTTCCCTCGTTTGTTCTGTCAAAGAGTTGGAACTTAACCCCGCTAAATAGGCTATTAACTTTCTGCTCACAAGCCTCTATCTTAGCCTTGATAAAGTCGCTCATAAGGTCTTCCTCTCGCTCAATATCCGCAATGGCTTGACTAAGTGCTTGTCCCTCGTCTTCCAAATCCTTAATGCTCTGCTGATACTTAGCAATAAGTTTCTCGCTCCCTAATTGCTCCTTGATGTCGTCCCGCTCAGCAATAAGTCTCTGTTTCTCGGATAAAATCTCGCTCTTATCCTCTGTGGGCTTCGCTTCTCTTAGTTCTGCGATGTCTTGCTCTAATTTGTCTATAAACTCTGCAAGTTCACACCACTCGGGCAAGTCCTCCCCCTTGATAGGCTCGCAAGTCAATTCCGTCTGCCCTGCAAGTCGCTTATTTAGGTCTTGCAACTTCACAGATAGTTCTTCCCGCTCTTGCTCTATGTGGTCGTGTGCCTTTTTGAGGTCATCAATTTTGGCTTCTAACTGCTCCTTCTCCTCTTTGAGTTGTATGCCCCGCTTATTGATTTGGTCAAGTTTGGCTCTGCGGTTTGCCTCCGCTTTGGCTTTGAGGCTCTCTATCTGCTCTTGTGGAAGTGTTTGCGAACAAGTCGGGCAAGTCGTATCTAAGTGCTTATTTGCCTCGTTGAATTTCTGCCAGTCTGCCCTTAGTGCGTTTTGCTCCTCGGTCTTGTGGTCGCTTAGCCCTTGCATTCGTTTAACCTCTTTGAGCAATTCGTCTGCCTCTACCTCTTTTGCATTGAGTAAACGCTGACACTTGCCTTGCTCGTCTTTAAGGTTTCTGAAAGCCTTATTTGCCTTGTCCGTTTCGCCTCGTGCTTGTTTGTTTGCCTCATCTATATAGGCTTCTTGCTTTGCCTTATACCCTCGTATCTCTTGACGCAAAGCCTCTACCTCCTTATCTCGCTCTTGGTTAGCCTCGTCTTTGCTTAGCAGAAGTCTGTCAACCTTAGCAAGTTGCTCCTCTTGTTTCTCCAAGTTGGCTCTTAGGCAGTCAAAGTCCAAAGGTTCGGGCATTAGTTTGCGGATTTGCTCTATGCGTGGTGCAATACCTTGCAGTTCGTCTTTGCTCTTACGTTTGCTTGCCTTGATTTCTTTGTGGTAGTCATCAAAACTCTTATTCGTAAGTTTGTTTAAGAGTTGCGTAAAGGCTTCATTGCCCCTTGCGATGTCCTCATCTTTGACCTCTCCAACGATAGAAAAAAGGTATTCACGTTGTTTCTTCCAGTCCATCGTGGCGAAGAATAGTGGGTTGCTAATAAACTTAAATACCTCTTCTTGGATAATATCCGACACTCTGCCCTCGTAGTCCCGCATATTCATCGGCACATCGTTGTAGAAGTATTCGGTCGTATGTCCCGAGAAGACTTGCTCTGTTTCGCCTCGTGGCTTAACCCACTTCTCTTTGTACTGGCGTTTGAGTTTTACGCTCTGCCCGTCAATCAAGAACAAGCCCTCAACTTCTGCGGGAAATGTCTGTCGCACCTCGCCCGATGGCTTGATATTAAAGTCTTTGCGGTCTTCGCTATCTTTACCGAATAGTAGCCACATAAAAGCGTTATAAATCGTGCTTTTGCCTGTGCCATTACCTCCACAAATAGAAGTTTCCTTGTCATTGAAATTGATTTCTAATTCGCCTATGCCTCGCCAGTGGCTAAGCCTTAGACTTTGTAGTATTACTCTTTTCATATCTTAATCTGTATAAATGTCTAACTTGCTGAGGTCTTCGTCGTCGGAGAAGTCTTCGCCCTCGCCCTCAAATAAGGGCGGGTACTGTTCCAAGTCTTCGCTGAAATGGTATACTTGCATTTGCTTAGAGGCTTTCAAATTCTTCTTCAAGAGCCTTCAACTGACTTGTAAGCCTTTTCTCTATAAGGGTAAACATTAAATCAGCCTCTTCCTTTGTTATGCCAATCTTGTAACACTGAAATCTGTTTATATCTTGACACAATTCCCATTTTCCAGGAGCATTTATGTAATTACGTACTCTCTTAAGAACCTCTTTTGTATTATCTATTTTACTACTAAGGCTTTTTGCTCGTTCTAATTTCTCTTTATTCATTTCTTTATTCTGTTTTGATTGTTCTAATTGAAAAAGTCTAAGTTTTCTAACTTGTGGTAGCCTCGCTCTTCGTCAATCAAAGGGCGTGGCTTGTTTGCTCTCTGCTTGCTGTCGTAGGCTCTCAAAGCCTTACCCGCCTTGCTTATCGCTACGGCTAATGCCACCGCCAAAAGGCTGTATAATATCGCTTGTATCATTGCTGTCTTGCTCTTATAGTTTATTCAATTCGTCTTCTAATGCTATACGCTCTTTCTCTAAGGCTTCAAGCATTGCATCGCGGGTCTGTTTCAGTACTTCTGCTGTTATTTCCAGTTTGAGGTAACGATGCCCCTGTGGCTTGAAGATGATTTTGTCTATCGGTGCTTGAACCCAATGCGAGTGCATAACCTTTATATCGTTAAGACGGGTTTCAATTTCTCGCGTCTTTTGATAGGCTTTTAATTTTTCGTTTGTTCGTTTCATTGCTCTATATTTTTCTTGATTGTGTATTTAGTTTATATGCTTGCAGTATTTCCACCAACCTCCGCCTTTGGAGGCATATCTGCGTTCAAAGCCATATTTAACATCGGGGTCATTTGTACCCGAGTAACAGACTTCAAACCAAGTTTTATTATCGTCGCTTACAAGGACGATGTCTCCAACTGAGAATTGTGTTTTGTTGCTCATTTTCTTGATTGTGTTTTGATTGAGGGGGCTTACTCGCCCCCCTCGCTCTTTGTTGTTTACTTGAATTTTGTCTTTGCAACTTCTAGTACTTTATTAAATACCCAGTCGCTGAAAGGCTCATCTGTTGCGAGCCATTCATTGTACTCTCGTTTCAAAGCCTCGGTCTCAATATCGTAAATCTTTAACTTTACCGATATTTGCTTATCTGTTAGTTTAATCGTTATAAGCCTGTATTCATCGTCAATCTCTGCGATAAGGCACATAATCTTACCACCGATTCGTGTACCTACGCTATTCTTTGACCATTCTTCAAGATTGTCTGCTAATTCACTGATGAAAAGTTTTGCCTCTGTTTCAAAGCCTAATTCTAAATCATTCATAATCTTTATATATTTAATTGTTATTAGTATTCGTTGCTGACTGATGATAAACCAGCCTGTGGCTGTTGCTCTGTATAGTGGCTTACGAACCACGAGTGAGGGCTTTGCTCTATTATATGATAGAAACCCTCAGCCAACCCTTGAAAGTCGCTTCTAAACGCCCGCATTATTGCTAAGGCTATACAGAGTGCTATGTTTGTCGGCTCAAGCCCGAAGGCGAACCTTATTCTGTTCTATTTGCTGTGCCTTTTGTTTCAGCGGTGGCACTAACCGCTTAGCCTTTCTGTTTTTACTCGTATGTCAAAGAACGTCGCTCAAAACTTGCTTTTTCTAAGTTTTGTTTGTAACTTAGTACGCATTAAAGGTTTTGAAGCCTTTTGATTAGTTTTGATATTGCAAAGGTAAAGTAAAGTTTCACAAAAACCAAATTTTGGGTAAAGAATTTTTGTACAAATTTGGCATTAAAATCCTAATGTGTTATGAATGAGCGTTTTATAAAGGTGTTGAAATTTCTAATATCTTCAAGGGTTGTTAGAAATCAGCAAGATTTTTGTGATATTATGGGGTTGGCGACAAGTTATGTTGCAAGGCTTAAGAGTGGTGATAGACCTATTAGTGAAAATATTGTTTCCCAGATTTCAGGTGAGTTTCCTCAGATAAATGGAACTTGGCTCTTAACAGGTGAGGGGGAAATGCTGAAAAGGGAAGAGTCCTCCATAGAACTTGCCCGCAAAGAAGCAGAGCCTCTTTATTACGTTCCTTTGTTGCCTATCTCAGCACAAGGTGGTTCGCTGAATGACTATGTAACGTCAGTCCGCAAAAGCGAGTGTGAACTAATTCCTTCGCCTATCAAGGGGGCAGACTGGGCAATTCAAGTGGACGGAGATAGTATGTACCCTAAGCACCCGAACGGCTCCTACGTCTTGATTAAGAAGATTTACGAGAAAGCCTTTATCCAGTGGGGCGAAAGTTTCGTCTTGGATACTTGCAATGGTGTGGTGGTCAAAAGGCTTTTCCCCTCAGAACACGAAGACTGCGTTAAATGTGTTTCAATCAATCCCGACTTTCCGCCTTTTGAAGTTGAAGGGGATAGTATCTTTGGGGTCTATAAAGTTGTGATGACACTCACAAAGTAACTACCTTTGCTGAAAAAGAAAAGATATGGAAGAAAAGATTTTTGATTTTATAAATGCAACCTTCGGAACTGCTTTTGCTGTTACCGTTGTTGTGTTGGGCTTTGCTTTTTGGCTTACCTATTGGATTACTAAGAAGGTAACAACAATAAATACAGAACACGGCTCTCTAAACAAGAATATAGAGAAGATTGAGCATAATATTGACGAAATGCGTAAGGATATTTCTCATATCAAAGGCGAAATGGATATGTTCAAAACAACCTTAGTCTTTATGAAGAATGAGATTGATATTTTCAAGAATAACAAGAGCAATCTAATGCAGAGCCACAGTCCCATCTCTTTAACTAAAAAAGGGAAAGAGGTTGCGGAAGAGTTAAAGGCTGAGGAGATTATTAGTAAGAATTGGGAAAGTATATCTGTTGCTCTATTAAGAATGGATAGTCAAAATCCCTACGATATACAGACTTTTTGTATTGAGCGTGCAGATGTAGAGGCAGAGCAGTTCTTTGATGTTGAAAGCATTGATAGAATTAAGCGTTATGCCTTTGAGAAGGGAGAATCTGTACACGCTTATTATCGCTTATTAGGCTTACTTATTCGTGATAGATATTTTAAGGAGAATGGTATTCCTCTCACTCGTATTGATGAGAATGACCCTAATAAGGCAGAAAAGTAGTAAGGAAAAATAAAGATGTTTAACTAAATAATATACGGATATGGATTTCTTAGATACACTCAAACAACTCTCTGAAAGAATTGAGAAGTTGAAAGACCAAATACAGACAGAGGAAGCGACAAAAACTGCTTTCATAATGCCTATGATACAAGCGTTAGGCTATGATGTTTTTGACCCTTTTGAAGTTGTTCCAGAAATGGTTTGTGATATTGGTATGAAGAAAGGAGAAAAGGTTGATTATTGTATTCAACAAGAGGGAAATCCGATGATATTGATTGAATGCAAGCATTGGAAACAAAACCTAAGTCTGTATGATAATCAACTTATCCGTTATTTTAATGTTTCAAATGCCAAGTTTGGGGTTCTGACAAATGGAATAGAGTGGCTTTTCTATTCTGATTTGGTTGCTCCAAACAAGATGGATGAAGTGCCTTTCTTGAAAATCAATATGCTTGACTTGAAAGAAACTCACATCCAAGAGTTGAAGAAGTTTCATAAGTCCTATTTTGACTTGGGTAATATTCTTAGTTCAGCAAGTGAACTGAAATATATGGGAGAATTAAAAGTCAAAATAACAGAGGAGTTCAAAAATCCATCTCCCGACTTTGTTCGTCTCTTTGGGAAACAGATTTATTCAGGAGTCTTCTCTCAGAAAACTATTGAGCAATTTACTCCATTATTAAAACGTGCCATTTCTTCCTACATAAACGAAATCATATCTGACAGGCTAAATACTGCTATCAAGAATGAAGAAGTTGTTCAAGAGAGTTCTCAAAGTGCAGAAGAACTTCCCGAAGGTGTTGTTTTGATTGATGAGGATAAAGGTGTAATTACAACAGAAGAAGAACTTGAAGCATATAGGATAGTAAAGGCTATTTTAGGTGGAATAATCTCTCCTAAGCGTATTTATTACCGAGACGCAGCAACTTATTTCACAATTATTGTGGATGATAATAACCGAAAGAATATATGTCGTTTATACTTAAATAGTGATAAAAATAAGAAGATGATAATCGTCAATGATAATAAGGAAGAATTGGTATTTAAGTTGGAGGATATTGAAGACTTGTACAATTATTCAGAACCTATTCAAGAGTCTGCAAGTAGATATGTTTAATCGTGTAGGAATAAAGAAAAGATTGCAAAAAGATTGTGTTGTTAAATGTGTGTATTTGTAACTTTCTTATTTTTAGAGGGTTTGTAGATGTGTTTTAACGTCTGGGGGGCGTGTGGTCGCAGGTTCGAATCCTGTCATCCCGACAAAAGTAAATAGTAGATAGAGGCTATGGTAAAATGAAAGTTTTGCCATAGCCTTTTTAAATAGAATTAAGTACCTTTGAAGTATTACATTTAGATGAATGATAGAATTTAGAATAACATTTAATATAAAATAAGCAGATGGAAAATGAGAAAAAAGGCTTAGACTTCCTTAACTTAGTCGTGCTTGCCCTTACGATATATGTCGTTGGGGCTTTGGCAATAGAACTTATCTTTGACCTACCGAAAGAAACCAAACATTTACTTTACTATATAGATGT
>PDWI01009521.1_pt1 | contig 11597 bp, 12 predicted proteins | sample 1430891 | NCBI WGS metagenome assembly PDWI01 (sample SAMN01162508, study PRJNA174530) | Oral metagenome, whole genome shotgun sequencing project. | biome: Marine environment; feature: Marine mammal; material: Swab sample of the gingival sulcus; isolation source: swab sample of gingival sulcus...
GAATCTACCAGGGGATATAGTTAACGAAGCTGCAACAGAAGGTTATGCTGTAAGAGTCCAAGAGTGCCAAATAAAGGTTAATGCAATTGATGATATTCCTGTGAAGAGCTTTGAAGATATTGCTAAGGAGGATTTCTGGAATGATAGCAATAACGTGATTGTTGAACGTTATTTTGCTGCAACAGGTACGCGACGTGCGGCGAATAATGTGGATGGTACTGTTCCTCCTCAGTTTGCTAAGACTTATGGGCGTCAAGGTTTCTACTGGCTGATGGACTATCCTAAGGTTATTCAAGACCCCGTAAGCTATCAGTCATTCTGTCTTTATTTTGATGAGGAAGTCGCAGTTATTACCAAGCTTGGTAATGGGCTTCTTCAGAAAAACCCAGCTATCGTTGACTGTACAATGCAAGGACTTGTGGTGCGTCCTATCAAGCAAACGGTTGATAGATAAATAAGTATATAATGTTTCTAAAGAGAGGTTATGACAAAATGCAAATTTTGTCATAGCCTCTCTAAGTGTTTTATAATAGAATGAAGTACAAAGAATAGTTGAGGGCAATGTTTTTTAAGTTTTCATCGTGTTTGAATTTTCTTGGTTTATAGGTAGATAAGTCGTTTAAGTAAGCTTGAGCCTAATCCTATAGTTTACCTATGATAAAATATACCCATTATTTTGCCAAATTAGAAAATACATTATCATTTTTTTATGATTATTTGGTTGCTTGTGAGAAATCTCTTATCTTTGTTGCAAATTATGGGGTAGATTTCTCCTATCAAGAGTTAACCTCAGATGATATAGAAAATTAGTATTATATAAATTGAATAGTATGTTAAAGAAAAGTATTTTAGCTGTTGCTGCTCTCGGAGTAATGCATGTAGCTAACGCACAGGAGCTTGATTCACTTGTTTCTATTGAGACTCGTGCTGCAGACAAGCACCTTGTTGAGACAAATCACTTCGGTTCTAACTGGTTTGTTAGTGTACAAGGTGGTGCTCAGATGTATTTTGCAGATCACACTAACACTTGGTTGTTTGGTCAAAAAAGTCTTGGTACAAGCATTGATAACTATGCTCACCCAACGTTTGCTTTTGACGTAAACTTCGGTAAGTGGTTTACTCCAGGTATCGGTATTCGTATGGGGGTCTCTGGTATGAACTTTAAGCAAAATCTAACAAATGGTGTTGCAGGTCATAGAGGTAATCTAAACCCTGTTACAAGAAGAGATGGCTACAGAGGTACTGCTAAAACTCCTGGAGGTTTCAAAGATGGTAATATCAAGTATCTTCGTGGACACGCAGACGTTTTGTTCAACCTTAGCCAAATGATTCTCGGTTATAAGAGCGATCGTTTCTATAGCTTCATTCCTTATGCAAGCATTGGTTATGCAGGTTCTCTAAATAAACCTCTTCCAGTTAATCCAGAAGAAACTCTTGATGCATATAACTACTTTGATAAGAATGGTACTCAGAGTATGACTCTTGGTCTTGGTATCTTGAATACTTTCCGTCTTACAGATCGTTTAGATGCTGTCTTGGATCTTGGTATGGTTGCATATACTGACCGTTTTGATGCTCAATATGGAGGTTGGGACGGTTTCCGTTCAAGACACGATGGTGCTCTTATGGCAACAATCGGTCTTAGCTATGACCTTGGTATGAACCACTGGCACTGTAGCACAGTTACGACAAGTCGTGTAAATGAGACTGTTCTTAACGACCTTCGTGAAAAGATGAACACTCTTGAAGTTACTAACGATGACCTTCGTCAACAACTTGAAGATTGCCTAAATCGTGATGTAACTCCTGACAATGTATGTGGTATGCCACTCTTCATTCCTTTCCACCTTGACCGTTGGATGCTTTGTAATAAGGCTCGTATTAACCTTGGTTTCCTTGCTGAAGCTCTTAAGGCTAATCCTAAGATGGTTTATAAGGTTACAGGTTTTGCTGATAAGGGTACAGGTAGCGTTCGTCGTAACGTATTCTTGGCTAAGAAGCGTGCAGAAGTTGTTTACAACTGCCTTGTTAAGGAATTCGGTGTGCCTGAATCACAACTTATCAAAGAAAGCAAGGGTGGTGTAGGTAACATGTACTACAATGACCCACGTTGTAGCCGTGCAGTACTTCTTAAGTTAGCTGAGTAATAACTTAACTTGATGCTTTCTTGATACTAAGAAAGTAGATTTTAGAAAGACCGTTTCCTTTGGCTTTAGACTTTGGGAAGCGGTCTTTTTCTTTTAATATACCAAAGCAATGAATAGAACACCTATAATAGTTGCCTTTACGCCGAACTATTTTATCCCAGCGGCAACGGCGATGCTGTCAGTCTTGGAGCATTCCCCTAAGGAGGAAGGCTTTCACTTCATCTGCCTGATTTCAGAGCCTATGCCAGAGGAGGTGCTTAGTCGTATGTCTTTGATAGATGGAGGCTCTGCTCGTCTGAGCTATGAATGGTTTGAACTAAAACCTGAACTGATGGAGGGCGTCTATGTAGATCCCAAATATACGCTTGCAGCTTCCTTTCGCTTGCTTGTTGCTGACCTATTTCCTCAATACGACAAGCTTATTTACATGGACTGCGATATGATTATCCGTCAGGATTTGGCTAAGCTTTATCGTGAAGTTGATTTGGGTGATAACTATCTTGCAGGGATCATAGAGGCATCAAATCCTTATCAGTGTAAGGGGATTGAGCGTATTGGAGCAAAGGTTGGTCAGTATATTAATTCAGGTTTTCTTGTTATGAACCTCAAACTTCTTCGTCAAGATGATATGTCGCAGAAGTTCTTGGAGGCTCTAAGGGTTGATTATCTGGAGTTCCCAGACCAAGATGTGCTTAATACTGTTTGCTTAGATCGGATTCTTGCCTTACCTCCTCGTTATAATGGTATTCGTACCTTTATGCTTGAAGATGTCAAGGATATATTCCTGCAGTATTATACCGAGGCAGACTGGGAGTCTGTCTACAGAGAGGGTACGATACACTATACTGGTCAGAAACCTTGGCGAGCTTATACGCTTAAGTTTGAATATTGGTGGGCTACTTATTTCCGTTTGCCGAAGGCTGTCCGTGAGGGCATGGAAGTAAATCGTAAAATGCTGCGTATGTATCGTCTCTTTACTTTGCCATTTGTTCGTCCTGCTTTCAATATTATCAATAAGTTTAGACGTAGATTTATTAAGTGATGAGGCATGCTTATTTGATTTTAGCTCATAATCAGTTTGATGTTTTGGAGCTTTTGCTTAAAAGCCTTGATGATGAACGCAACGATATTTATCTGCACTTTGACAAAAAGGTCAAGGAGCTACCGCAACTAAGCACGAAGAAGGCTGGGCTGACGATTCTTAAAGATAGAATTGATATTCGTTGGGGGCATATCTCAATGGTTCAGGCAGAACTGCTCCTTATGGAGACGGCTCTAAAGCAGTCCTACGATTATCTGCACTTGCTCTCTGGCGTTGATCTGCCTTTGAAGAGCCAAGATTATATTCATCGGTTCTTTGAGCAAAATAAGGGGAAGGAGTTTGTAGGCTATTATAATGGCGGAGCTGATAGCTCTCCACTTGAACTGAAGGTACAGCGTCGTCATATTTTCTCGGATAGCTTTAAGGGAAGTGGCTTAATCTATCAAGCCAAGCGAGTGGCTCGTTTTCTCTTCTTGAAGATGCAGCTCTTGGCTGGGCTAAAGCGTAACGAGGGTATTGAGTTTAAGAAGGGGACGCAGTGGTTTAGTATAACCTCGGACTTTGCTCGCTATATTCTTGAGCATAAAGAAGAAATCAATTACATTTATGCTGATTCATTTTGCTGTGATGAGATTGTTGTACAGACTTTACTTTGGCACTCTCCATTTGCCCAAAATATCTATGAAAGAGATGATGAGGCGAAAGGCTGTATGCGTTATGTTGGTTGGAAAGATAATAAGCTCTTAGACTTTACCCTTGCAGATTTAGACAGCTTGCAGAAGTCCGAAGCTCTCTTTGCAAGAAAGTTCAATGGCTCAGACCCATACTTCTTAGCTCGCCTCTTGGAAAGTGTTTAAGTTGGCAAAAAGACTTATATTTGTAAGCTTAGGTTATAAAAGAATTAAAGCTAATGCTAAATAATAGAGTTTATAGATATTTGACTAATTTCCTTTTGGGCAAACATACGCATTTGGAGAGTAGCATGCGTGGTCGTCTGTATCAGAAGGAGCTTATTATTTATACTGATAAGCCAAAGGAGGTAAAGCAGGAAGGGATTGTTATCTGTCGTTCAAACTTCTTCTCTTTAGATTGCTATGGATTGCCCCATTCAGAGCCTAAGCTTCCCTTGGCTGAGTGGAGAGGTATACCTATTCTTTTTGGAGAGGGGCGTGAAGAATGGATTAACGAAGGCAAAACCTTGGTTATTTATGCTGACCTTGTTGCATCTGCATTCTATTTGCTTAGTCGTTATGAAGAGATGCTCTTTCGCCATGTTAGGGATCAGTATGGTCGTTTCCCTGCAGAACGCTCTTTACCTGTTAGGGCAGGATTTATCCATCGTCCTATTATTGATGAATATACAGAGGTCTTAAGACAAATTATTTGTGAATATAAGTTTGATAAGCTGTTTGGAATTAAGTTTGATGAACGCAAGCGTACTTTCTCCAAGATAAACCTAAGCCATGATCTTATTGAACCTTATCGCTATAATGGTTTTCGTAGCCTTTATAAAGCGTTTAAGGACGTGAGAAATCCACTTAAAGCTCTTAGCCTGTCTTTCTTTAATGATGAAGATGATGACTATAATACCTTTAGTGATTTGCTTCGTATGAATCAGGAGCTTATAGATAAGTTACCTGACGAGCATATTAGAACTCAGTTTTTTGTTAAGACAAAGAGTCCAAACCTTTTAGATAGACCTAATTATAGCCTACGCTCTGCTTACATGACTAAGATCTTTCATCTTGGGGAGAGCTATAAAGTTAAGTTTGGACTTTCTTGTAGTTACCATGCAAGCCTAAATCCCAATTTTACTTTGGAACAAAAGGAGATTTTGGATAAGCATTTCAATCAAAATACTACATTTGCTCGTTATCATCTTTTAGCTCAGCGAGAGCCAGAGGATCTGAAGGCTCTTTTTGAGTTTGGGATTAAGCATGATTATTCTATGGCATATGCCGAGGTTGCAGGTTTCCGTTTAGGGACATGTCGTACTATTCAGTATATCAATCCCAATACACGCCGTCTATGGGAGCTAACGATACACCCACTTACGGTTATGGATAGGACACTTTCGGCGGAAGACTGCATGCACCTTTCTTTTGATGATGCTCTTGAGTATACGCATAGCCTTATTCGACAGGTTGCAAGGCATGGCGGAGAACTTAATCTGTTATGGCATAATGACCTTTTATCTACTAAGGTTCACCCTTGGCAGTCAAAACTTTATGCTTCCGTCTTGTCCCTGATTAAAGATCTATGTCCTCAGAGTAGGGGAGAAACAAATGCCGATGAATAAGCTAACGATAGATAAGTTTCAGTTTCCTCAGCCTTCAAACTTCCCTTTTCAAGTTATAGCAGGACCTTGCAGTGCCGAAAGTGAAGAACAGGTCTTGCAGACAGCTTTTGCTCTAAAGGAGGAGGGAATACAAACCTTTCGTGCAAGTCTGTGGAAGCCTCGTACGAGACCCGGAGGCTTCGAAGGGGTAGGGGATATAGGGATTCCTTGGTTGCAGAAGGTAAGAGAGCTGACAGGTATGCAGGTATGCACTGAGGTGGCAAATGCCAAGCATATTGAACTGATGCTAAATGCTGGCTTTGATACCTTTTGGATTGGAGCGAGGACGACATCAAGTCCTTTTGTCATCAGTGAGGTTGCCAAGGCTCTACAAGGTAAGAAGGTTAATCTATTAGTTAAGAATCCTATAAACCCAGACTTAGACCTTTGGGACGGAGCTTTACTGCGTTTGCTACAGGCTGGAGTAACGAATATTGCAGCAATACATCGTGGTTTCTCTACCTATGGTAAGAGTCGCTACCGAAATGAACCGCTTTGGCAGATACCTATCGAACTTAAGCGTCGTTATCCTAATCTAACGATAATAGCTGACCCAAGCCATATTGCTGGGCGACGTGATCTGATTGAGACTCTTTCTCGTTCTGCTCTTGCTTTGGACTTTGATGGACTTATTATTGAGAGTCATCTATGTCCTGATTGTGCATGGAGTGATGCCTCTCAACAACTTACACCAAAAGCTTTGGGTACTTTGTTGCGTAGTTTAGAAAAACCACAAAGTGAAGAGGCTGTTAGTGAAAGTTTAGCTCATTGGCGGAGAGAGATTGATCATATTGATGATGAGATCTTGCAGAAGATTGCTCAGCGTACAGAGTTGTCAAAGAAGATTGGAGCTTATAAGCAGGATAATAAGATTTGTATTCTACAGCCAGAGCGTTACCGAACGCTCATGCAGAGACTCCTAAGTAATGCTGATAGTTTGGGGCTTAATGCTGACTTGGTGGAGGATATATTCAGCCTAATTCACGAATACTCCGTGGAGATTCAGCAAGTCAAAGGGAAATAGCCAAAAAACTTATGAGAGAACTTATCAAGCTTTTTGACAGACAGTCCGCAGAGCTTAACTATGCCTTCCTTACACTTGGCTGTAATGTTGATAAGGATTTGCATATCCCATTCGTTCTCAAGGAACTTGTTGCTGTAGCTGTCGAGCTAAAGCAAACAGCTCTGATGACGACTACGCCCATCGACTTTTCTTATCCATCAGAGGACTTTGCCAACATTGGCTTTATCCTTTCAACCTCTTTGGGGCTTGATGACTTTAAGGCTTTCTTGAAAAGGCTCGAAGAAGATTGTGGTCGAACGGAGAAGAGCAGCCGTCTAAACCCAGAGTTAGTACCGATGGACTTAGATCTCATTCAATGGAATGCTTCTATTGTCAAGCCTAAAGATCTAAAAAGAGGCTATGTACAGGATAGTTTAGCTTATTTTGGTCTAAAAATATAGTAAGTTCATGGCTATATCTAATGAAAAATGCTTATTTTTGTTTCCTGTGGTGTACTATATGTAATATTGCTCTTTTGCTTAGAGGAGTATACAAGGCAGGACACTTATGAAACTAATGCGAGCCAAAAGCTTGATATAGCCTTATAAATTAAGGTATTTATAGAAAGCTATGTCATAAGGATTTTTTGGATCTCTTTTCCTTATTGTAGCTCAAGGACTTGCATTTTATTTATGAATAAAAAAGACTTATTTATGGCAGAATTAAATAAACAGATGCCAAATGGTCAGCCATGCGATGAAGCAGATAATCTTTCAAAAGCAAGTATTATAGAAGCTTTGGGCGGAGTCGATAACGCAGACCTAATTGACTTATTGAGCGAATGGAGAATGGACAACTCTCTTTATGTCTATCCTTTGATGGAGATGAAAGGCTATGAGATTGACTACTCCTTTGAAACTGTAACATTTAAGCACCCAAAGGCTGAAGCTTTCGAGGTTGCTGTTAAAACTCTTAAAGACCTTTGCTTCAAAGCTGTAAAGGAGCGTTCCGTAGACTATCGTTTAGATAGGCTTATCGTTAGCTATTTGCAGTGTAACGTTCAGCAGAGCTATTGTATCTTTGATCCTTGGGGCTACTTCCCTAATGGGAACAAGGAGATTCTTTCGCTTGAAGAACCTGATGTCTTCATCGTGGATAAGCAGCGTAAGGTTGCGGTATCTCATGCGACACTTTTGTCTAAGCTAAATGAACAGCTTCAGTTAAATGAGGCAACTAATGTTAAGTACAATAAGTTGTGGCAAGGCTATCGTAGTTCTGTTGCAGAGCGTTATCCAGAGGAGCTGTCTAAGTTATTACTCTCAGATGAACCAATACGTACCAGTCTATCTCAGAATCTCTACCATCGAGATAGTTATGGGCTTTGCTTTATTGAACTAAGTAATAATAAGGTTGTACGTATTCCATCTCATATATTGAAGGAGTTTGCCTCTGTTTGTCTTGCATATCAGGCAGAAGACCAAACTGAGCATAAGCAACAGGAAGTTAAGGTAGAGCAAGAGGCTAAAGACTCTAAGGCTCAGGAACAGGCTAATAAGAAAGAGAGTCAAGATGTAAAATCAAGTGCAAGAGAGAACGATAAGGCTTCACAGAAATCAGAGCAGGATAAGAATCAAAGTCGTTCAAAAGTAAACGTTCGTCAGTCGCAGAACAATCAGCGTCAGAATAATAATGGACGACGAGGACGTAATGACTATAATGGTAGAGCTGGACGTGATACAAAGGCTAATGCTAAATTTAATACAGATCGTTATCTAATCTCTGAAGATGAGCTGAACTATGTCATTCCAGTGGGCTGGCGTAATCAGTTGCTTAGTTGGGGGGCTTTTGGGCGTTTTATTTTAGATGTCTGGCTAAGCTTCAAGATTCTTGGTCGTATCCGTAATAATAGAGACTAAGTATATAAGGCTTAGTTCAATATTGTTTCCTTTCTAAAAAAAAAAACAGGGTATACCTAACTTGTATGCCCTGTTTTTTTCTTATTTATCTTATGTAATATTCATGTTCTTGTTAATCTAAAGGATTTCTTTCTGGAGATTCTCTACAAGACTGCTTGCTCCGATACGAAGTAGTTCTGGAGTAAGCCATTCTTCTCCTAAGATATGCTTAACTATTGTGTAATACTTCACAGCATCTTCGCCAGTGCGTATGCCTCCACTAAACTTAATGCCACGTTTCTTGCCAAACTTTTCATGATACTCTTTCAAAACAGTACACATGACATAAGCTGCTTCAAGGCTTGCTCCTGCATATTCTTTCCCTGTAGAGGTCTTGAGGAAGTCTGCTCCAGAGTAAAGAGCCAATATTGATGCCTTACGAATAGCCTCGGCAGTCTGCAAAGCTCCAGTCTCAAGAATAACCTTTAGTTGTGCATCACGGCAAGTGGATTTCTGTTCCATAATCTCATCACTTGCAGTTAAGTAGTCTTCTTCAAGGAAAGCTCCAAGACTAAGTACTATGTCTATCTCATCTGCTCCGTCAATAACTGCTAATGCCGTTTCGGCAACCTTGACCTCGAGGAAACTCTGAGAACTTGGGAATGCTCCACTCACAGCTACCACACGGACATTAGGTATTGTTAGCGTCTCCTTTACGGTCTTGACGAAGTTTGGATAAACACAGATAGCAGCTACATTAGGAATACCTTCAAGGTTATCAAAGTCATTGACTTGCTGCGTAAACTTTGCTACCTTCGTCTCTGTATCTGCTCCGTTGAGTGTCGTTAGGTCAATCGTTCCGTGCAAGAATTTCTTTATCTCAAGCGTGTTGTTTGCCTCGAAGCTCTTATCAAGTATTTCCTTAACGGCTGCTGTGATTCCCTTTTCGTCCAGTACTGGAGCGAACTCCTTAAATACAGACTCAAATTTACTTTTCTGATTCATATAGTTTTTGATTGTTGAGATGTCTTGTTTTATCTCTTTCAGTTTTCTTTTCTATGTTCTTAGTCAATGCCTCCTCAAGGTCAATGCCAGTCTGATTAGCAAGGCAGAGCAAAACCCAAAGCACGTCGGCCATTTCGTCAGCTAGTTCTTCTTTGCCAGCCTCCTTACCAGCCTTAAAACTTTGCTCCCCATAGATACGAGCCATCAGCCGTGCTACCTCGCCTACCTCTTCCATTAGGATTGCCGTGTTGGTCAGTTCGCCAAAGTAACGTACGCCATATTCTTTGACCCACTTATCCACCTGCTTCTGTGCTTCTTTTATACTAATCTCTGCCATCTGTTCTGCTTCTTGTTCCTTTCACAAAGGTAAGGATATATTTATGAGAATAACTTATTCTTTACTGAAAGCTAAACTCTCTTCCTAATTCAATAATTTTGATGGGGCGTTCGCTGTTGTAGTTGTCGTTAAATAATTCTAATTTAGGATTACTATACTTGGTTTTTAGACCAAAGAGAGCTGTTAAGCTATGAGTCAATAAGTCTGACTTAAATGGTCTGTCTATTGCTTTGCTTATATCCTGATATATCTTTGGATATTTACTGATGAATTTATCAGATGTATATATGAACATTGGTATACTTAGTCCATTGTACGAAACAGAATGCCCAAAATTATTTGGATTCTTTGGATTGTCATAGAGAGACTGCCCATGATCAGATAGATAAATTATAAAGGCATCTTCATCTTTATAATAGTCTATGATTTGGGATACAATATAGTCGTTGTAATAGACACTATTCATATAATCTACAACGTTTTGTTGCTTGCTTTTATCTAAGGTGTTGTGTTGTTTTGGTAAATCGTTTATTGTAAACTTCTTATATGAATCAGGAAAACGATATTTATAGGTAAAGTGGTTACCCATTAAATGGACTATTTGGAATAAGTTTTTTTTCTGTTTTATATCTGAGGATTTCATTAGTTTGGGCAGAAGAACTTCGTCATAGACCTTACTATTTGAATTAGGATCCCATACATATAAACTCCCGATAGAATAATAAGTGCTGTCAGATGTTTGAGCAATCATATATATAGAATTGTTTTCAGCTGCTTTATCTTGATTGCTTAACCATTGAACCCAAAAGTTTGAATTTGAGAATATCTGCATTAAGGTTGGATAGCTATACCACTTATCGTATTCCTCCTCTGTTGAAGCATAGGTCAGAATACGTTCCATACTTCTTAACGTAGATTCTGCAGGGGAGACAGCCTTATTGTATTTAAACATCTGTTTCGTTTTACATAGAGAGTCTATTTTAGGTGTGTTTTCTATCGGGTAACCATAGCAATGCATATAAGTCCTACTTAGAGACTCCCCAAGGATTAAGACTATGTTTAGATTTTCGTATTCTTCTCGTTGTTCTATCTGTGGAATGTTAAACTTCATCTTTTTAGACATCTTCTCTAAATTTAGATTTCGTTTGTAGTAGTTGAACCCATGCCACCAAAGACGTTCTATAGGGCAAGAGAATGCTTCAATAAAGGCTTTTCTTAATTTGTTTGCTTGGTATATAGAGCTTATTAGAACTAATGAGATGATGATCGTACCATAAACAGATTTGATCTTCTTGTGAGTGGATAGATAGATAGATAGATAGATAGATAGATAGATAGATAGATAGATAGATAGATAGATAGAGTAAGTTTGAGCCAAAAAGGAGTGTTAATGTTTCTTCTCTAATACCGATTCCATATACACTTAATAAATAGTCCTCTCCTAAAAATAACAAACTTGAGACTATGGCAAATACAATAATAAGAGTTTTTCTTAGCTTGCCCTTATTGAATAAGGCTAATAGCATTGTCATCAAAGCTCCATAGATAAAAGAGCTAATAAGCATTCTACCTGCCATTAGAACTTTGATATATAAGGAGGCACTATCTTGCCAAGTTGTAACTTTAAGGTAATGTATTCCAACAAATACTTCTAATAATAGTATAAATAAAAAGAATGGAAGAAGTTCCATTAAGCGTTGGCAATATCTATTTATCATAATCATGTATCTTTAGATCTAATTTTTTTAGCAAGAATGCTTGTACTTTGGACAAGTACAAGCATTCTGTTATTATAGGGAAATCGATTGATTATCCGTTAACCTTAGCCAT
>PDWI01008983.1_pt1 | contig 11593 bp, 10 predicted proteins | sample 1430891 | NCBI WGS metagenome assembly PDWI01 (sample SAMN01162508, study PRJNA174530) | Oral metagenome, whole genome shotgun sequencing project. | biome: Marine environment; feature: Marine mammal; material: Swab sample of the gingival sulcus; isolation source: swab sample of gingival sulcus...
CCAAATTTTTCGTGTAGATATTTTACACATTCTACAGAACAAATTATTTGGGCAAGAAAAAACGAGAAAGTTCCTCACTATTTTAATTATGAGCTAATGAAAAAGCTAAATGGGAACAAGCAGATGAAAGATGTATGGACTTTACCTGCGATTGCTCCTTGGGAAAAATCTTGTGGTAAACATCCTACACAAAAGCCCTTATCTATTTTAACACGATTGATTTTAGCTTCAACACAAAAAGGAGCTTGGATTTTAGATCCTTTTACAGGAAGTAGTACAACAGGTATTTCGGCAAATCTATTAGAAAGGTCTTTTTTAGGTATAGATTTAGAAAAGGAATTTTTAGATATTAGTGTTAATCGAAGAAAAGAGATTGAAAATAAAGAAATTGCAGAATTATACAAATCGAAAATTAGGGGTTTTAATAGTGAAAATTTGACTCGTTTTATTGTGAATGAGCCAACAATACAATATGGAGAAAATTTGAGAATATGAATTATATAGTTCAGTATTATGTTATAATAGCTACATCCGAGCAACTTTTGAGTGATTTACTTTCAATTAGTATAAATTATTTTATTTAACTTTGTGCTGGTGATTAAAAGCCCCCCCTCAAAAAAACTTCGTTATGCCTCATAAAATGCAAATACAAACAGCCATAGTGATATTAAATTGGAACGGACAAAAGCATTTAGAAACATATTTGCCGTCGGTTGTGAAATACTCGCAATCTCCAAATACACAGGTGATTGTAGCTGATAACGGTTCTGATGACAACTCTGTTGAATTTCTAAAAAAGCAATATCCGCAAGTAAAATTAATATTGCTCGACAAAAATTATGGCTTTGCCGAAGGGTATAACCGAGCTTTGAAACAGATAGACGCAAAATTTTTTGTAATATTAAATTCAGATGTCGAAGTTACCCCGAATTGGCTGGATGCTCCCATCGAAATCCTTGAAAACAATGCCGACATTGCGGCGGTAGCACCCAAAATCAAGTCTTATTTAGATAAAAGCAAATTTGAATACGCCGGTGCATGTGGCGGATACCTCGATAAATACGGATATCCGTTTTGCCGAGGCAGAATTTTGGACACAGTTGAGACCGACAATGCCCAATACGACGACACCGTGCCGATTTTCTGGGCGAGTGGGGCATCATTGTTTATACGAGCTTGCGACTTCCACGATGTCGGCGGTTTCGACGGCGATTTTTTTGCTCACATGGAGGAAATCGATTTGTGCTGGCGACTGAAAAACGCGGGTAAGCAAATTGTATATTGTTCAAAATCAGAGGTGTATCACTTGGGAGGGGGAGCGTTGCCCCAAACAAGCCCATTCAAATTATACCTTAATTATAGGAACAATTTAAGAATGCTGTACAAAAATATACCCGCCGACAAACTTTTTTCTACAATTTTTATAAGATTATTTTTGGATGGTTTATCAGCAATTATTTATTTAGCAAAATTAAATTTCAAATACTTTGCAACGGTCTGGAAAGCCCATTGGGCTTTCTACCGAAGCATAAAAAAAGACAGAATAAAAAGACGAAAATTCTTTGCAAAATATCAACCGCAAAAGCACAACGAAATATTCAACAAAAGCATAATATGGTCTTATTTTGTAAAGAAAAATAGAACATTCGAACAACTTAATTTTAAAATTAAAAAAACGTGGACAAACGACTTGTAATAATACCCACTTATAACGAAATAGAAAATATCGAGGCAATAATACGGGCGGTATTCGCATTAACGCCTGAATTTCATATACTTATAGTAGACGATAACTCGCCCGACGGAACTGCAAAAGTCGTAAAAAAATTGCAAAAAGAATTTCCCGAACACCTTTTTATAAAAGAACGCAGCGGAAAATTAGGACTCGGCACGGCATACATAAGCGGATTTAATTGGGCAATCGAAAAATCATACGACTACATATTTGAAATGGATGCCGACTTTTCGCATCCGCCAAAAGACCTTGTAAATCTGTACAATATGTGCAAAACCAACGGTGCAGATGTCTCGGTGGGTTCTCGTTATAAGAAAGGAATAAGCGTAGTGAATTGGCCTTTGGGCAGAATCTTAATCTCGTATTTTGCATCGCGATATGTGCGATTTGTTACCCGCATGCCCGTCGCCGACACCACCGCCGGATTTGTCTGCTACAAACGCCACGTACTTGAAAATATAGGCATCGACAAAATCAATATGAAAGGCTATGGTTTCCAAATTGAAATGAAATACCGAAGCTGGAAATACGGATACAAAATAATGGAAGTGCCGATAATTTTCACCGACAGAACCGAAGGAAAATCCAAAATGAGTGGCGGAATATTCAACGAAGCATTTTGGGGCGTGATAAAAATGAGACTGAATGCCAAAAAATTATTTAAGTAAAATCTGAAAATATCGAAAATGAACACAGCGGAAAATTATATAAAATTACGACAAACCTTGCCCAAGGAAGTAAAAATAATAGCAGTCTCAAAGCGTCAAGAGGAATACAAACTGCAAGAGGTATACGATGCGGGCAATTTGGTGTTTGGCGAAAACCAAGCCCAAGCCATGAAAGAACGACACGAAAAGTTCCCCAAAGATATCGAATGGCATTTCATCGGGCATCTGCAAACCAACAAAGTGAAATACATCGCACCGTTTGTACACCTCATACATTCGGTGGACTCGCTCTCGCTACTGACCAAGATAAATAACGAAGCCAAGAAAAACGACCGAGTTATTGATTGTTTGTTGCAAATCAAAATAGCCCAAGAAGCCACAAAATTTGGCATGGATGAAAAACAAACCGCCGACCTCCTTTCTGATGATGCCTTTGCTAATCTCAACAATATCAGGATAGTAGGAGTGATGGGTATGGCAAGTAATACGCCTGATGAAGCTCAAATAGAAAGCGAATTTGCTATGCTTCGCAAATGCTTTGATAATTTGAAAACTACATATTTTGCCGATAAAGATTATTTCAAAGAAATCTCCGCAGGCATGTCAAGCGATTACGAAATAGCCATAAAACAAGGAGCAACAATGGTACGCATAGGAAGCACCATCTTCGGACAACGAAATTACTAAACAACTTCTTTGCCCCTTAACTTCCGACTTAAAAAACTACTTCTTTTGGAAAGCCTCGTAAATTAATTTAATGTTCTTTACCATTCCGTGTTTCATTTTTGTACCTTGACTGTGATTCAGCACCCAGCAAGTAATCGTCGAGATGTCGCGCGTGGTATCGGTTTGTATAAACACCTTGTGATGCTCATATTTGCCCGCTTTCTTGATGTTGCCCACACTGTTTTCCTCCTGAGTATTGTCCTTGTACTTTATCAAAATGGTCATACGTTGCGACACCGAGCCATCGTCGGGGTATAGCTTTATATCCGCCGACAAGGTGTATTTGCCCTGCTTGGGTTCTCTAAGTTTGAATGTAATGGGATTGGTTAAACCGTCTCTCGGCAAGCTCCAACGCTTTTTTAATTTCCACAAATTGGTTTCTGTATCTTTCTCTGTATCAGGTTTTTTATCGTTTTCTGCGGTAACTAAAATGCTGTCATTTTTTAGTCTAAATTCTTCGTCAATTTCCTTGTAAATTTCATAATATTCGTCAAGAAACTTCGTGTAATACACAATCGTTGTCTCCAAATCGGCACGGCTTATGTTGTGCTTCTTCAACACATAACTGTATATATTTATATCTTTGTCGTCCTTTAATTGACTTTCGATGCCATACTCCTTTACGATTCCTTCGGTGAGATGTATATCCATCAAAACATTTTTGAACTTTTCGCGAGTCAAAGGCGGTTCCGGTTCAGAATTGCAACCGGCAAACATTAATGACGCAAATAATATAAGGTGTAGAAAATGAAATTTGATATATGACATGTTTAAAATCTAAATGTTTAAAAATTCAAAATTAAAAAATTAAGATTTAATATATCTTTTTAGCCTCTATTTTTTTATAAACTTTTTTTAGGACAAGATACTGACTCTCGACTTAAAACACAAGTTTCTTGGGTTGGGTTCACATTATTTTATAATTTTGTTGAAAAATATATATACCCGCAAAATGTATGTTGAAGTAATCCTACCATTGCCCCTACGCCAGCTATTCACCTACAAAGTGCCTGCCGACAACACCATGAAAATCTCGGAAGGCATGCGAGTGGTAGTGCCTTTCGGCAAAAGCAAAATATACACCGGCATAATATACGCCATCTTGCAGGAAACGCCCTACTTCGACACCAAGGAAATAATAACAATCTTAGACGATGAGCCGATAGTAACGGATTTGCATCTGAAATTTTGGTCATGGGTGGCAAATTACTATTTATGCTCATTGGGCGAAGTGTATCGAACCGCCCTGCCGTCAGGCATGAAACCCGAAGGCGAAACATTAATCCACTTAAATTATTTGGAGTATTCGGAAAATCTAAACGATAGAGAACAGCAAATTATCGATGCTTTATCTGCTGATAATGAGATAAGTATAGCTAAGCTCAGAAGCAAGTTTGATTTCAAAACTATAACTGCAATAAATCAACTTCAAAAGAAAAACATCATTAGCTTTAAGCAAAAATTAAAGGAAAATTATAAACCCAAATTAGAATTATACCTAAAACTTGCCGACGATATTGCCGAAAATGGATTAAATGAACATCAACAAAAATTGCTTTCCAAAGCACCCAAACAGCGACAGGCAATAGAGTATATGCTTCAAAATATGGAGTCTGAAAATTTCTTTATTTCTGAAAATAATTACTACACAAAGCGAAGCAGTTTTTTAGAAAAATCGGGAGTTAGTGCAAGCGTTTTAAAGCAAGTTTTGCAAAAAGGTTTGATAGAGGAATACGAACAGGAAATCGACAGGCTTAAATTTGAATTTCAAGAAAACGAAGCACCCAACGAACTGTCGCAAGCTCAGGCAAAGGCTTTGGATGAGGTAAGGCAAAATTTCCAATCGAAAACCACCGTCTTATTGCACGGGCAGACGGCATCGGGCAAAACTGAAATATATATACATTTGGCAAAAGAGTATATGGCACAGGGCAAACAGGTGTTATATCTGATGCCTGAAATCGCCCTCACTACGCAAATTACCCAACGCCTGAAAAAGCATTTTGGCGACAAGCTGGGTGTCTTCCATTCCAAATACAGCAATGCCGAACGCACCGAAATCTGGCGACATATATCGCCCTCGGGAGCATCGTCGCGATACCAAATTATACTTGGTGTAAGGTCGGCTATATTCTTGCCATTCAGTAACTTAGGACTCATAATTGTTGATGAGGAACATGAGGCAAGTTACAAGCAATTTCAACCTGCACCTAAATATAATGCCGTAAATCTTGCCGCCGTTTTGGCATTGATGCACCAAGCAAAATTACTGCTTGGCTCGGCAACTCCCTCAATCGAATCATATTTTAATGCCAAGACAAATAAATATGCTTTGGTGGAGTTGAGCCAAAGATACAAAGGCATAAGTTTGCCCGAAATAATAATCGCCGACATAAAAGAGGCGAAGCGAAAAAAGCAACTTAAAGAAAATTTCACTCCGCAACTTTACAAGGCAATAGAGCAATCATTGGAGCAAAACAAACAGATAATATTGTTTCAAAATCGAAGGGGCTATGCTCCGTTTCTCATTTGCAACAAATGCTATTGGATACCGCGTTGCAAGTATTGCGATGTTAGTTTGGTGTATCACAAAAACAGCGATAAACTCGTATGCCATTATTGCTCATACACAGAGGATTATCCCCAAGTTTGCAACTCCTGCAAGCAACCTGACGTAAGCCCCTACGGCTATGGAACGGAGCAGATTGAGTATAGCGTAAACAAATTATTTCCGCAAGCCAAAGTCCTCCGAATGGATTTGGATACCACCTCGGGCAAGCATGCCTATAAGAATATCATCTCGGAATTTGAGCGACACGAAGCCGATATTTTGATAGGAACTCAAATGGTTTCAAAGGGTTTTGACTTTAAAAATGTGAACCTCGTGGGCGTTATGCAAGCTGATTTAGCTTTGAATTATCCCGATTTCCGAGCCAATGAAAGAGCCTTCCAACTGCTCACTCAGCTTAGCGGTCGCTCGGGCAGGCACGGCAAAAAGGGCAAAGTCATAATCCAAACAGTGAACATTGACCACCCTATAATACAGTCGGTTGCCGACAATGATTATCAGACAGTTTTCAAAGAGCAAGTTGCTGAACGCAAGCTGTTTAAATATCCGCCGTTTTACAGAATTATTGTAATTACCGTGAAATTTCGCAACAATAAAGTTGTGGATAAAGCGTCGTCATTGCTGGTTGATATGTTGAGGAAGTATTTTAAAGAGAACATTCTCGGGCCCGAATATCCGCCCGTTCCAAAAATCAAAAATCAATATATGAAAAATATTTTGGTGAAGATAAACCGCAAGCAAGCCCTCCATAAAGCAAAATATATAATCGCCAAACACGCCAATATGATAACCTCAAAACAGGAATTTCGATACGTCCAAATTCTATATGACGTAGACCCTGCTTAATTGCGATGTCGGTTTTTCGCAAAGCAAAAAATATTGTTTTAAATTTAAAATTATCATGTATATTTGTTTTTCCAAAAATCAATGACCTTATAAATATATGGAATATCTAAAATTAATACGCCCCAAGAATCTTTTGCTAATCGCAGTTACACAATTTATGATGCGATACGCCGTAATAATTCCGATTTTAAAATATGAAGGATTTGAATCGCAGTTTAGTCATTTATCGTTTTTGTTGCTTGTGTTAAGCACGGTATTACTCGCCGCCGCCGGCTATGTGATTAATGATTATTTTGATACGCAAACCGATATTTTAAATCGCCCCAAAAGCGTAATAATCGGCAATACCATCAAACGCCGAACAGCATTAACACTGCATGTGTTGATAAGCATAATTGCCATTGTCATAGGCTTTTACATATCGTGGAAAATAAACCTTTGGAACTTGGTATATGTATATGTCTTAATAACGGGATTGCTCTGGTTCTACTCCTCCAACTTCAAACGCCAATTATTAATCGGCAATATCATTGCAGCATTAATGATAGCCCTTGTGCCGTTGGCAACCGTGCTGTACGAACTACCGCCAATCAACCAAATATACTACGAAACCCTCTTAGCCCTTCATCGCGACTTTATGATATTATTTTATTGGGTATTGGGATTTGCAATATTCGCATTTTTGATAACGCTCACAATAGAGATAATAAAAGACACCGAAGATTTCGAAGGCGACATGGCATACGGCAGGCATTCGCTCGCAATAGTATATGGAACAAGCATCACAAAAAACACTTTAATAGGCATAATTGTATCAACCATATTTCTGATAGTCATTGCATGGATATTATTCATAACCAAGAAGTTAAACTTGCTTCATTTGCAAGTGATATCAGGCTTGTATCTGCTTGTGATGCTCGTGATACCCTATATAGTTTTAATTTTAAAAATAGTAAAAGCAAAGGAAAAAGAAGATTGGGCATACGCCAAAACAATAGCCAAAGCCATAATGATTGGCGGGATATTATTCTCATTGGTAATACGATTTTCATACACCGCCTACGCATAGACACACCTTATGAATATAATAGAAAAAATAAATCAACTTGACATATACTTGGCATCAAACTCGCCGAGGCGACAACAATTATTAACCGATACAGGCATAGTTTTTAAAACCCTTTCGGGAATTGAAGTCGATGAGACCATCCCTCCGAACCTCCCTGCGGAAGATGTGGCATTAAGTCTTGCCGTTAAAAAGAACAAGGCATATCAAGATTTGAAACCGCAAAACAGCATCCTCATAACCGCCGATACGGTTGTGATAGCCGACGGCAAAATCCTAAATAAACCCAAAGACAAAGCCGAAGCCGTGAAGATGCTTCAAACTATTTCCGACAAACAGCATAAAGTGCTTACCGGAGTTTGCATACATCGCAACAATCAAGAACAATACACTTTTACCGAAACCTCAAACGTGGAGTTTGAAAAACTAAGCCCGGATGAAATAGAATACTATATCGAAAATTACAAACCTTTCGACAAAGCCGGTGCATACGGCATTCAGGAATGGATTGGGCATACTTCGGTGCGAAAAATCGAAGGCTCGTTCAATAATATCGTCGGGTTTCCCATAAACAAAGTATACAAAACTCTAAAAATAATCGTTAATAATCAATAATTAAAACACCATGAAAAAAACATTTAAGTATTTTCTGTTAATACAAATACTATTTTTGTCGAATTTTGCAAAAGCAGATGAGGGCATGTGGATACCAATGTTGCTGAAAAAATACAACATAAAAGACATGCAACGCAAAGGTTTTAAACTCACTGCCGAAGACATTTACAGCATCAACAAGGCAAGCATGAAAGATGCGGTAATGATTTTCGGACGAGGATGCACCGGCGAATTTGTATCAAGCAAAGGGCTGTTGTTTACCAACCACCACTGCGGATTTGGAGCAATACAATCGCACAGCAGTCTTGAACACGACTATCTTACAGACGGATTTTGGGCGAAAAACAAATCGCAAGAGCTTGCAACTCCGGGACTTACCGTTACCATGTTAATCCGCATGGAAGACGTTACCGCCAAAGTTTTGAAAACAGTAACCGACGATATGTCCGAGCAAGAACGAGACCAAATCATAAAAGCAAATATCAATGAGATTATAAAACAAAGCACCAAAAACACAAAATATACTGCCAAAATAAAACCATTTTTCCAAGGCAATCAGTATTTTATGTTCATAGAAGAAGTCTTTAAAGATGTGCGATTGGTAGGAGCACCGCCATCGGCAATCGGCAAATTCGGCGGCGACACCGACAACTGGATGTGGCCTCGTCATACGGGCGACTTTTCGGTTTTCAGAGTATATGCCAACAAAGACAACAAACCCGCAGAATATTCGGAAGACAATGTGCCTTATCAACCTAAAAAGCATTTCAAAGTTTCTATAAAAGGCATCAAAAAAGGCGACTTTACAATGGTGTTTGGATACCCCGGTCATACCGAGGAATACATACCTTCGTATGCGGTGGATTTTATTCAAAATGAGCTAAATCCACGTCAAATAAACATACGCCAAAACATAATTGACATATTGTCGGTTGATATGAATGCCGACCCAAAAGTGAGAATACAATACGCTTCGAAATATGCCGGCATAGCTAACGGTTGGAAAAAATGGCAAGGCGAAAACAGAGGTCTCCGAAGACTTAGAACGGTGGAGCAAAAACGCAAGTATGAAAAAAATATCGCTCGCTGGATTAAAAAGAACAAAACCAACAGAGCAAAATACGGCGATGTATTGCCTGAATACGCCAAGGTATATTCTGAAATGAAACCCTACAAACTTGCTGAGACCTATTTCTTTGAGTGCATCTGGCGATTGGAGTCGGTGCAAATGGCATCGCAAATGTCGGCATTTTTGAAAAAAGGGAAAGCTGTAACTTCGGATGATAAAAAGCAGTTTGAGAAACACATTGCCAATTTCTTTAAAGATTATAATCTTGCAACCGACAAAAAGATATTCAAAAAATTATTGTGGTTGTATGTAAACAATGTTGAGCAAAAATTCATCCCTGAATATCTCGCAACAGTGCCTGCGATAAAGGGCATGGACATCAAAAAAGAAAGCACGATAGAGAAATTTGCAAAGTATTATTATGATAATAGCATATTGGTAAATAAAGCGAAACTAAATGCTTTTGTTGCCGGTTACAATGGCGATGATGCCAAAGTGAAAAGCGACCCTGTGTATTTACTTTATCGAGGTTTCTTAAATAATTATTTGCAAAACATGCACACCAAAATCATGGAGTTTGACAACACCATAAGTCTTTTGAACCGAAAATATATGAAAGCCCAAATGGAATATGAGAAAAACAGAGTATTCTATCCCGATGCAAACTTTACACTAAGGGTAACATATGGACAAGTAGACGATTACAACCCTCGCGATGGCGTTTTCTATCGTCATTATACCACTTTGAAAGGCATCATGGAGAAAGACAATCCGAATATATACGACTATAAAGTGCCTGCCAAATTGAAAGAGCTGTACCGCAAAAAAGACTACGGCAGATATGGCGAAAATGGCGAAATGCACGTTGCTTTTACAGCCTCCAACCACACCTCGGGTGGCAACTCGGGAAGCCCCATAATAAATGGCAACGGCGAACTGATAGGCATAAACTTCGACCGAAATTGGGAAGGCACTATGAGCGACATTCAATATGATGCAACTCAACTTCGTAATATCTCGGTAGATATTCGCTATGTCCTTTTCCTAATCGACAAATACGCCGGTGCCGGCTACCTAATTGACGAAATGGATATCGTGGAGTAGGGGGGAGAATTAAGAATTGTACGTCCCTGAAATAGGTTGACCGAAAAAAAGGAAACAATGAAAATAAAAGGTCAACGAACTAAGAAAAAATAAACTTAACTAATCTTGAGTAAAAGAACATTTTAATCTAATAATCAATATGTTGGAATTAAAATATGCAAAACATTACAAAAACACAAAAATATCTGATTTGTGCATTTGTTTTATTTTTTCCGATAAAAATAAAAGCTCAAAATAGTATTATGGTAAAGAGAAAATTCAATATTGAGTTTTCTCTTTATGGTTTTGGCAGTAAAAATACGGTGGATAATACACAAGGTGATGAACTTGCCAAAAGTTTTATAGAGTTTAATACCGGAAATATTGTTCGTTTTGGTTATGATTTTAATCAAAATCATGCAATAGGTATTGGATTGAATTATTATCGCAAGAATATTTCAATTGATTATACACTTGAGAAACAAAAATATAACTTGCCATATCCGATAGATGGCCCAAATACATACATTTTGCACATTATTGGGGTGCCTGTTAGTTACCAGTATTCTGTTTTGATTACTAAAAAACTAAAACTAAGTATGCAATCGGGGTATATAATTAGTATCCCAATAATGGGAGAAGTCCATTCCGGCGTAAGCTACATGGAAAATAATCAAAAAAAGGATATTTTAGGAATTAAATATACCAACCCAAAAAAAATTAATAACCTGTTTTTTGAGTTTGGATTTCGTAAGGCTCTGAAAAAAAATGAATTAAAAATTAGTTTACTAAGTCAAATTCCTTTAAAAAATTTAGTTTTTGCAAACTATACTTTTTTTGAGCAAATACCCGATAAGACATCAAAAGGTATCGTAAAATCCGGTTTGGGGTATGTTGGTTTAAATATAAGTTATATTTTAACTCATAAAAAAAGAAAATGAAAAATTTTTTCTTAATATTTATTATCATGATTTTGATTTCGTGCGAATACGAAACAGTAATTGATATACCTAACAGTAAAACTAAAATTGCAGTAAGTTGCTTTTTAATACCGCAAAAAGATATTGAAATATATATTTGCCAAAGTATTCATATTTACGATACAAAAGAAATTCCGATTACCGATGCCACCGTTGAATTATACGAAGAAAATATAAAGCTCGAAACCATAGCACACGATAAAAACGGTTTTTACCGAACTGCAAAACAACCTCAA
>PDWI01008984.1_pt1 | contig 11593 bp, 15 predicted proteins | sample 1430891 | NCBI WGS metagenome assembly PDWI01 (sample SAMN01162508, study PRJNA174530) | Oral metagenome, whole genome shotgun sequencing project. | biome: Marine environment; feature: Marine mammal; material: Swab sample of the gingival sulcus; isolation source: swab sample of gingival sulcus...
TGTTGAGCTGTGTCAAATTCTAGCTTGGTGATCTATGTTGTTGGTTCCAAACATAGCAGCGAATTTTCTAAAATAATACGACTGCTCTGTATTGAATTTTGCTGAACCTAAAAACATAGTCGCATCAGGTCCACTATTTTTTCTTAAATCTTCAAGCTTGTTTGCTATATTGTCTAAGGCTTCATCCCAAGAAATCCTTTGCCACTTTCCGCCCCTTTTTACCATAGGATGCTTTACTCTAACTTCGGATCTAACCATATCTATCATATCCGAACCCTTACAGCAATGTCCTCCTAAGGAAACTGGGTGGTCTTGTGCCACTTCTTGTCTTACCCAAACTCCGTTTTGAACTTCTGCGTTGATACCACAACCCACAGAACAGGCGGTACAAATGGTTCTAACCATTTTAGATCCCGGAAATGGATTTTTAATCTCTTCTTCCGTCGCCTCTCGTGTAGCCTTGGCACCAGCAAAAGACGATGTAACTCCAAATGCACTTGCAATCGCAGCCATTTTCAAAAATGACCTTCTTCCTACCTTTGCACTCAGAGATTCATATGTATTTACTGACATATTTTCTCCTTTTATTTTGCACTTTTATAATAATCTTCCCAAGCACGTGTTTTCTTATAAAGGATTTCTTTTTTGCTCGAAACTCCCTTTACAACTCCATTTCCCGACTCTTTGCTTTGGCTATCGCTAGCTAAGGCACTCGTTCCTGCTAGGGTAGCAACTCCTGCAGTAACGATAGCAGCCTTCTTAGCAAAATCCCTTCTGCCTTGTTGCATATCGCCTCCTTGTCAAAATTAGCCCCGATACAGAGACTTTATAAAAATCACCAATGCCAAAAAAGCAAAGCTAATCTTTATAAAACCTCTATTTTAGAGGTTAAATATCCGTTTCCACATCATAATGTACATCAATTGGACATGCATCATCTTCTTCTTTTGGACCTTGAGCCTTTAGGGCTTTATTTCTAGCCCTCCTTTGCCTTTCTTCTTCGCTTATTTCCTCTTCCTTGGGTTTTTCTTCAACCTTTTCCTTTTGGGTTGGCTTGCTAACACCCAAAAATAACCTTTCAAATTCTATAAACGAATGCAAGGCAACCATCAAGCTTTTATATATATCTGCACTTTTATGCTCATAAACTGATTTTGCAAATTCATCCACGAAGTCATTTAAAACCTGCTCAAATACGCAATGGATGGTATGGGCATATTCTTTTTGTCCGCTCGCTACCAAATCACAAAGTTCAGCTAAAAATGAAAAGATAAAACCCACACTATCTTCATACTCACAAAAATTTTTCTCATCTCTTCTTAATTTGGTTTTTGCCACAAATTGTATCATCTCTAAGCGTTTTTTACCGCTTTCAAAACCCTCATCGTAAAATGAAGCACTAAGTCGTACATTTTTTGTTTCAGGGCTATTGAAAATATCATCATATTCTTGGATCAGTGGTGCGTTTGAGTTTGCATCTAGTTTTGTGGATATGTCATTGAGTGCACCAGAGGAATTTGCATCTAGGGAATTTTGTTTTAGCATATTAACTAGCTTCAAAAGCTCTAAATAATCCTTAAAATCCTTTGAAAATACGAAAAAACTGGCAAATAAATTATAATATAACGCCCTTGCTTTATTTATTTTATTATTGTCCAAGGGAAGCTCCTTTTTTGGCATCATAAAAACTTTGCATAACAATCTTTGGCTTACAATCCGCACAACAATACAAACTTCTAACCTTAACATCATCTCCAGCAAATATGGGAGTCATCAGTGAGGCTATCTTTTCGACGGATTTTGTGGTTGCAAACTCTTTTCCACATTCAACACATTTAAAAAGTTCATCTTTGGCTAAAATATTTTCCTTAAACCAATCTGGCTCCAATTTTATAACATCTTGCTCTATACTCAAACAATCAAACTCAGGACATGAAAGCTCACAATACCCACAAGAGGTACAAAGGCTTGGGTTTAGACGCAGGGTATTGTCCTTTGCCTCTGCTTGTAGGGCATTCACATTACAAGCACCCACACAAACCAAACAAAGGGTGCAATTTGCCTCATTTACTTTTACAAGACCATAATGGATATGCTCTCCCGTTTTTACTTCTCCTAGATCGTCATTTCCTACAATATGTTGGAGTCTGTTGGCAAAAATCTCTCTTTTTCTTAATCCTTGCTGGTTAAAATTATAGTGTGAATTTTCCACAAAGGAAACTTCTTTTAACTTTTGGGCTAACTCTTCCTCATTCATGGCGACCAAAAGTAAATCTTTTTTATACTTTTTTTGGTAAATATCATTTACTATTCTTAGGGCATCTTTAGTTCCCTTTGATAAAAAGTCTGTATAAAAAATCAGTTGCGAACCTGAGATCTGAGCTAGGGTTAAAAGATGGCTCTCATCTAGGAACTTTTCCCCATCTATCATGAAAGGTAAAACATCTTCTTTTAGATCTATATTTAGATTTTGTATGTCCATCTTTTCAGGGATGATAAGAGGATGGGTGTTTTCGTAAAATTTACTTATCTGAAAAAAACTTTCCCTATTAGATGGAGTATAATCCAAAGCCCCGCTAGGACAAACTGAGATACATCCACCGCAACCATGGCAGTCTATTTGGGAAAAGGTTAAGATTTTTTCATTATCATCTTTAGTGATTGCAACCGTTGGGCAAACCTCTTCGCATTTTGAACAAACTACCTCACGGCGTTCGTTGTATTGGCATATGGTTTTATCGTAAGTGGTTACTTTTTTGTAGGCAAAGGAATTTACATTTTCTTTTATAATATGTATAGTGTTTTGTAAACCAAGTTCATTTGGATCAAAACATCCACTTTGTTTTTTACCCTCTTGCTTTGCATCAAACCAAACTATTTGGGAAACTTTTAAATTTACATCTTTTCCCTCATCATCAACTATTACATTTAAATTTCCTATGCATCCAGATATGCTTTTTATTAAGCTCTCATCAATGGCATAAATGCTAAAATCATCCTTACTTATTTGGCTCAAAAACATTTCTTTTTGCTCGGATGAACTTGTTAGAAGTAAAAGTTCCTTTCCCACTTCATGCTCATAAGAAATATCTTGGGCAAAATCATACTTAGTAGCCGCAATATCATAAAGCTTTGATACATTTTTAATTTTTTTATCGAGCTTGTCTTTGGAGTTTTTGATATAAAAATCAATCTCCCTAGCACTCACTTGGGAATTTACTAGCGAAGAATTTGAGATCAAAAACTCATCATCTTTGATATTTTCCAAATCCTTACTGATGAAAATATCATCCTGAAGGGGAAAATCCAAACCATCTGGACTATAATAAACAAACTCTTGCATTAAATAACCTTAATAGTAAAAAATATTTGACCTAATTTTAAAGGTTTTTTACTTAAATATTGCTGAAATGTTAAAATATTTTTTACCTATTGATAGTCGTTATCATCTTACTTATTTTACATACAAATCGACACACTGATTAAGAATCAAATAAATAAAACTAGCTATAATAAAACCCAGCATGAGAAGCAAATAGATATCACTTTAAAATTCTATAAAAGGGGTTAGAAACTTCTCTAATTGGTGAGATAACGAATCTATAAGATAAAGTTGAAATATCTTTTTTCAAAATGATTTATTTTTTGCTGAAAAGTAGCACAAGTATGAATATCAATAAAAACATAATTATTTTATTACTAGCAATCTCTTCTTTAGTATTTGCACAAGCTAAGAATGCTCAAATTAAATGCGATGATCTATTAAGCATTTACGCCCAAAAGCCCAAAGAACTAAAATTTGTAAAATGCGAAATGATAAAAGACACTCGAATCATTATGCGAGCAACATATAAAGTTCTGGGTAAAAAATCAAAAGAAGTGGAAGATTTTTTAGTTAAAACCTATGGAATGGGAAGATTAAAGTGGGCTTGTTGCGGTTGGGATAGTGGCGGTAAATATGGGGTATTTAAACATGAAAAATTTAAAAAAATCAATCAGGATTGCTTGGGGTTAATATCCATGTACACATTAGATCAGACTCAAGATAGAGACAAAGTGGATTTTTTTACGATAATTGTGGAATTGGCGGTTATTTAAAAAGATAAACATGTACCAAGCACAAATAGATAGAATTTTGAAAATGGCAGACGCTCTTGAGATACAATTAGCAGACACCATGCCTGAAAGTGAGATTGCCAAAATCGAAGAAAAATACTCAATTTCTCTACCAAAAAGCTACAAAGCCTATCTTAGTAAAATACAAAATGGCAATAGTTTTGGAGAAATTACAAATAATCCTAAGGAATTTAAACAAACGGGACCTTATTACGGCATTTATTCACTTCAAAAATCTTTGGCTGAAGCGAAGCTTTGGGAGTTGGATTTAAACGTTGATTTTCCACTAAAAGAAGATTTGGATTTTGGGGAACAATACGGCATGGAAGAGGATTGGGATAAGCATATTTATAGATGCGAAAATGACCCAGCTTATCGCCAAAAAATAGAAGAAGTAAAAAGAAAATATCAAAATGTGCAAATGCTAGATGGCTCCATCCCTATATGCGAATATGGATGTGGGGATTTTTTTAGATTGGTAATAACAGGGCAAAATGCAGGGGAAGTGTGGGTAGATAGCGGTTTGGTAAATGATACGGGGTTTTATTCGCTACATGTGGATATTTTAACTTTTTTTGAAAATTGGCTTGAAAAGGAAATGTTTATGGAGTTAGATTGTCACACGGGCGTTTTTCCTGTGTTGTATCCTTTTTTGGAGTTCGGAGAAAATGAACGACATAAGATGGTAAAAAGTGATGATAAATGGTTAAGGCACAAGTTTGGTTATAAGTCGTGAACAAATGAGATGAAAAGGGAAGCTGGTAAAAAATTATTCATCAATGGCAAGGAGTTTGTAGTTAGATCGCCTGGTCAGTTTGAGGAGATTTTTAAACTTTATGAGGGTGATGAATTTTTGGATTGTAGTTTAAGTGAAAATGACGAAAAGAGTGTAATTGTACTATTTAACCAAACCCATTCGCTAGGAATTTTTCTAAGATATAATGGCGATAGTGGTTTTACAACTTGTAATTCTTTTGGAGATGAAAACAAAACACAGAAATTTTTATTAGCAAATGCTCAGTTAGATGAATATAGTGAGACGATGTTGGTAAAAAGAGAAATGGGGTTTGAGATTTATACTAACATCTCAAATGTATCCCAAGATTGAATGGAAAGAAGAATAAAATGGCATTACCTAAAAGAGGATTTAGAAAAATAACAATTGATAATAACCAATTTCTGTGGAAAGTTAGGAAGAAAATAAGTTGGGATGAAATTCACAATAGCACACTTAAAATTCCAATACAACATATTGATGGAGGTCAATTATTGATCCTTTGTTTAGGGTTTTCTCGCTCATATTTTGAAAACAACAATGAATTTTCAATTACACCTAGATTGATTGAAAAATGTATAAAAAAGGCAATTAGTTTAGGTTGGAATTATCATGAAGAAAACGGGAAACAATTTGAAATAGATTGCAGTTAAAATTTAAGAATAAAGTAAAACCCTTAAAAGTCTTGGCATTTTGGTAAAAGGATAGAATAATGAAAGAACTAAAAAAAATAGCTGAGGAAACAAGAAAACAACTAGATCTAAAATACGATTTGGCTTCGGTAAAATTTTTAGCAGAATTTATCGAGCAAAACAAATCAAATGTCAAAAAAGATAATCTTAATAAACTGATAAATTCTTATGGGGCTTTTCTTGGGGAATGCGTTATCGAAAATTATGGCGGAAGTTGGAAAAAGATGCGGATGAAATATTGGAGTCTATTTTGGAAGCAAGGGCATAGTTTATCCATTTAAAGAAGCAAAAGAACAATTTGAAGCAAGATTCCAGTTTTCACTATATTCTTGTTCGATTTATTCTTTTTATTGTGCTATACCAAAAGCATTTGGATTAGGCAAAAAGAAAAGGTGGTGGATTTGTTAAAACAAAGCAATAAAATCAAAATGGAATAGAAAAAATGTGCAAACAAATCTCAAAAAGCGAAATTGAAGAAAATGAATTATTTTTTTGGTATTCATATCTTTCTTGGTTTAGAGGATATGATGAAGAAAAAGAATTAAATCTTGATGATGTCTTACAAGAAATTTTTGAAATTGATGAAAAAGAATTTAATAAATGGTATAAAGAGTTTTATTTTCAAAATTCAGTAAACTTAATATGTGGCAAATTAAACAAAAGTATTAGTTTTCAAATAGAAATACATAAAGAAGAAATAACTTATTTTTTAAATGATATATACATCGGAAATTTAAGTGGACATTTTGAATGTTGGAGTTTGCGATTAGAAGAAATAAGAAAATTTGAAAAATTTGATTTTGTATTTTTGTTACTGTTGCCAATGTTGGGGATTACAAAAGAGGAATTTAACATTGCAAAAGAACTAATTAAACGAAATTTAGAAAAATTAGAAAATTTTAAATCAAATAGTAACTATATAGCAAAATGTATCGCAAATGGTTTAATAATGGAAAATAAATTTTATATCAAAGAAAATATAAGGTTTGTCAATGGGCAAAATCATAGCATGAGAAATATAGAAAAATATTCTCAAAACAAAGAAAATATAATCAAATTAAATGAATTAATGGATAATTTCGGCTAACATGGTGTATAAAATAAGCATGGAGATCAGCAAAGGAGATAATTAAAATGAAAATATATATCGCAAAAATCTATACCATTTCTACTTATGGGTTTAGGTGTTTGGATGAAGAAAAAGGATTTACGAGTTATTCAAAGGAGTTGGCGTATCTAAGAGAAGAATTTTTTGAAGAAGATGACAGTGATAGCACTTTTGCTAGAAAATATTTTGCTGAAATAGTGGAGTATGTTACCCATGATAATGAGGTTATTATCAATAAAACAAGATTTGATTGTTTAGGAAAAGTTTTTGCTACTTTAAAAGATACCTCTAATCAAAAGTTTTGTTATCAGCAAGAAATAAACAAAAATTTTGTACCAACTTACAATGTTGGCGATATTGTTATGCTAAAATATAAAGACGGAGAAAGTGTGGATTTGTTTACTCAAACGATTGGGATTGTCTCTGGTACTCCTAGATCATATGTTGCATGGAAAGAAAAATATAATTTACCTGATGATGCTTGGGATGAAGCTTATCTTGTGGAGTTTATTGGGGATAATGGATATTTAACCCATTGCCATCCAAGCGAAGAGGAAATGGAGATTTTTAATGAAAAATTGCCTGAAGAGTTGGTTTTGTTAGAGGTGTTATCTAGGCATTTTAAAAAAGAGATAACATTAGATGGCAAAATAATAGAGGATTTGAGAGCAAGAAATATTTATGCTTTAAATACGAAAAATATTAAAGATGTTGGTTTGATATGAGAAAAATATTTGCTAAAAGAGTAAAGTTTTGTTAGTAGAAGAAATAAACCTAAGAATGTCTCGTCCAAAATTCATGCATTTTGGTGTTGAGCCTTGCTTTAAATTCTTTTTGTATAGTTTAGTGATGAAAAATAAGGTTTTGGCTAAATATAGTACTAAAATTAAAGTTTTAGGCTTTTTTACCCGCTACTATTCATACACCTAACCCATTATGCATTATTGTAAAACAAACATACAGGATCTTAAAATGGATAAACCAATTTTAGACAAGGAAATTTCACTAGAAGATTTTAACGATTTTTATTGGCTAAAAAAGGAGCTTGTTCGCTTTTGTAGAACAATAGGCATTTCAAGTACAGGAGGAAAAATTGAAATATCTAATAGAATTCGTACCTTTTTATCGACCGGTGAAATCGTTAAACAAGCAAAAAATACACATAAGATTACATCAAAGTTTGATTGGGCAAATGAGGTTTTGACAAAAAACACTTTGATTACAGATAGTTATAAAAACTGCAAAAATGTGAGGAATTTTTTCATCCAAGAAATTGGGTCTCATTTTAGATTCAATGTCATTTTTATGAAATGGATGAAAGAAAACATTGGAAAAACTCTTGATGATGCCATAAGAGAATGGAAACAAATTGAAGCGTTAAAAAAAGACCGCAATTATATTAGCCAAATAAGCCCTCAATTTGAGTACAACAGATATATGAGAGCATTTTTGAAAGATAATCCGAACTTATCAAGTAAAGATGCTATGAAATTTTGGAAATTAAAAAGTGCCCAAAGAGGTTCAAATGAATATGATAAAAAGGATTTGGAGTTGAAATAAAAAACAAATTGGTTATGACCTAATAAGAACATATTATTATAAAAAATAATGACTGGATGCAACAAGGCAAATAGTGTGATCGAAATTTTGTATATTTTTACCTACCAAAACCTTAATTTAAATTATTTTTTGTATAATCGACTTAAAAGGAGGTTTGGTTGAGCGTGATGTTTAGATCTAAAATTTTAGGTTTTTTATTTGCTATTTTTATGTGCTTAATCCTCTATTAACAATTTTAGAAACAAGAAAAACTAAGGATGAATAATTATAATTGGGTATGTTTTGAATGTAGATATTCGAAAAGGCAAAGTAAAGCGAAGCAAGACACACCAAAATGTGTCTTTTGTAAAAGAGAATTATACAATATTGGCTATAAGGTGAAAATTCCTAAAAAAACCGATTTAGAGGGTTGGTCTAAGATTAAAAAAACTTCATTCGAAAGAGATATAAAATATTTAGAGCAAAAAACAGTTGGGGATATAAGACAGAAACACGAAATAGAAAAAGAAATAGTAAGAATTGAAAAATTAAACAATAATAAGGAAAATAGACGGAAAATAAATGATTTAAAAATGTTATTATAATTTTGTATAATTCTGCCAAATTGAATTAAGGCGACTATTTACATATGCATGCAATTACTGCATAATCACTTAAAGGAACTTATATATGTTGGTTCCAGTCATTCAAATTAGCAATTTACAAGATATAAGAATCCCAAAAGACATATTGCAACAATTAAATGTTAAAGAAAACTTAGGGCTTAAAATTTCAAATAACAAGATTTTGCCAAGACCCATAAAAAAACGAGTTAGAAAAAATTGGAAAGAAGCATTTCAAAAAATGCATAACAGAAGCAAAGATATGCCACTTACTTGATAGTGCTGATGAAGAAGAAAACTTCCAATAGGAATGGTAAACCGGTATAGTATACTATATTAGATCAAATAAGAACGCGACAAATAAGAAAAAGGCCCATAAAAAATTAGTCAAAACAAAGAAAAAAGTTGATCAAAAAAGAGGTGAGAAAAAACTTTGATTTTTATCATTTGATCAATAAAAGGAATAAATATGTATATTCATTTTTAGAAAAATATCCCCTATATGAAAAATGTCGGATGGTAAAATTGCATAATTTAAAGCAAGGATAAAAAATGGAAAAAATGATTGAATTTAAGGTACTGACAGATACCATAAAACAAAACTTACTTAAACCCATTAAATTAATGGTAGAAGTAACAAATGTGTCCAATGAAAATATTGAAATTTCGACAAAAAACTATGAAGTAGAATTTATTATCAATGGGGAAAAGGTAGATTGGAGAAGTAGCAAGTACTATGTAGCACATGAACACTTGGCATTAAAACCACAGGAAAAAGGAATTTTAGATTTTGACTTTGAACATCAAATTGCTTTTCAAGAGACATTTAAGGGTAAAAAGCAAAAAGAAACTTTTACATTTTCCCTGAAAATGAAGTTTGACATTAAAGGCATAAACAATAAAAAACAAGATTTCATAGCATCAACAAATACTTTGAATTTAGAAATCGACTATTCAAATATTGACCAACTCTTAACACCCAAAGGAGAAGTAAGTAAATATATGTATTACAATAATAATGTGGTCTATATCTCAGAATACTCGCGTGCTTATGAAGAAAGAACAAGAAAAATCAATATCAATAAAAAATCAATCAAAGTATTGGATAGAGTCTATATTATTGATGATAAAAAAGTTTTTAGAGATGGTAATTTACAGCGTATCAATTCAAAAAACTTTAAGATCTATAATGATATTTTTGCCGGAAACGATGAAAAAGTACTTACTTCTTACGGAGATGCCAAAGTAAAAGACCCTAAATCTTTTGAAGTTTTTAGTGTTGCAGGTGATGATTATAAAAAAGGATATGCCCGAGATAAATTTCATTTATATTTCTTTGATGAAGGTTCAAGTTCTAGTCACGCAAAAATTTGTAAAAGTTGCAAGAATCCTGCAAGTTTTAAAGAATTGTATGTAAAAGATCCTTATAATGAAATGTATGGTATATGTGAAAGGACGGTTTACATCAATGGCGTTTCTATTTCAATGGCAGATGCCAAAACTTGGGAGAATTTAGGCTTCTATTCCAAGGATAGAAAAAATGTATTTTACTATACCTATAAGGTCAAAGGAGCAGATGTAGATAGTTTTGAAATCATAAAAGATGCCCAAGCAGGAATGTTTGATGAATCTCAACCTTATAGATTTGATACATTAGAAACTTCTAGATGGGGGAAAGATAAAAACCACTATTATTTTTGTGGAAGGCAAAGCACAGAAAAAGAATATATTGAAATGCAAAACAAACCCCCTAGGAGAAGAAAATAAACAAACCAACAGCCGCAAATAATATAAAATTAAAAGCAGTAAAAATTGAACACAATATATAAAATTGACGACTTGCAAGAACTTGAAAAGTTTTTAGCAACATACGAAGATGTAGAGCAACTAAGGGAGGCTTTTTTTACAGAATTTTTGAAATATGCTGATTACAAAAATGTTAGCGATTGGAATAAATCTGTAAGACTTTGTGAGAGTTTAGCCATTATAGGTTGGGGAAATTATGAAGCCTTAGAAGCATTAAAAGGAAAGTTTTTTAATGGCAATCCTGCAACAAAGTATGTTAATAGGTTTGGCGAATCTCGTTTTGTAGATGCCATTTGGTCAAAAAGAAAAGCGGGTTTTACGATGGAGCAAGGTAGAACAAATTTTCATTATAGTCCTAATCAAATTGATGATAAAAAAACGATATTGTGGGATTATGAAACCAAAGAGGATATTCAAGATATAAAAATAGAGAGTCAAAGAAATTGGATACCTAAAAGTCCTATTTGGTTTAGTAGAGGTATTTCAAACTGCTATGAAAACTCAAAAGATGTAATAAAAAGTATAGTAAATGATTTGCAAACAACACTAAATGAAAAAATGCGACCCGAAAAATATGGTAGAGCAATTAACAGAATTGTTGTAAATTGTTCATTTAGTTATTTTGACCACGACCATTGTAAAACAAATTATATAATCGCTAAAACAGACAAAAAAATATCTACTCAAAAAGCGCATGAAGAATTACAAAAAATGTTTTCAAAAAATGAGATAAGTGAAAATGGGTATTATTTGCGAAATAGGTTTGATTATGGAAGACTTATGAGTAAAACAGGTACTCTAAATACCAATATTCATTTTGAAAAAGAATTTAGCCAATTAACTCACAAAGAGCAAAAGGAAAAATTTACAGAATATGCTTTAACGCTACTGAATGGAATTATACAAAGACTAAAAAAGAAAAAATTAGATTATG
>PDWI01009535.1_pt1 | contig 11591 bp, 9 predicted proteins | sample 1430891 | NCBI WGS metagenome assembly PDWI01 (sample SAMN01162508, study PRJNA174530) | Oral metagenome, whole genome shotgun sequencing project. | biome: Marine environment; feature: Marine mammal; material: Swab sample of the gingival sulcus; isolation source: swab sample of gingival sulcus...
CTGCTCACTGCCGTTACCACCATATTAGGGTTGATTCCAATGGTAACAGGAGTTTCCTTTGATTTTCACACCTGGGCAATCTCCTGGGTCAGCGAATCCAGCCAGTGGTGGCAATCCATGGCAATAGTGGTCATTTTTGGTTTGATCATCGCCACCTTTCTCACCCTGGTGGTCGTCCCCACCTTGTATTATTTAATCGAACGTGTAAAAACCGGGATAAAACAAACTGCATCAAAAATTGTAAGATTTTATTGGAAAGCATACCCAACCCTTGCCGGAGAACCTCTTCCTGAAGAACAGAGAAAAAAGATTGCTGAACAATAACAACCCAAAGGAGACAAAAAACAGTACACGTTTTTCAAAATTCAGGAAATTGGTTCATCTTTGGTTAAGTTGAGGTTCCTTTTCCCTGTTTTTACAAGTTATTTTACAACTCTACTTGTACTTTACAGCACAATCATATAAAATCTGGTATCACAAAAATGACTTCATAAACCTGATACATTGTCTTCAACCTATACAATGGAATATAAACAAATTCTTTCAGACATTATTGCTTCAAGTCTGTTTCCTGTGCCCTCCCCGGAGGTTGTCGAAGCAATGTCAGTTTTCAACGACACCCCTGAAAACCTCAATGCCATAGCCAACATAATCAAAGCGGATGTGGCTCTTGCCACAGATTTACTGCAGTATGCCAATACCGAATTTATTTCAACCGGAAGTCAGGTAGTTTCGATCCACAGGATAGCCGACCAGCTTGGAGCAAAGTCAATTGTTCATCTCGCTCTGGGCTTTTCCCTCTTGTCAGGTTACAGCAAAGGTCACTGCCATGGTTTTAATTACACCTTATTCTGGGCAAAATCACTTGCCAGAGCAACCGCTGCCAAATTTATCTGCAATGAAATCAAGGCATTTGAACCAGATAAGATGTTCGTTTGCGGCCTGCTCGCCCGTTTTGGTGAACTGGCTTTCTCCAATGTTTTTGCCCAGACATACGCAGAAATTTTGCGTCAACATCCAGAAAAAGAGCGCTTAACACAGCTTGAAATCAGAAACTTCGGTATTTCCAGTGAAGACCTGACCGCCGAAATATTCAGGCGCTGGAATCTTTCCCAGACAATGGCAACAGGAGGTATTCATCAGCTATATCAGGGAAAAAACGAGAACACCGAGGAGAATAAAAAGATACATGTCCTTCAGCTTGCCGACCAGATCGCAGAACTTTGCCAATTTACTTTCCCGCAACAAGACAAGCTCGTTGAGTTAACTCAAACGGTAGAAAAACTAGGGATATCAGCCTCCAGTTTTCCTGCACTCTACGATAAAATCATTTCTACCTGGAAGGAATGGGGAAATTTTTTTAAAATCCAGACCCAAAGCTGTCCTCTTTACAACGAAATCAAAACCACCGCTCAGGAAACACACGATTCCCTCTACAACGAAGGCAACGTCATCACCTTTCTCATTGTCGATGACGACCCCATCAGTCTGTTAAACCTGGACAAACTTCTGTCCCGGAAAGGACACACTGTCTTATCTGCCAAGGATGGCGAGGAGGCTCTGCAACTGGCATTTGAGCATCAACCCCAGGTAGTAATAACTGACTGGAAAATGCCGAAACTTTCAGGACTTGAACTGTGTAAGAAGCTGCGAACCACACCTGAAACCCAAAACATTTATATTATCATGGTAACCGGCATGGAAGGAGAGGACATGATAATACAAGCCTTTGATGCAGGTGCAGATGATTATGTGGTGAAACCCTTTACCCCCAAGGTACTTGAGGCACGGATACGCAGCGGCAAAAGAATTATCCGCTATCAAAACCTGATCAACCATGACCGAAAAGTCATTCAGCAGTACGCTGCCAAACTGTCATCAGCCAATCAACAGCTACAGACCATGGCAATGACCGATGCCTTAACGGGTTTACCCAACCGCAGATATGCGATGGAAAGGCTGCGAGAATCAATCAAGGAAGCAACGAGACACGGCGAGTCTCTTAGCTGCATTATGCTCGACATAGATGAATTCAAAGCCGTTAACGACACCTACGGTCACGATACTGGAGACAGGATTTTAAAGGAAATAGCCGAGGTCTTCCACAGTGCTGCCAGAACCTACGACACTATATGCAGGATCGGGGGTGAAGAATTTTTGATCATCAGTTCGAGAAATGATGCGGTACAGACCAGGGCTTTTGCAGAGCGGCTCCGACGTGACATCGAGGCAAGAGATATCGTTGCCAACGGTAAGCATATTAACATTACAGCAAGTTTCGGGGTCGCCCAATTAAAAGAAGGTAACGGTGACGGTGACAACCTGATCAATCAGGCAGACAAGGCAATGTACCGGGCAAAAAAGAACGGTAAAAACCGGGTGGAAGTCTATTAATTCGGTTCTTTTACCAGATCAACGACGATAAACAGCCAACTCAGCCTTTCCCCTCTCTTAAAAAACTATCAAGCTCCTGACATAACTGCTCTGTCTGTCCCCTGACCAGAGCGAAAAGATCTGCAACCTGGGTAAAATCAGCCTTTTTTCCCTTGATTTCCAACTCCCTGAACAGCTCACCAATGGAATCTGCCCTGAAATGACTCACAGCCCCCTTCAGAGCATGGGCAGCATCACTTAATTCCTCTGTTTTTTTCTGCTCTACCGCCTGCCTGAGAGAGGTCATCAAAACCTCTTTTCTTTGCAAAAACAGTTTAGCCATCTCTTTTAATAGAGGCAGATCTCCACCGACAAGAGCCAAAGCTCCTGCCTGATTCCAGATATCTTTTTGTCCAGACGTAAGAGACGGAGGTTCACTGCTCGAAAAAGAAAAGGTTTCATTGATCGACTCAAGCCATGGACAGAGCCGTTCATACAGATCTTCTGGTTTGATAGGTTTGGGGATAAAACCATCCATGCCCAACGCCATGGCTTTTTTTCTCACACTTTCCATGACATCAGCCGTTACAGCAATAATTATTGCATTACCCTGTTCGGTTTCATCCTCCCAGGTTCTTATAAGCCGGGTAGCTTCACATCCACTCAGCCCGGGCATCTGGATATCCATAAGAATGAGGTCATACTTGTTGCGCTTTACCATTTCGACAGCATCAACACCATTGTCAACAACTTCAACGGTCAAACCAAACTTCTGCAAGATACTCCGACCCACAATTTGATTAATTTGCTCATCATCAGCCAACAGCACCTTACCAGTCATTTTTTTCAAAACGGTGTTTTTTTCGATGCCCGCGCCATCAATATGAGGAGTTTCTGAAGACTGGCGACCACTTAATGCCCGCAGCAGCTGCCCTTTGCGGATAGGCTTGTATATTAATCCCTTAACCCCCACATCTTCAACGTCCTCCCATGACAACAGGCCTGAAGTCATCATCATAATATCCGGAAGCACATCCACATAGCTTTGCGATATAATCGCTGCCAGTTCAAGGCCATCAATGTATGGAATATAATGATCAACAATGACCAGATCAGCATAGATATCATTCATCGATAGTTCACTCATCAAATCAAGGACTTCCCGTCCATCACGACAAAGATGTACCATCATCCCGGTCTCGGCAAGATATTCCTCGATTAACTGTCGAGTGGTCTCGGTATCATCAACAACAATGCACCGCTTGTAATCAGTTTTATACGGCTCTGCCTTGTCTAACGGCCACAAGGTAGATTGTCGCTGTTTCTGGAATGGTATGGTAAACCAGAAGCACGTCCCCAATCCAAAGGATGATTTTAACCCGATCTCTCCACCATGAAGTTCTACCAGCTCTTTACACACACTCAATCCCAGCCCGGAGCCTCCATATTTACGCGAAGTTGAGCTGTCAGCCTGGGTAAACTGATCAAAGAGATTTCCCTGGGTAAATTCCGGAATTCCAACTCCGGTATCACGAACAAAAAATTTCAGAACATACTTCTCATCAACCTCCTCAACAAACTCAACCTTAACAGAGACTTCTCCCTTCTCTGTAAACTTGATAGCGTTGCTGAGCAGATTACCAAGAATCTGTCGTAATCTTGTCGGGTCTCCGAGTAAAGATGTTTCAACATCGTTTGGAATGAAACTGATCAATTCAAGTTTCCCTTCGTGCATACAATCAACAAACAGGAGTACGGCTTCCTCTAGTAACTGGCGCAAATCAAATGGAATGCTTTCAAGTTCAACCATCCCAGCGTCAATCCTTGAAAAATCAAGAATATCATTAATCAACACCAGTAATGAATCCGCAGAATGGGTGGCGGTATTCAACAACGCCATGTGCTCTTCATTAAGATTTGCTTCACGGAGAAGAGAAAGAACCCCGATTATACCGTGCATTGGGGTTCTAATTTCATGGCTCATATTCGCCAGAAATTGACTTTTGTTTTTCGCCAGCACCATGGCCTCTTCGTACTTTGCCTGCAACAGCTCGGTCTTTCGCCCAATCAGCCGGTCAAGATCCTGTCGATACCGGTCGAGTTCCTCCGTCTGAAATTCCAATATCTCCCGCAATGAAGCAAGATCACGATCTAACGGGTCGTCATGATCCCATTTCGAATTCAAATCATATTTTCTGATAGAAGCAATCTTCCGGGCATTAGCTGCAAGAGTTGAAAACGGTTGAAAAAAGGCGTTTTTGATCCTTGCAGACCCCAGGAAAAACACAAGCATAATGCCTGCAAAACAAACCAGCAAACCGGCCAAGGTTTTTAAAAACAATGGATAAAATCGAGTCATCCCTATCAGGATATACAATGTTCCAACCCGTTTATCCCCGGAAGTAATCGGATATAAAAGTCGCTGCTTGAGATGATAGCCCTCGAGAAAATATGAAAAACCACCCAAATCTTTCAGAGCTGGAAGCGAGGTTGCTTGATCCGAATCCTTTTGTCGATAGACAAGAAAAGGTTCACCATCGACCCCGTAAAACCCTATGGCTTCAACACAGGGGTGTGATTTCAGGGTCAAAAAAAAGTCCTCCTGACGACCTGTATTTTGAGCATTTTGCAAATCGCCATAATGGGTTGTAACAATATTTTTTGCCAATGCCTGTATATGCTCAACAACCAGACCACGAACCAGAATAAAATGAGCGTAAGCAGCAAAAAGAGCACACAAAACCAGGGTAGCCCCAACAATGCCCATTATGATAAGGGTACATTTTCTGTCTAGAGAACGCTTTGCGGACTTGTTTTCACGCATAAATAAAGATATAGAAGCAGCAGGTCACGCCAGGAACTCTCAAGGACGAAACCCAATGGAAATCGATTCAGTTCAAGAAACTCTGCACTACCGCCTTATCAATAATACTACAAAAACTCCCCCCAAAAAGACAATACTTCACTGACAGACCAGGTTCACATTAAACAAAACAACAAGGATGAACTCCATGCAGTTCTCTCAAAAATGACCTGACCAGTTATACATCTTTTGTCAGGAGCCGGCAATGACTCCAAGCCAACCAAACAGCACAAAAGAGCTGATCCATGGATCAAATCAACATCATTTTGCAGTAGACGGACAAAATTTAAGGAACTGTAAAAAACTATTTTGATACACTACCATTGGATAAAAAAAAAGCACTAAAAATAATTTCCCCACCCTGTTCCATATTGTCCGCTAAAACTCTTCAAGTTGTTGACCTTTTTGTAAATATTTTTCGATATCTGCACAGCTGTTTTCAAAACTTCGTATGGTATGAAAATATTTCATGTATACCGGATCCTCCTGTTCAAAAATTTCATCTGAATCGAGGAGAAGGCTGCGACCACGCTGAACAAGCTCAACCATTTTCTGATGCAGCTCCTTGCGTTGAAAATGTTTTTTCTTCTCCTGCCTTACAAGCGGCATAATACGGTCAATGGAACCTTCGACCAGGGCGTCCCGCGGAACACCATATTTTTTGGAGGCAACATCAAGGGCATCCAGTGTACGCCGGCTTATCACATAAGTTTTGGGCTGCTTTGCCTGCTGGACAAAGGTACTGTCATATTCTGTGGCAATAGTTTTCAGGGCATGGGCATCATCAATTAAATGGTCAAATAGGCTTTTCTGTTTAATCCCCATCTGACCGGCAAGAATTGCCAGCGCCTTAATAGCTCGTTCCGAAAGCTTAAAGGTGGTTCTTACCGATTGTTTACCACGTAAATCGGCTATGGAATCACCTGTAAATTCAATGGTTGTAATCCTGAGAGTTCTTTTCATCCTCCATACTCCTCCCACTGTTTAGTATTACTTTTTATATTTTTCATTTTTAGTAATTTTATTTTATTGACATCCATCTTTTAATTATTACATTTAAAGTCACAGAGGTAAAGAGATAAAACCAATAAAAAACAAAAAACATCAAGGAGCATATTATGGAACTTACACGATACACCCCTGGATACAGAAAAAGCAGAAATGAATTTTTACCAAACCTTTTCGATGAGTTTTTTTCTCCGTTTTTCACTGAAAGTCCTGTTGGTCAAGCGGTAAGCAGACAGGGTATGTCAGTGGACATTTATGAGGATAACGGCAAGATTATCATTGAAGCTGAAATTCCAGGAGTCAATAAGGAAGACCTTTATGTCGATGTGAAAGGAAAGCATCTGACACTGGGTGGTGAACGAAAAACTGAAAATGAAGTAAAGGATGAAAATGTTTACCGGCGAGAACGCCGACAAGGTAAATTTTACAGAACCTTCACCCTGCCTTTTGAAGTGAAAGAGGACCTGGTAACTGCCTGCTATAACAATGGTATCCTGAAACTTGAAGTTAGCAGACCGCACCAGGAAGAGGTAAAGCAGATTAAAATCAACTAAGGTATTTCCTGTCGGTAACTCTTTCAACCCGGTGCAGCAATCAGCTGTACCGGGCTTTTTTTTTAAGATTTTTACTCTCTCACCCTAAGAAAAAAGAACAAAATCTCAGCCACGGGGCAGAATACACGCCGAATCCACTTCACCTCAGATACTACATCACAATATGGTGAACAGCTCCAGGATCGAAGGTAAGCAGGACATCTTTATTGACGTTATATTTCCCATCCAAAACAGCTCTGTGCTCAAGCCGCACCGAGAAAACAGCCTCCTGACATTGTACCGTTGCAATCCAGACAAAACCGTCACGATGTATACCCGTAACAGTACCCGAAACAGTTCTGCCATCAGAAACGACTTCTCCGGGAGATGAAAGGGTTATATCTTCTGGTCTCAGTGCAATATGTCCTCTGTCATGCTTTACATTCTCAGGTTTAGGTATGGCAATGCCACAAAAGACACAATCTTCATTTTCGTAACTCACCTCAATAATATTTTTCATTCCGACAAAATCAGCAATAAATGTGGTAGATGGCCGATGAAAAATATCCAGAGTTTTACCAATTTGCTGAATTTTCCCATTTGTAATTACAGCCGCGGTATCAGCCAGTGTCAACGAATCAACAAAATCATGGGTTACCATAAAAAAGGTGGCACCACTGGTCTTATGCAGCTGTTTGATATTTTTCCTCAGCCCCTCTCTAAATTGCGGATCAAGCGAAGAAAGTGGTTCATCTAACAGCACAATAGCGGGTCGGCATGCCAAAGCTCTTGCCAGGGCGACCCGTTGTTTTTCTCCGCCACTCAACTTGCCAGGCTTGCGATCTTGCAGTTTAACAACTGAAAGCATCTCCATCAATTTAAAGGCGAGCCTGCGTCCTTCCTCGTTGCCAATATTGTTGTAACGCTGCCCATACATAACATTTTCCGCTACTGTCAAATGAGGAAAGAGACTGTGATCCTGATACACAAGCCCAATGTTACGCTGCTCCGGAGGGGCATTGGTTATATCAATGCCATCTATCAAGATACGGCCCTCATCAGGCTTCAATAAACCGGAAAGAGATTCCATCAACAGGGTTTTACCTGAACCGGTTGGCCCCATTAACGCGAAAAAAGCACCGGTTTCTATTTGTAAAGATACCGGTCCCAAAGTAAAAGAGGGCAGAATAATTTTAAGCTCTTCGATCGATATCATTCTGAATTGGTCTTAGGCTGAGAAACAATACGCAGAAAAAGGAAAAAAAGTAACGAAACCAGGATCAGTATAACAGCAACCGGTTGAGAATACTTCAGACCGTAAGCTGTAAACCGCTCATACATCAGCACTGGAGCCACCATAGGATGATAGGCAATAATAATAATCGCTCCAAATTCACTCAACGCCCGTGCCATACACATAATTCCCCCCACCAGCAGATACCTCCAGCTTAACGGCAACAGCACCCTGAAAAAAGTGGCTCCTTTTCCAGCCCCCAGTGATCTACTCACCTTTTCCAGCCTTTCAGGAATACCCTCAATACCTGCTTTAACCGTATTGACAAAAAATGGCATGCCAACAAAAACCATAACAGCAACAATACCTGTTTTGGTTCCCATAATGGTAATGTTGAGTTTTAACAAAAATTCGCCAAGAGGGTGATTCCTGCCAGCGATGGTTAACAGGGCAATTCCTACTACCGGATGTGGGATCATGATCGGAAGATCAATAATGGTTTCCACCAGTTTTTTGCCAAAGAATTGATGTCTGGCAAGAATATAGGCAAGTGGAGTGCCAAACACCAGGGCGACGCCAGCAGCCATTGCTGAGGTGGAAATGGAAAGCCAGATGGAACCCAGTACCTCCTTGTCCCGCAATGTCTCCAAAAAGAGACTCTTTTCCGGTGCCAACACGGTTTTGGTAAGGGGTACAAAAATAAACAGCAATACCAAAGCCGCAGAGACCACCAGCCAGCTGTTAAAAAAAACAGCCGGAAAACGTTGTAACCCGGTCAACGTTTTCCGGTATGGGGTATTTCGGGCAGATGACATACCTACTCTTTTACCACAACCTTTGACTGCAATGATGCCGGAAGCTTGTCATGCATTTTTTCGGTAGGAACACGAACAGGAACCAGCGGAGGTTGCCCCATGGATTCTAGAACCTTCAAGCCACCATCCTTATCAAAAAGATAGGCAAGGAAAAGTTCGGCGGCCTCCTTATTCGCGGCCTGATCGAGCATGGTAATACCGTAGGTAATGGATTTACCAATACGGTCAATGGTTGTTCCAGGCTTCTTACCGGTGACAGTTACCTTTGCCTGCTTGTAAAATGGGGTCAATTTGTAATCACCAAGATTGATATGATCATCAAGGACAACATATTTAAGATTGTGCTGTACCGCAACGGACAGATATTCCCAGGCATAGTCCATGTTGCCAGACTGAAGAAGCGAAATCAATTCAACGGATTTGGGACGAACATTCTTCTTGGGTCGATTTGCCAAAAGTTTATCATTTAACCCTGAAATGCCATAAAATTTTTCAGCAAGCTGCATCACCATCAACGACCGGTAGCCACAAGGATCAAGATTCGGATCGGAATGCCCCCAAACCACACCCTCGCGCTGCAGAATCTCATACCAGTTATCCTTATTGACCTCCGCAGCAAATTTTGACTGATCGGTATAACAGAGAACCAACTGATTGGAAGCAAACCGTGCATTCCATGACGCAAATTTTGGAATCAGGTTTTTATCAATGACCACATAATCGGCAGATGCCATAATGTCAGCAGGTTTACCAACCTCTGAAATAAGACGAGCCATCTTAGTAGAACCACCAGCTTCTCTCTGGACATCAACCTTTGGATATTTTTCTTCAAAGTTCTTCTCAATTTCTGCAAAAGGCACAGACAAAGATCCTGCATGAAAAATCACCAGCTTTCCTGATGGTTCGGCAATGGCAAAAGCAGCACAGCAAAACAGTGCCCAGAATAGAGCAACATGGAACGTGAACAATTTTTTTGACATGACAATCCTCCTTGAATGTTTATGTTTGAAAATCTCTTCGATGCTCCCCACATCAAACCAGCGATCATATTACCATTTACCCCTGTATTATCAATAATTTATAATATAAGACGATTAAGTTTTTATATAAACAGATACCGACAGATAGCAACATAAAGCAACCAGAATAAACCAGTATTGACGAACATATTCGATCCTGCTACAATCGGGTCGTTGATTTTGTTACCAAGTGTCAGGGGAGCCCGAAGCCGGCTGAAATCTTACCCTTGAACTGGATCTGGTTGATGTAAGAAAACACCAGGGTTGCAGGCTTTAGCTTTTTCTTCCGCCAAAACCTGTTTTTTTTGAGGAACAACAATGACCAATGCACCCAAGATGTGGAATCGCCACACCCCTGAACTCTATTATTTTGCCGACTCTCTCCCCTTATGCCAAAAGCTCCTTGAAGGCGGGGCAACAATCATTCAGCTTCGCGCCAAAAACATCAGCGATCGTGAGTTTTTAAATCTTGCCCGGGACATGCAGCAGCAGATCAGGGATTTTCCGGGTTCACAGCAACTGATCATCAATGACCGGGTTGATATTGCATTTGACCTTAAGGCAGACGGAGTCCATATCGGTCAGAATGATCAGGATTTCCGCAAGGTGATCGACCAGGCACCAGAAGATATGACGGTCGGCGTTTCAGTCAACACGGTGCAACAGGCAGTTGACGCAGAAAAGGCCGGAGCCGACTATGTGGGAGCAGGCTCGGTTTTTTCAACTCCTACCAAAAATGATGCCATCGTAATTGGACTTGATGAGCTGCATCGCATTGCCAACGCCATCGCAATACCGGTTGTCGCCATCGGCGGCATCACCCTTGAAAATGTGCAGCAGGTTCAAGATCACGGTGCCCACTATTTTGCAGTCATATCAGCAATAAACAATGCGCCTGATATTTCCCGGCAAATAGCAGCGTTTAACAAAATCATCCAAGCAAAATAAAAGACATAAAAGCGGTCTTTTATCGAACCTTTAAAAAGATCGTTCTGAACTGTCCTCTGCAGTTGCCTGCGTTTCGCCAATCCTGGCATCAAATCAAAAGATCACAGTCCTGCTCCTGGTTGTATAAAAACACCGGTCATCAGTACCATCAGGTTGTTGCTTGCTCCCTCGAAATTTATAAGGCCATAGCAAAGGCTAGACAATCAAAAAAAGTTTGACAAAACTAATTTTTTGTAATATAATCTAAATTTGTTGTTGCAGGAAGCTTTACCGCTTCGTTTTTTAATTATTTATAGGAGAAGTTTAATGAATGTAGTAAAAACACCAGAACTTGAAAAAAATCCCAGTACCGGATATTACGAGGCATCTATCAAAGATTTCTTTAAGTTCACTTTAACCGAGTCAGGATCTCTGACGTTTAAACTCGAAGAAAGAGATAGTCATGGTTTTTATGCAGACTATGTTGACATAACATCTGCTGCCTTTGTGACCGGTCCTGCCCCGTCAATTGAGACTAAATGGATAAAAAATAACCCAGCCTACACCAGTAACGAAAATAAAGTCAAAACTTTTACTTGGGACTATCTCGATGCTGGAATATATAATTTCTCAGTTTTGGGGAAGGCAACCGCAGAAAGTTACCCCGACACAAAATACTGGATGAAAGGCATTAAATTCGAGAAGGGGACTAACCCTAATCCTGTACCAGAACCAGCAACTATGCTGATGTTAGGTGCCGGTCTGTTAGGACTTGCCGGACGTAGCCGTATTCAAAGAAAAAAGTAATTCTTAGATAGA
>PDWI01009174.1_pt1 | contig 11588 bp, 8 predicted proteins | sample 1430891 | NCBI WGS metagenome assembly PDWI01 (sample SAMN01162508, study PRJNA174530) | Oral metagenome, whole genome shotgun sequencing project. | biome: Marine environment; feature: Marine mammal; material: Swab sample of the gingival sulcus; isolation source: swab sample of gingival sulcus...
CACAACGCTTCCCTCCTAATTCATTTGTAATTTTCATCGGTACTCAACATAGAGAACCACTCTCTAGTAAGTTGTGGTGTCGGTTATACAGACTTACTTCTAATTGATATTAGTTGCACAGACGAGAACTCTACGGCAGTCGAAATGACAATGCGAGAACTCCACTGCGGTCGAAATGACAATGCAACTAACTATTTACACTTATTTTTTCTTCGGACGCTTAGCACCATACTTAGAACGCGCTTGGTTTTTATTGGCAACACCTTGTGTATCCAATACGCCGCGGATAACGTGATATCTAACACCCGGTAGGTCTTTAACTCTACCGTTTCTAAGTGCCGAGTTCGGCTTTTTCGGCGTCATCGTCTTAACTGATGTACAAACACCGCGCTTTTGCGGAGAAGATTGCTTGACCGCTACGCGCTTTAAAGAGTTAAACGTACGCTGCAAAGCCGGAGAAGTACTCTTATCCGTTTGCTTAACGCGGCTCTTTCTTACGAGTTGGTTAATTGTTGGCATTCACTGCACCCCCTTTTCCATTGAATTTCAAACAACTCAGACTGTAGACAAATGCCCAATTTCTTTGTTGCTTCGCAAATTACCGACTCTTACGTATGTCTTTATACGCTACGACCCGCTAATTTGCTAGCGCCTCGAACTTGAACATTTTCTAAAGTCTGGAGATTATCGACTTTGTCGATATTCTCGAATAACTATTGAATAGTTACATTATAAAATAGTTATAATATTTTTATTACTGCTGCTGCAGCACCGACATCGATTTGACAGAGCTGACCTAAGCGGCGCATCGAAGTGATGTATTCTACTTCAACGGCCTTACATTCGGCCAGCTGTAAAAGTGGACGCAAAACGTGCTCGTCGGCATCACTGGCGACGAGCAACTTTGCGGCGCACCCTTCATTTATTGCACGCATAGACGATTTAAGGCCTATGCTATAGCTAATTTTTGACTCATTCGTCACGGAAAAACTCCTAGTCTTAACGCATACCCCAGTATTTTAACACTCTAAGGGTACAATGTCAAGCAGTTATAGCGTTTCCTCTATTCTGTCGTCCTCTTCGTATTCTTCGGATTGAATCGCAATATCGTGATATTTTTTCATGCCCGTACCGGCTGGTATCAACTTGCCGATGATGACGTTTTCCTTGAGCCCAATTAAACGATCTTCTTTACCCTTTATCGCCGCCTCGGTTAAGACGCGCGTCGTTTCCTGGAAGGACGCCGCCGACAAGAATGAATCGGTTGCCAGCGAGGCCTTGGTAATACCCAGTAAGATGCGCGAACCCTCGGCCGGCACTAAGCCGTTTTCGAGCGCCTCTTTATTGGCGTCTTCAAACTCCAACATGCTGACGCGTGAACCGGGAATTAACTCCGTATCGCCGGCGTCGTCGACATTAATCTTGTCGAGCATCTGCTTAATGATGATTTCAATGTGCTTGTCGTTGACGTCAACGCCCTGCAAGCGGTATACGCGCTGGACTTCTTTAGTAATGTAATCCTGCACGCCGGCGACGCCTACTATTTCGAGTATATCGTGCGGATTGACAGAACCATTGGTCAACACCGTACCGGCTTGTACGCGATCTCCCTCTTTGACTTTGAGGTGTGCGCCGAAGACAATTTGTTGCGAAGAGGCATCGCCGTCATCCGGTGTAATGATGATTTCGTTTTTCTTCTTCGTTTCTTTAAAGGAAACGACACCAGCTACGTCGGCGATTAATGCAAGTCCCTTCGGCTTTCTGGCCTCAAACAATTCCTCGACACGGGGTAGACCCTGCGTAATGTCGCCGCCAGCGATACCACCGGTGTGGAAGGTGCGCATCGTAAGCTGCGTACCCGGCTCGCCAATCGACTGCGCCGCGATGATGCCGACCGCCTCACCGACGTCAACTGACGAACGATTAGCCAAGTTCAAACCATAACAGCGGGCACAAACACCGTGCTTAGTTTGACAGGATAGCACCGAACGCACGGCTATTGGTTTACTGCTGTGTTCGACGATTTTTTTAGCCAGTTCTACCTCTACCAACTGATTTTTATAGGCGATGATTTCGCCGTTTATATCGCTGACGACGTCTTCAGCCAAATAGCGACCGTTCAAGCGCTCTTCAAGCGATTCGATGACTTCGTTTTGTATATATACTGTTTCCGTCGTCGACTTGCTAATCCGTTCGGCGACTTTGCGGCTGAGAAACTGGTCCTTATAGGCGATGATTTCACGCGTCTTGTCGTCGATTACATTCTCGGCCAATATCTGTCCGACCAAGTTTTCGACCGTCGGTTCAACAGCACCATGCCCATCGGTAAACGGCTTGAGATATATTGCATTATCGGTTTCACAGTCAATTTCGCGAACGATAATGTCTTGCGAAACGTCGACTAAACGTCGCGTCAAGTAACCTGAGTCGGCCGTTCTAAGCGCCGTATCGGCAAGACCCTTTCTGGCACCGGTAGTGGAAATAAAGTATTCCAGTACTGACAGACCATCTCTAAAGTTGGATACGATTGGCACCTCAACTGTTTCGCCCAGCGTATTGGCCATGTTACCGCGCATGCCGGCGAGCTGACCGATCTGCTTGGTGTTACCACGGGCGCCTGAATACGCCATAATATTGATATTATTGCGCTTGCCGAGATTTTTCATCAAGACGTCGGTTACATTTTTAGTCGTCGCCTTCCACGTTTCGACGACGTATTCATGGCGTTCGGCATCGGAAAGCTTACCGCGCAAGTAGGCCTTTTGATATTTGTCGACCTCTGCTCGGGCCTTTGCGATGAGTTCGTCTTTTTCTTCCGGTACGACCATATCGGAAACGGAAATTGTAACGGCGCCCTGCGTCGAAAATCTAAAGCCGAGCGACTTAATGTGGTCGAGCATTTCTGCGGTGACCGTGTTGCCATTGCGTTGGAAACACTTACTTATAATCAATTCGAGCTCTTTTTTAGTACATTCAAAGTTGACTTCTAAGTCGAGCGGTGCGACTGAGCGGTCGACAAAGCCCAAATCTTGTGGAATTTTTTCATTCAAAATAAAGCGACCGACCGTGCCCTCAACGAGCGCACTTTGCATGCCGTCTACGCTAAAGCGCCTTACTTTTACCTTGGCGTGTAAGCTGACGTACCCATTTGAATAGGCCATCAGCATTTCTTCAAAGTCTTTAAACACTTTACCAGAACCGAGTTCGCCGGGGCTGACCATGACGCCATCTTCATCGTAAAGATCTTCTTTGCCGTCCATCGTCAAGTAGTAAACGCCCAAAACCATATCCTGCGTCGGCGTCGTAATCGGCGTGCCGTCTTTTGGCGCCAATATATTGTTGACCGACAACATCAAAAAGCGCGCTTCGGCCTGTGCCTCTACCGACAGCGGTACGTGCACAGCCATTTGGTCGCCGTCAAAGTCGGCGTTATAAGCCGTACAGACGAGCGGATGCAGGCGAATTGCCTTACCTTCGACCAAAATCGGTTCAAAGGCCTGAATACCGAGTCTGTGTAGCGTCGGTGCGCGGTTTAACAATACCGGATGCTCTTTGATGACATCTTCGACGATATCCCATATCTCCGGTCGCATCTTTTCAACCATGCGCTTAGCCGATTTAATATTATGGGCTTTTTCTTCACTGACCAATCGCTTCATAACAAACGGCTTAAACAGTTCGAGCGCCATCTTCTTAGGTAGACCACACTGATAAAACTTCAGTTCTGGCCCGACCACAATTACCGAACGACCGGAGTAGTCGACGCGTTTGCCGAGTAAGTTTTGTCTAAAGCGTCCCTGCTTGCCCTTGAGCATATCGGAAAGCGATTTAAGTGGTCTGTTGCCCGGTCCAGTAACCGGCCTGCCACGTCTGCCATTGTCAATTAAGGCGTCGACTGCTTCTTGCAACATGCGCTTTTCATTGCGACAGATGATTTCCGGGGCGTTCAGGTCGATAAGCCGTTGTAGTCTATTATTTCTATTGATCACGCGGCGATAAAGGTCGTTGAGGTCAGATGTCGCAAAGCGACCGCCGTCGAGCTGAACCATCGGTCGCAAATCGGGCGGAATGACCGGAACGGCGTCTAAAATCATCCATTCTGGACGGTTGCCCGATTGTAAAAATGCCTCGACAACTTCTAGGCGACGTACGGCCTTAACTTTCTTCTGGCCGGTACCCTCTTTAACTTTGACGCGTAATTCTTTGGAAAGTGCCTCTAAATCAATTTCTTCAAGTAGTACTTTAACCGATTCGGCACCCATGCCAACTTTAAAGCTGGCACCGTATTTTTTATAGTACTCTTCGAACTCTTGTTCGTTTAAGATTTGCTTATAAGCAAGCGACGTTTCGCCCGGATCGAGCACAATATAAGACGCAAAGTAAAGTACTTTTTCAAGTGCGCGCGGTGAAATATCCAACAAAATACCCATTTTAGATGGAATGCCTCTAAAATACCATATGTGCGACACTGGCGCGGCCAACTCAATGTGCCCCATGCGTTCGCGACGCACTTTAGCCTTCGTTACTTCAACGCCGCAGCGGTCGCAGACAATGCCCTTATATCTGACGCGCTTGTATTTACCACAGTGACATTCCCAGTCCTTTTGCGGCCCAAATATTCGTTCACAAAACAGACCTTCTTTTTCCGGTTTAAGCGTTCTGTAGTTGATTGTTTCCGGTTTTTTTACTTCTCCTCGCGACCATTCGCGAATCTTATCGGAAGAAGCCAACCCTATTCTAATGGAATCAAATTTATTAAACTCAAACAAGTTTCTACGCTCCCTTCTCACTAATTATCTGGGACTGGTTACATCGTTAAATCTTCATCATCCGGCACAATATCATCTGACGGAATATCGTCAGACAAAATATCTTCCGCTGTAATATCGTCTTCCATAATATCATCTTCAAAATTGGGCTCGATATCACCCATATCCATTTCCATACCGGCGTCTTCCTCGTCAAACGCGCGTTCCAATTCGCCGTCCTCTACGTACTCACCTGTTTGATCGACGATTGCTGAATCGCCTTCCGATACGTCCACCATGTCTTGTTCTAATGCGACTTCGCCATCGTCGTCGCGCAACACCTTGACGTCGAGCGCAATCGATTGAAGTTCTTTAATGAGTACTTTAAATGATTCCGGCACACCTGGTTCAGGTATATTTTCACCTTTTACAATCGCCTCGTAGGCCTTGACGCGCCCGATTACATCATCTGACTTAACCGTCAATATTTCTTGTAGCGTGTGCGCCGCGCCGTAAGCTTCTAGTGCCCAAACCTCCATCTCACCAAAGCGCTGACCGCCAAATTGTGCCTTGCCACCAAGCGGTTGTTGTGTAACCAGTGAATAAGGACCGGTCGATCGGGCGTGTAATTTATCGTCTACCAGATGGTGCAGTTTGAGCATATACATATAGCCGACTGTGACGCGGTTGTCGAGCGCCTCACCGGTGCGTCCATCTCTAATCGTCAACTTACCGTCGCGCGGATACCCAGCTTTTTCGAGCAAGTCCATAATTTCGTGCTCGTTGGCGCCGTCAAATACCGGAGATGCGACATACCAGCCAAACTTTTTAGCGGCTAGTCCCAAGTGGACTTCGAGTACCTGTCCGATGTTCATACGCGATGGCACGCCGAGCGGATTGAGTACCACTTGAATCGGCGTACCGTCGTCCAAGAAAGGCATATCTTCGATTGGTAAAATCTTAGAAATAACACCCTTATTGCCGTGTCGGCCAGCCATTTTATCTCCGACGTTAATCTTGCGCTTTTTGGCAATGTAAACGCGCACCAACTCATTGACGCCGGGCGATAATTCGTCGCCGTTTTCGCGCGTAAACACTTTGACGTCGACGACAATGCCGTTTTCACCGTGCGGCACGCGAAGCGAGGTATCTCTTACCTCTCTGGCCTTTTCGCCAAAGATTGCCCGCAACAGGCGTTCTTCGGCCGTCAGTTCAGTTTCGCCCTTTGGCGTGACCTTGCCGACTAATATATCATTTGGATTGACTTCTGCACCAATGCGAATCACGCCGCGATCATCTAAGTTTTTAAGTGCTTCGTCACCGATATTGGGAATGTCGCGCGTAATTTCTTCAGGCCCTAACTTGGTGTCGCGCGCCTCGGCTTCATATTCTTCAATGTGAATTGACGACAAGACGTCATCTTTGACAAGCTCTTCGCTAAGCAAAATAGCGTCCTCGTAGTTGTAGCCTTCCCACGTCATAAAGGCAACCAATAAATTGGCACCAAGTGAGATTTCACCTTGATCGGTCGACGGGCCATCTGCAATGACGTCGTCTTTATTAACGCGATCGCCCACGCTGACCAGCGGGTGCTGATTGATGCATGTGCCCTGATTAGAACGCTTATACTTTAATAATTCATAGTGATCTTTCTGGTGGTCGTCGCGGCGCACCACAATGTCTTCCGCCGTAACTTTTTCGACTACGCCAGCGGCGGCGGCGCGAATAATCGCACCGGAATCGAGACCTGCCAAATATTCCATACCCGTACCGATAATTGGCGCCTGTGAGGTCACTAGCGGCACCGCTTGTCGCTGCATGCTCGAACCCATCAGGGCGCGCGTCGCCTCGTCGTTTTCGAGGAATGGAATCATTGACGTCGCCACTGAAATCATCTGCTGTGCAGAGATTTCCATATAATCGACTTTTTCAAGCGGATATTCGGCGATTTCGTGTTTAAATCTACCGACGGTGCGACTGTTAATAAAATAGCCGTTTTCATCGGTTGGCTCAGTCGCCGGAATGACGATTGAGCGCCCTTCGATATCGGCAGTAATGTATTCAATTTTGTCTGTAACGCGATTGTTTTCGTTGTCGACGACGCGATAGGGCGACTCGATAAAACCGTATTCGTTGACGCGCGCGTAAATACTCAAATAGCCAATCAAGCCGATGTTTGGCCCCTCCGGCGTATTGATCGTACACATTCTACCGTAGTGAGAATGGTGTACGTCGCGCACTTCAAAGCCGGCGCGCTCACGCGAAAGACCGCCCGGTCCAAGCGCCGATAAACGACGCTTGTTAGTCAATTCGGCAATCGGGTTGGTCTGATCCATGAATTGCGACAGCTGCGAACTGCCAAAGAACTCCTTGATTGCAGCCGAAACCGGACGTATGTTAATCAGCGCCTGTGGCGTAATTGATTCCATGTCCTGTACGGTCATGCGCTCTCTGACGACGCGCTCCATACGCGATAAGCCGATTCTAAATTGATTTTGTAAAAGTTCGCCAACCGAACGAATGCGACGATTGCCGAGGTGGTCGATATCGTCAGTGTGTCCGACGCCGTGAGCGAGGTTGAAAATATAGCTCATAGACGCAATGATATCGTCAATCATAATGTTTTTCGGAATCAATTCCGTCTTGCGTCTCACAATCATTTCGCGGCGTTCGTCTTCATTATCCGTTGCGTCGAGTATTTCTTTCAATACGGGGTAGTAGACCATGCGATTTATTTTTACATCTTGTAAGTCTATATAAGTATTGATGTCGACAAAGTGGTTGCCGATAATCTTGACGACCTTGTCATCTTTACCGTATACCAAGATGCTCTTCAAACCCGAATTGTCTATAGCGAGCGCCTTTTTGCGAGTAATCACCTCATCCTGTTCGACGATGACTTCGCCGGTTGCGGGGTGAACGATATCTTCAACTGATTTTAAGCCCTCTGCGCGATTAGAAATCGAAAGTTTGCGTGCAAATTTATAGCGACCGACTTTTGCTAAATCATAGCGCTTTGGATCAAAGAACAACGATTTCAACAAACTGCGAGCACTTTCTACCGTAGGCGGTTCGCCCGGACGCAATTTTTTATAAACTTCAAGCAGACCCTCTTCGTGAGACGTCGTGCTGTCTTTGTCGAGTGTCTTGACGAGGCGTTCATCTTCGCCGAAAAGATCTAAAATTTCTTGATCGGTGCTAAAGCCGAGCGCCTTTATCAAAATGGTAATTGGCAATTTACGGGTTCTGTCAATGCGAACCGATACGATGCTATTGGAATCCGTTTCATACTCCAACCATGCGCCGCGGTTTGGAATGACCGTAGCAGAATAGAGTCGCGTGCCGACTTTGTCGATTTCTTCTGCGTAATACGGGCCAGGCGAGCGAACTAACTGCGAAACGATTACGCGCTCGGCGCCGTTGATGATAAACGTCCCCTTTTCCGTCATCAGGGGAAAATCGCCCATAAATACGCGTTGTTCTTTAACTTCACCTGTTTCCTTGTTGATAAACCTCAGCTGTACTTTTAAGGGAACTGCGTAGTTAACGTCGCGCTCCTTACATTCTTCTACACCGTATTTTGGCGTCATTTCGAGTTCGTAATCACAAAACTCCAAAATGAGATTTTCGGTGTAATCTTGAATTGGTGAAATATCTTGAAAAGCTTCTTTGAGGCCTTCCTTCAAAAACCATTGATATGACTCCAACTGAATCTCAATGAGATTGGGCGGTTGAATGATTTGATCAACGCTCGAAAAACTCATTCGTTCCCGCTTGCCTAACTTTACCGATTGCGGCATCTAATTCACCCCTTGTCAATTACTCGCTATTTGTTTTTAAAAATTAACTTAAAAATAATACTTTTTAAACATTTTCTGTAACGCTTGCGTTTACTGCATTGTAGCTGTTTACATTACAAAAATCGCATTGTTGAGCTAGTCGTACGCAACTCAAAGCAACACTTATCGCATTCTAGTATGATAACACGCAAAAAATAGTGCGTCAAGCACTATTTTAAAATTTTAGATAAAAAAATCGGGCATCAGTTAGACCGACGCCCAATCGCTATTTATGATGTTGTTACTTCATTTCTACTTCAGCACCAGCTTCTTCTAATTGTTTCTTGATGTCTTCAGCCTCTGCCTTCTCAACGCCTTCTTTAATGGCATTCGGAGCTTCGTCTACAAGCGCTTTAGCTTCTTTTAAGCCGAGGCCAGTGATGCCTCTAACGACCTTGATAACGTTGATTTTCTTAGCGCCAGCAGATTTGAGGATGACGTCGAATTCAGTTTGCTCTTCAGCAGCAGCGCCGCCAGCAGCAGCGCCGCCAGCAGCAACCATAGCAACCGGAGCAGCGGCAGATACGCCAAACTCTTCTTCACAAGCCTTTACGAGCTCGTTTAACTCTAAAACAGTCATTTCCTTGATAGCTTCAATGATTTGATCTTTAGTCATGATTTTCCCTCCAAATAATTAATTAGATTTTTGATCCGCAATATTTGACAACAAATACGTAAAATTGGCAACCGGCGAATTGATACTTCTGACAAATCTGCCAATGAATTTCTCAGAACTGATGCTGCCGAGGAACTTAGCAATAAGCTCATCTCTACTCGGAATTTCAGCAATCTTATTGACGCCTTCGACGTCGAAGTAAACGCCTTCAATAATCCCCGACTTGACTTCTAACTTTGCAATACTCTCTGCAGCTTGTTTAGAAAGTTTCGCGGCCGAAGCAGGGTCATCGTAACTGAACAAAATGGCATTTGGACCGACTAAGTCTTTGCTGATTTCTTCGAAATCCGTGCCTTGTGCAGCTAATTTAACGAGATTGTTTTTGTAAACTTTATACTCTACGCCAGCCTCGCGACACTTGTTTCTGAGTTCAGTGACTTCCTCTACATTGATTCCCATGTAGTCAACCAGTATCATGGCTTGAGCGCGGTCGAGTTTTTCTTTAATCTCAGCTACGACTTCTTTTTTGAGATCTAAGTTTTTAGACACTCACGCACCTCCTTCTCTCTGCCCGAACCCTTCACGCTTACGCCTGAAAGCTCCGAGCTCATTTTTTATCAGTAAAAAACCTCTTTGTCAAAGACAAAGAGGCAGAATCAACTATACTTGAATCCATCCTCGGTAGGAAATTAAGCCTGAGCACCTACTGTCTTTGGTGGTTTTTTACCATCCCATAGTAACGCATTGCACCGCGTTTGTCAATACAAACTTACAATTTAGTTGGATTGACTCTAACACCCGGTGTCATCGTGCGTGAAACCGTTACGCTCTTCAGGTATGTACCCTTAGCAGCGGCCGGTTTTGCTTTAATAATTGCTTCTAAAAGCGCCTTGATGTTTTCGTGTAATTGTTCCTTTGTAAAAGACGCCTTACCGACGGGGCAGTGGATAATGTTCTGTTTATCCAAACGATATTCTACCTTACCGGCTTTAATCTCTTTAACTGCTTTTTCTACATCAAATGTAACAGTTCCTGATTTCGGGTTTGGCATCAAGCCCTTAGGTCCTAAAACTCTACCGAGTCGACCGATGACACCCATCATGTCCGGCGTTGCGACGATGACGTCAAAATCAAACCAATTTTCCTTTTGAATCTTTTCAGTCATGTCTTCTGCACCGACAAAATCAGCACCGGCAGCTTTTGCCTCATCGACTTTTTCGCCTTTGGCGATAACCAATACGCGCTTTGATTTACCTGTGCCGTGCGGCAATACAATTGCACCCCTAACCTGCTGATCGGCGTGGCGACCATCTACGCCCAAACGGGCGTGCAATTCTACAGTTTCATCAAACTTAGCGCCCTGGAAACCACTCAATACCTCGATGGCCTCCGTTAAATCATAAATATTCTGGCGATCAAACGCCTTTTGATTTGCTTCATTTCGCTTTGTCTTTTTAGCCATGTTACCTCCTCTGTGGTTGCGGTGGCAAGCCTCCCACACTCTTAAATTAGTCTTGAACGACGATGCCCATACTTCTGGCAGTGCCGGCGATCATCGATATCGCTGCGTCTTCACTCGCCGCATTCAAATCAGATTTCTTCATTTCTGCAATTTCCGCCAACTGCGCACGCGTAACCGTCGCAACTTTGTTGGTGTGCGGAACACCGGAGCCCTTTTCAATGCCAGCTGCCTTTAACAACAACGTCGCTGCCGGCGGCGTCTTTGTTATAAAAGAGAAAGAACGATCTTGATAAACTGTGATTACAGTCGGAATGACGTAACCCGCTTTATCTTGTGTTCTAGCGTTGAACTCCTTACAGAACTGCATAATGTTTACACCGTGTTGACCGAGCGCCGGGCCCACCGGTGGTGCCGGTGTCGCCGCACCCGCCTGCAGTTGAATTTTAATCATACCACTTACCTTTTTAGCCATGATTTCACCCCCTCTTTACATCCTATATAATCAAATTTTTAATATTTGATGATATTCCAATTCAACCGGTGTTTCGCGACCAAACATATTAATTTTAACCTTAATCGTCTGGTTGTGGGTGTCGATTTCAAACACCTCGCCGGAAAAACTCTCAAAGGGACCAGAGGTCACTTTGACCATCTGTCCAATTTCAATATCCATCTCAATAATTTTCTTTTCCAAGCCCATTGCGTACACTTCGTAATCCGTCAACGCTACCGGTTTTGACGCCGGACCGACAAACCCCGTCACGCCTCTGGTGTTTCTGACGACATACCAAGACTCGTCGTTCATAAACATCTTGACGATGGCGTAACCCGGATAAGTCTTTCTGGACTTGACTTTTTTCTTGCCATTTTTTATTTCAGTTACTTCTTCTGTCGGTACGGCAACTTCTAAGATTACGTCTTGC
>PDWI01008986.1_pt1 | contig 11587 bp, 11 predicted proteins | sample 1430891 | NCBI WGS metagenome assembly PDWI01 (sample SAMN01162508, study PRJNA174530) | Oral metagenome, whole genome shotgun sequencing project. | biome: Marine environment; feature: Marine mammal; material: Swab sample of the gingival sulcus; isolation source: swab sample of gingival sulcus...
TAGTCCACCACCACGGGGATCTCAGACATCAAAACCTCGTCTGCGAACGCGGCCTCGGTTATGGCATTGACGGCCATCTTGCTACCTCCTGATAAAGCTATGGCATCGACTTTACTGTCCCGAACAGCCAATCGGGGTCAGTCGTTCAGCGCGGCGAGATATGCCTCGGCATCCAGGGCCGCGCGGCAACCCGACCCAGCCGCGGTGATGGCCTGCCGGTAGTGGTGATCGACCAGGTCGCCCGCAGCGAACACCCCGGGCAGGTTGGTGGCGGTCGTGTCTGCGGCGGTGACGACGTAGCCGCCGTCGTCCACATCCACCTGGCCCTTGACCAGCTCGGACCGTGGATCGTGGCCGATGGCAACGAACAGCCCCTGCACCGGCAAGGTGGAGACCGAATCGTTGACAGTGTTGCGCAGCGTGATGCTTTCCAGCATGTTCTCGCCGTTCAGCGCCTCCGCGACGCTGTTCCAGGCGAACTCCAGCTTCGGGTCGCGTTCGGCGCGGGCCACCATGAACTTGGAGGCGCGAAGTTCGTCGCGGCGGTGAATCAGCGTCACCTTGCTGGCGAACCGGGTCAAGAAGGTGGCTTCCTCGACGGCCGAGTCGCCGCCACCGATGACGGCCACTTCCTTGTCGCGGAAGAACGCGCCGTCGCAGGTGGCGCACCACGAGACGCCGCGGCCGGACAGCCGCTCCTCGTCGGCCAGGCCCAGCTTGCGATACCCCGATCCCATCGCCAGGATCACCGCGTCGGCCTGCCAGGTCTCGCCTGCCGCGTCGGTCACCTGCTTGACCGGGCCTGCCAGGTCGACCGAAACCACGTCCTCGGTGATGAGCTTCGCGCCGAACCGCTCGGCCTGCTCGCGCATGTTCATCATGAGCTGCGGGCCCATGACGCCTTCGGGGAAACCAGGAAAGTTCTCGACCTCGGTGGTGGTCATCAAGGCCCCGCCCGCGCTGATCGCGCCTTCGAATACCACCGGGTGCAGGTTGGCTCGCGCCGCGTAAATGGCAGCGGTGTAGCCCGCTGGGCCGGATCCGATGATGATGATTTCAGCCTTGTTCTCAGTCATGTTTCCTCGTCTCAAATTTTCTGCCGTCTAGATTCTAGGCATAGCAGCAAACTGGTCTAGAATCTTGGGTTAGTAAGGAGAATTGTGCCCAGGATTGATGCGCCAACGGTAGCTGAACACCGTGCAAATGTGCAGCGCAAGCTGGTCGATGCCGCCGATGAGATTCTACGCTCTGGGCGTCCGGAATTGCTGACCGCGCAGGCGGTGACGACTTCCGCTGGTATCGCCCGCAACAGCATCTACCGCTATGTCGATAGCGTGGACGATCTGCGTGGCCTGGTGCTAGAGCGCTACCTGCCCAACTGGTTGGACTCGGTGGAGACCGCGCTTGCCGGGATTGAAGACCCGATGGAGCTGCTGGAGGCGTGGCTGGAAGCTAACTTGCGGGCCTCCACGGTCAGCGGTCACGGCTGGTTGATGAGCTTGGGCCGGTCCGATCAGTCGGCGGTCACCCAGGCCGTCATGGAACGCGCCCACGGGTTGATGCACCGCATTCCCGGCCAAGCGTTGCAAACCTTGCTATCTGATCCCGCTCAAATCCCAGCCGCCGCCGGTTTGATCCGCGGCCTGCTGGAGACCGGTTTCCGCATGATCGAGCGGGGAATCGCCTTGGATCAGGTAATCCTGGTTACCCAGGCGAGCGCCCGCGGCATGATCAACGAACTGTCGGCCGCCAACTAGTCCACCCGCCCGGTGCTAACGACGAACCGGGGCGGAACCTGCAAGGATAACCACGTGCGCGTCTACAACTTTTCCGCCGGTCCGGCGGTAATGCCCGAACCAGTCCTCAGCGCTGCGGCCGCGGAACTGACCGACTGGCAGGGCAGCGGCATGTCGGTGCTGGAGGTCTCGCACCGCGGCCCGGACTTCGTCGCGTGCGCCGCCGAGGCCGAAGCGCTGCTGCGCGAACTGTTGGGCATCCCGACCAACTACCGGGTGCTGTTCTTGCAGGGCGGGGCCACCGCCCAGCTAGCGGCGGTGCCGATGAACCTGACAGAACCCGGCGATCCGGTCGGCTATCTCAACACCGGGCACTGGTCGGGTAAGGCAATCACGCAGGCGCGCCGGTATGGCCTAGCCGTGACGGTGGCGGCCGACGAGGCTGCCAGCGGCTACACCACGCTGCCCGATCCAGCCGCCATCGAGGTGGATCCTAGTTGGCGCTACCTGCACTACACCCCGAACGAAACCATCGGCGGCGTCGAGTTCGACTACATTCCTGATACCGGCGAGATACCATTGGTGGCGGATATGTCGTCCACGATCTTGTCGCGCCCGGTCGACGTAAGCCGCTTCGGCGTGATCTACGCCGGGGCGCAAAAGAACATGGGGCCTGCCGGGCTGACGGTGGTGATCGTCCGGGAGGACCTGCTGGGCCGCGCCCGCGACATAACGCCGCCGATTCTGGACTGGCAGGCGATGGCCAGCACTGATTCGATGCTCAACACGCCACCGACCTTCGCCATCTATCTGCTGGGCAAAATCCTGCATTGGCTACGCGACCTCGGCGGTCTTTCCGAGATGGCCAGGCTGAACCAGGCCAAGGCGGCGCTGCTGTATTCGGCCATCGACGACAGCGATTTCTACACCAACCCGGTAGCTAGGAATGCGCGCAGCTGGATGAACGTGCCATTCACGCTGGCTGATCCTTCACTGGATGTTGCCTTCCTGGCCGCCGCCGAACAGTCCGGGCTGACGAACCTGAAGGGGCATCGCAGCGTCGGCGGGATGCGGGCCAGCATCTACAACGCGATGCCGCTGGCCGGGGTCGAGGCGCTCATCGAACAGCTGCACCGGTTCGCCGCCAACCACGGCTAGCCGCCTGCTTTCAATCCAGCTGCTTGTCCGGCATCATCCGGGTCACCACCGCCCGGGCGGTCTCCATGTCAACCACCAGGTCGGTCACGACGCCAGCGCGCAAGGCTGCCAGCAGCGGCTTGGACTTCTTCACGCCGGTGACGACGCACAGCCGCCGCTCGATGCGGCGCAACTCGTCGGGGGTCATGCCGGAGGCCCGGCTGTTGAAGGGAATGTCGCGCCAGGTGCCGTCAGCGCGCAGCATGACAGTGCAGACATCGCCGACCGCCCCGTCCTTCTTCAGTCCGATGTAGTCGGCGTCGCTGAGATAGTTGGAGGCATAGACGTGCGATTGCACTTCTGACTCAAACCCGCCTACCCCGAACACCGCGATCCGGGTGTTTGCCCTGACCGCCAGGACGTGCTGCGTGCTGCGTTCCTGCCACATGGCGTCCCTGGTCTCTGCCCGGTCGAAAAACGCCGGCAGCGGCAGCAACATTTCTTGGCCGTGGAACGCCTCCGCGTAACGTTGCAGGATGGAGCCGACGTAGGGCAGGCCGGTGGTGTGGTGGTTCGCGCCGCCGTTGAGGCCGACCACCGTGATCCCAGTGAGGTCGCGCGGGCGCAGGCTTGAGGCGATCGCCGAGGTGGTGGTGCCCCACGCAACCCCGATTACATCGCCGTCGCGCACGTTGTCGTCCAGGATCCCTGCGGCGACCTTGGCCACTTGCTCAAGCCGCAGCAGGTTGCTGGCCCCAGGCCGCACGGTGACCAGGTGTACCCGGATGCCGAATGCGTCCTGGAGGCGTTGTTGGATGCGGTTCATGGGCCGCTCGGGATCAACCACCGATACCCGCACGACGCCGCGGTCGCGGGCTTCCTTTAGTAGCCGCGATACCGTCGAGCGCGAGACATCGAGCTGGTGCGCGATGGACTCCATGGTCTCGCCCTGGATGTGGTACAGACTCGCTACCCGGAGCAAAACATCAGTGGTTCGTTCCATGACAGCACATGGTAGTTGACGACGTGCACGAACGTGCAACAAGCTCAGGTGGCGGGCATCCTGGCTGTTTCGGTGGTGGTCCCGCGGGATTACTGCGCCACCGATGCTAAATCGGGCATGGCAACCAACAGCTCACTACTGCGAGTGTTAGGACTCACTATCAGAGTCAGCTGATCTGATCCAATCCAAGCCCACATTGGTCACTATGGGCCTGTCTTCCGCGCTCTGGGAAGGAGCCATAGCCGCACCTTCGACGGCCGTCCTCGGCGCACCACCCCCGTTGAGCACCTCGCTGACTCGGACGCTGGTAACGGTTGTGGAATCCCAGTTGTTTGTCAGTCGCCCGGCCTCGAAAACCAGAATCCGGTCGGTCCACGAGACCAGCTCCTCCACCTCGGAGGTCAGCATCAAAATCACCATGCCGCGCTCCTTGGCTGCGCACATCTCTTGGAACAGCTGATCTCGGGCTTTTTGATCCAGGCTCGCTGTCGGCTCCTCCAAAACCGCGATCGGCACCTCAGTCAACAACAGCAACGACAGCAGCCGCGAAGCACGCTCCCCCGGCGACTGTAGGCCACCCAACTCGACAAAGGATTCGTCGACTGAATCCAGGGCTCGCAGCGCGACTACATATGGTTCGCTCGCCTCCGCCAAGTTGCCATCTGGTACCTGGCCAGCGACCAGGCTCTTGCCGATTGCCTCCGGGGTGATGTCTGGTTCATACCATCCGATCCCAGCCAAAAAAGCGTCATCCGGGCTCGCTAGGGAGACCCTGCGGCCAAAGATTTCGACCACGCCGTGTTTAGGCGGCACCCTTCCGGTCAGGGCCTGAATAAATTCGTGAATCCCGGACTTTCGCTCGCCCAGCAACCCAACTATCTGGCCAGCGGCAACCGAAAAAGTTGCCTCCGAAACGCCTACGCCGCTAAGCCCTTTGACCTCCAGAGCCTCTTTCCAATACGTCTTTGCCTTTGTACTATCGACAACATTGGGTTGAGCCGCGGCGGACTCGCTATCGGCCTTACCTGCTTGCGAAGTGGTAGCGGCAGCCGAGTCACTTCCAGCAGATCCGGCTGCTGCGGCTTGAACTCGAGGAGCTAGCTGTTCGGCAGCTACTGTTGCCCCGGCTGGTGGGGCCTCGGCCGCTGCTGCTGGTGATGCTTGCGGCTGCACCGCAGCTACCTCGATGCGCGGCGGGGGCGTCGCAATTGCGGCGGGGGCGTTGCTATTGGGGCCACTTAAGAGCATCTCGCCATACAGAGATGAGTCGTCTCCCATGTCGTGCAGCACGCCGTCGCGCAGCATGAGCATCCGGTCGGCCACATTTTGGATTTCGCTCAGCCGATTCGACACGTAAACTACGCCGCGTCCCTGATCGCGAATCTGATCCACAATCCAGTGGAGCTGGCCTAGTTCTTTCAGGTTCAACATCGCTGATGCTTCATCCAGCAAGGCGACGTCAGCTGTTTCATCCGCCCACAGCCGGATGGATTCAACAAGTGCTAGCTCCGACCTAGTTAGCCCCCCGACACGCGCTCGTTCGCTGAGTTCGATGCCGGAGGTGGCCAGCAACTCTCTGGTTTGCTGTTCTGCTCGCCAAGTGGGCTCGCCAGTTTCCCGGTGGATCGCGCCAGCAACACTAAGCCCTGGATCAAGGCGGAACTTTTGGGCCACCAAGCCCACTCCAACCTCTCGATCAAGCCCTGATATCAGCTTGCCGGAGTCTGGCGGCAGCTTGCCGGAAAGAACGTGCAGCAGCGTCGATTTACCGGAGGCGTTGTCACCTACTAGGCCGATGCATTCGCCTGCGCTGATCTCAAGGTTGACTCCTGCCAAAACGGTTTTGTCACCAAAAGACCGGACGATATCCGCTGCTGTGAGCAGTCTCTTCTTGGACGTAACCACTTAGATCACCCGTCGCTCCTGGGACGATTCGTGTGTCCTGCCTTAAGCATCAGTTGCCCTTCGATAGCGCGTAGCTCGTTCGTCAAGCGACTGTTGTCGTGCTCTAGCTCGTGGATACGCTCCTCAAGCTGTGGCACCACTCGATCCCATGCCGAAATCGCGCTCGTTTCGAGACGGTACAGTTCAAGCTGCAATCGCTTGAGCTGCGCATCCGCATCCGAGGTAGCTTCGTCATGCTGCTCGGCAGGCTTCCCAACCGAATCTTCCGAACCTGAATCTTGGTTATCAGGCTGTTCGTCGGATAGGAAGGTGGAGCCGTCGGAAGTCAACCTGTGGCTACCAGTCTGGTCTTTGGCGGCTTCCGCAGCAGCCCACGATTCCGAACCGAGATCCGGTTCTGGCCCAAGATGCGCTGACTGGGCTTCGGCGGCTTCCGGGGCTACGCTCGGCGCCGCGGTGGTTGCATCAGCTTCCGGCGCATCGCTGAGAGCTGCGGCAGCGGCCACTGCGGCCCCTGCCCCGAAGCCAACCGCAGCCGACTGCGCCGCCCCGAGGGTGCCCGCCGCTGCGGGTGGTTGATAAACCGAATCGGGGTGTTGCGAACCAGCCTCAGCTGTGACCGGGTCTGGTCCTACCGCTGGCGCCTCGGGCATAGCTGCCTCGGTTGCGGTCGAGTCGGGATCGGGTACAGCTGCGGTCGAGGTCAGATCGGACTGCTCGCTACTCAGCGGGGTAGCTGATTGCTGCGACTCGGCGATCTCGCTCTCCGGTTTACCCTTGCGCCGACCCGAAATGCGGCCAAGCAAGAAACCGAGCAGCACGGCGACCAGCGCTACGACCACCAGCAGCGCCACCAGATAGGCGTAGGCATACGAAAACCCTTGAAGCATTGTTATTCCTTCTCAATCCGTATCTCAACCCGACGGTTTTGTGCCCGTCCTTCTTCCGTTGAGTTAGTGGCGACAGGTTTTTCCATGCCGGCGCCATCGACTGAAATGCGATCGGCTGCTACGCCGTTGGCGACCAGTACATCTGCGACGCTCTGCGCCCGTTCTATCGACAGCTGGGCCCGGAATTCAGCGGTCTTGCCGTTGTCAGTGTGACCAGTTAACGCAATACGCGCATTCGGTGCCTGGCGTAACAGCGCTGCCAGTTCGGCGATCCGCTTCTGGTCGTCGGCTGCGATGACTGCCACGCCGCCTTCAAAGCGAATCGGCGGTATCGCATCTGGGATTTGGACCGGTGGTTTACTCGGCGTCGGGGTCGCAGTCGGCGTCGGGGTCGCAGTCGGCGTTGGGGTAGGAGACGGTGTTGGGGTAGGAGATGGGGCAGTTGTTGGCGAAACATTAGGTGTTCTGCTTGCCTCGGCTGCGGGGCTAGAAGTAGAAATACCAGGCGTTGTATTAGGTAAACCTGAAGGTTTGCTTGAGGCTTGTCCAGTTTCGCTTTCTGACTTTCCTGGTTCCTGCCAGAGCACATTCTTTGTGCCGGGAACCGAGCTAACGATCTCGATGGCTTGCGAGCGATCTTCTGCATCGCCTGCTAGCACCGCGTCAAACCCGTCATATTCCACATCTACTAGGAGGTTTGCAGCTGACAGTGACCTTCCTGCAGCATCTTGCAACCCCGCTTCGGCAACTGAAGTGACCAGCCAAGGTCCCCCCACAATGAGCGCCGCTAAGCCCACGGCTAATGCCGCAATGGCTCCTACTCGCGCACGACTTTTGGGCATCTTTCAACCGCTTTCCTTATCGCAACACATTATTACTTACTACCCTCAATGGCGGCTATCGCTGCCCTAACAGTATCCTTTTCCCGTTAGGGCAGCACGCTGGCCACAGGAAATTGCTGGTTTTTATCCAGCCAGACAGGGGACGGTACTAATGACTACGTACTCAGTAAGCAAGTCCGACGAACTCGCCAGGGTTCTCGGCAATATTCGACGCTCCATCCCGGAGCTCTACGGTGTGATGATCGCTTCGACCGATGGTTTGGCCATCGCTCACGATTTTCCGGAGTCTTCGGCCGATCAGGTTGCGGCCATGGCAGCCACGGCTCTTGGCCTTGGCCAGCGAGTGTCAGAGCGCACCGATCTGGGTGAGCTCGCCGAAGCTGTGGTACGCGGTCAAAGTGGCTACATGGTTGTCTACGCTGCGGGCGTGGATGCGGTTTTGGTTATGACCGGTCCGATCGAATCGAACCTGGGCCTAATGCGCATTGAGGCACGCGTTGCTTCTGTTGAGATCAAGCAGCTCCTTGGTAGGTCATAATGATGGAGTCAATGCACACTCTGGCCAGCCTCGCGCTGTCAGATATGCCCCCTGAAACTCATGTCCGTCCCGAACACGGTGAAGCCGTACTTCGCAACCAAGAACTGCTCTTAGGCCTCACCGACGATGTAGTTCAGGGTTTTTACGACACCCTTTACCAGCATCCGCAAACGAATAAGGTCTTCGTTGATGGCGAGCGGCCAATGCGCGAACAGACGCTCGCCGACTGGTACGAGCGCACCGTTCGCGGCCCACTGGACGACGAGTACTGGGCGTGGATGGCCCTGGTGGGGCTTACCCACGTTGTCCGTCGCGTCTCCAACCCGATGATGCTAGCGATGGCGAGCTACGTCTCCCAGTTCATTGAAGAGCGAGCCGTTGACTTCCCGATCAGCGATGAAGAGCGAAGCCTGCTGGTTTCGGCTTTCCGTCGCGTCGCCTCCATGGTGAGCGCCATCATCACCTACGCCTACGACAACGCCATCAGCTCGGCGCTGTTCGAGGTCGTTGGTATGCCGGAGGCACTGCTAGAACGGTTGCGCGACCAAGAGGTCAGCAATGCCCTCAAAAAGGCGCATCAAGACCGTAACGCCTAGGAGTTATGGGGCTAGCTTCAGCCAAAACAGACCAGGGTCGAGGGATGCCTCGGCCCTTTCTGTTGCGCTGCGGCACTTGGCTACCAGGACAGCCGCCGAAGTTGAGCATCCTGGTTGGCTGCGCCGGTCATGATCCCCGGTGACCGGCTAGTCTGCAACTGGAAGTGATTGAGGGAAGGATCGACCGGTGCGAGCGTGGGATGACGGCAATGGCCGCCGCTGGTTGCGGCCGCCGACTGCTGGCTTGGCCGGGTGCCGTGGAACGGAGCGTTGCCCGTGCTAGCGCGCGGTTTGGGTCTCATTGCGGGCGTGCTCGCTGATCGCGTCTTTGGTGATCCGCAGCGCCACCACCCCGTCGCCTGGTGGGCTGGTGGGGTGCAGCGGGCGGAGCAGTTGCTGTATCGCGACCAGGTAGCCGCCGGTGCCGCATTAGTGGCGGCGACGACGCTGCCGCTGGCGGTTGCCGGGGTGTGCGCGGAGCGGCGCGGCCCGCTGGCGCGGTTTGCGGCGACTGCCGTGACGACCTGGGCGGTGCTCGGGTCGCGGTCGCTGGAGCATGAGGCGCTCATCATGGCCGATGCCCTCGACCGAGCCGATCTAGTTAAGGCCCGGTCCCGGTTGCCGCATCTTTGTGGCCGCGAACCTGACCAGTTGGGCGTCGACGAGCTGGCGCGGGCCACAGTGGAGTCGGTGGCCGAGAACAGCTGTGATGCCGTGGTGGCCCCGCTGCTGTGGGGCGCGGTCGCCGGGGTGCCGGGAATGTTGGTGCACCGGGGCGTCAACACCCTGGATGCGATGGTGGGGCACCGCTCGGCGCGCTATGAAAAGTTCGGCAAGGTAGCGGCCCGGCTGGATGACGCGATGGCCTACCTGCCCGCTCGCTTCACCGGCTTGCTGGCCTGCCTCGCCTCCCCGGAGCCGCGCCAGGCATGGCAAGTGATGTGGCGTGATCATGGCAAGCATCCCAGCCCCAACGGTGGCTGGCCCGAATCGGCCTGGGCCGGTGGCCTGGGCGTGCAGTTGGGGGGGCGCAACGTTTATCCCGGCGGTGTGGTCTCGGAGCGGGGCCGGTTGGGCGACGGCGAACCGGCTACGGCGGCGGCGATCCGGCCCGCCGTCGGCATCCTGCGCCGCGTCGTGGCTGGGGCCACGGTGACGGCCGTCGCGGCGAGCGCGCTGCTCGCGGGGCTTAGGCGGTGGCGGCGATGACCGGGCTGTTGCTGGCCGGCACCAGCTCCGATGCGGGGAAGTCGCTGGTGGCTACCGGGCTGTGCCGGGTGCTGCGGCGGCGTGGCCTGACGGTGGCGCCCTACAAGGCGCAAAACATGAGCAACAATTCGATGATCTGCGCCGACGGGGCCGAGATCGGGCGGGCCCAATACCTGCAGGCCCAGGCCGCCGGGGTGGCCGCGACCGCCGACATGAACCCCGTCCTGCTCAAACCTGGCGACGACCGCACCAGCCACGTCGTGCTCAACGGGTACCCGCACGGCATCCTGCGCGCGGGCGAGTATGCCACCGGCCGAACCGAGCTGGCGGCCGCCGCGTTCGCCGCCTACGATCGGCTGGCCGAAGCCTACGATGTGGTGGTCTGTGAGGGGGCCGGTTCGCCCGCCGAGATCAATTTGCGCCACCGCGACTACGTGAACATGGGGTTGGCTAGGCGGTTCGAGCTGCCGGTGGTACTGGTGGGTGACATTGATCGCGGCGGGCTGCTGGCCAGCCTGTACGGCACCTGGGGCCTGGTTGACGACGCCGACCGGGCGCTGCTGCGTGGCTACATCGTAAACAAGTTCCGTGGCGACCCCGAGGTGTTGGCACCGGGTCTGGTGACGATCAGCGAACGCACCGGCATGGCCTCCTATGGGGTGCTGCCGTGGCTGCCCGACGTGTGGCTCGACGCCGAGGACGCGCTGAGCCTGTCGCCGTCGCGAGGCGCGAGCACTTCGGCCACGCTGCAGCTTGCGGCGGTGCGGCTGCCGCGCATCTCGAACGCCACCGACCTTGATGCCCTGGCCAGCGAGCCCGGCGTGAACCTGGTGTTGACCGACGACCCGCGTGCGGTGCTGGCCGCCGATCTGGCGATCCTGCCGGGATCGCGGGCCACGCTGGGCGACCTGGCCTGGCTGCGTGAGCGCGGCTTGGATCAGGCGTTCGTGGAGCGGGGCCGTCGCGGCCTGCCCAGCCTGGGCATTTGTGGCGGCTACGAAATGTTCGCTCGCCGCATCGTCGATGGCGTTGAATCGGGCGTCGGCACCGAGCCGGGCCTCGGGCTGCTGCCCGCCGAGGTCGTCTTTGAACCGGCCAAGGTGCAGCGGGTGGCCAGCTACCCGTGGGGCGGCGGCAACGTCACCGGATACGAGATTCATCACGGCGTTGTCGAGCTCGCGGGTGCCACCGAGGCCTTCCTAGACGGCTGCCGGGTAGGCAATACTTATGGCACCATGCTGCACGGCGCTTTCGAGGACGACGCCTTCCGCACCGGTTTCTTGGTGGCGGTCGCGCAGCAGGCCGGTTCTGCTTGGCAGCCGCAGCCCAGTGTTGGCTACGGCCAACGCCGCGAAGCGATGATCGAAGCGCTCGCCGACGCCATCCAGGACCACATCGACGTCGATGCCATGTTGAAGGAGTTACGGTGACCAGCAAACGAGAACTGCGAAGCAAGCCCCGGCTGATCGTCAATACCGGTGAAGGCAAGGGCAAATCCACCGCCGCTTTTGGTATCGCGTTGCGATCATGGGCGCAGGGCATGTCGGTTGGCGTGTTCTACTTCATCAAGAGCAAGAAGTGGCGCAGCGGCGAGCGGCTGGCCTTCGACACGTTGAACCGCGCCCACGAGGCCGACGGGGTGGGCGGCCCGATCGAATGGCACACCATGGGCGCTGGCTGGACGTGGCGGCCGCAGCGCACCGAGGTCGATCACGGCGAGCTGGCGCGCGA